>Ga0114966_10005352_pt1 | contig 10879 bp, 8 predicted proteins | sample M_130207_XF_Meta_FD_87029 | JGI IMG/M metagenome (GOLD analysis project Ga0114966, IMG submission 87029) | Freshwater microbial communities from Lake Montjoie, Canada to study carbon cycling - M_130207_XF_MetaG | ecosystem: Environmental > Aquatic > Freshwater > Lake | place: Lake Montjoie...
GATCCGCCGTGCGGGGAATTCGTGATGCCGTCCGTCCATTTGTCCTGCGTGAGGCCGAAATTTGCGCGCTGCTTTGCGTCGGGATTGTCGCCGACCTGCGCGGTGATTGCACCGGATTTGTCGAGCACCGTCACGCGACCTTGCAGCTCCGGGACGATCGCGAGTTCTCCGCGGATGTGGACCGCCGCGGGCATGCGGAGATCCTTCTGGATGACCTTCACGAAGTTGCCATCGAGGTCCCAGTATTCGACGCGGTTGTTATTGCGGTTGCAGACGAAGAGCAGCGGCTTTTCACCGCGCATGTCGAGGGCGATGCCGTGGCATGTTTTGAATTTTCCCTCCTCGGCACCCGGCGATCCGAACGCTTTCACGAATTTGCGATCCTTGTCGAATTTGAAGATGTGGTTCGAGCCGTAGCCGTCCGCGACGAAAATCGAACCATCGGGACCCACGGTCACCGCGCAGGGATTGAATCCGTTCGCGTCTTTGCACACCGCGGATTCCTCGGGGTATTTGATCGCCCACTCCTGCGTGCCGTCGAGCTTCAGCTTGATGACTTCATGAGCGGACGGACGCGCGGCGTAGATGGCTTCCGTGCCGTTCTCCTCGCGGATTTCGAGCGCGTGGATTTTCGTCGGGCCGCACGCGCGCAGGAATTTTCCATCGGGCGAAAAGACGAGGATGCCGCGCGGCGAATCGGTGGTGACGTAGCAGTTGCCCGCCTTGTCAATCGCCACGCCGCCGTGACACCCGCCCTGCGGCTGTCCGCCCGGCAGCTTGTCGAAAAAGTTCGGGACGTTTTCGTACTTCAGCGTTTCGGCGAACGCGTGGACGGAGACGAGCGAGAGGATGCCGAGGAGGGCGTGTTTGAGGGGTTGCATAAGCCCGTGCTTTTGCCGTGCGTGCGGATTTTTGCAATCGCGGAGATCGCGGAGATCGCGTCGCGGGCGCGCGACGCCGCTCGAATGCGTGCCATGCTCTTTTCGACGCCGGAGGCGTCATGAAAATCGCCGGTGGAGCGTGACCTCCGGGCACGCTTCCTCGGCGGGGCGCAAGCATTCCATCCGGGAAACGCGCCCTCGACCTCGTCGCCCGCGAGTTGCTCGGCGATGAAACGCGCATACGGGTTGTCAAATGCGAACGCCGAAGACGCCGGGGCGCGCTTGACACGCCGCGCGCGACGCCCGCCAATCGGCGCAGGAAAAAATGCCGCAAATCCCGCAGGAAATCATCGAGCAGATCGCCGCCGCGAACGACATCGTCGAGGTGATCGGCGGGTATTTTCCGCTGCGCAGAATGGGCGGGACGTTCAAGGCGTTGTGCCCTTTTCACAATGAGCGCACGCCGTCATTCAACGTGAATCCGCACCGGCAGATTTTCAAATGCTTCGGCTGCGGCGCGGGTGGCTCGGTGTTCCGCTTCGTGATGGATTACGAGCACCTGGATTTCGTCGCGGCGGTGCGCAAGCTGGCGGACAAGGCGGGCATCAAGATCCCCGAGGCCGAGATGTCGCAGGCGGACTACGAGCGCGCGGATCTGCGGCGGCGGCTGCTGTCGCTGCACGCGGAGGCGGCGGAATTTTTCCACCAGCAGCTCATGCGCGGGAATTCCGCCGATGCCGCGCGCGAGTACATGAAAAAGCGCGGCCTCAGCGCGGAGGTCGCGAAGTCGTGGAAGATCGGCTTTGCGCCGGATTCGTGGGACGGGCTGCTCTCCGCGATGCAGGCGGGCGGATTCTCGGAGATGGAGCTGAAGGAGAGCGGCCTCTTTTCGCACGGCGAGGACAGCGGGAAAATGTATGACCGGTTCCGCGGGCGCGTGATGTTCCCGATCTGCAATGACACTGGCGAGGTGATCGCATTCAGCGGGCGCGTGCTTTTTGCCGAGCAGAGCCCGGCGAAATACGTGAACTCGCCGGAGACACCGCTTTTCACAAAGGGCAACGTGCTCTTCGGCCTGCACAAGTCGAAGCGCGCGCTCATCGCGGCGAAGCAGGCCATCGTGTGCGAGGGGCAGGTGGATCTCATCACCGCGTTCGAGGCCGGCGTGCAAAATGTGATCGCGCCGCAGGGCACGGCGTTCACGGATCGGCAGGCGCGCATTTTGAAACGCTACGTGGACGAGGTGGTGCTCTGTTTCGACGCCGACGCCGCGGGCGAAAAGGCCGCCGAGCGCTCGCTGCCGCACCTGCTCGCCGAGGGCCTGCTCGTGCGCGTGATGACGCTGCCGCAGGGCGAGGATCCCGATTCGCTCATCCGCACGCAGGGCGCGGAGGTGTTCCGCGAACGCGTGGCGGCGGCGAAGGATTTCTTCGACCATCAGATCGATCGGCTCACGGGCACGCCGGACTTCGCCACGCCGCGTGGCAAGATCGCAGCGGCGCGGAAGCTCGCCGAACTGCTCGCATTCATCCCCGACGGAATCGCGCGCGAAGCCGTGCTGAACAACGCCGCGATGCGACTCGGCGCGAGCGCGCAGGACCTGCGCGTGCTGATCAAGCGCGCCCCGCAGCGCGCCGTCCTCGACGAGGAAAATCCCGAGCCGGAGCGTGCCGAGCCGATCACCCTCGACGCCACGAAGGAATGGCTCGCGCACCTCGCCCTCCGCAGCCCCGCCGCGCGCATGTGGCTCCAGGCTCAGGGCTGCGACCGCGTGCTGAACGACGGCCAGCCCGACTCCGTGCTGCTGTTGAAAATCCTCGACGCCGATTTCCGCGCCGACGAGCCCGCCTCCATGAACGCGTGGCTCGCGACGCTCGAGCCCGGCGAGGAATCCGCGCTCTCCTCCGCGCTCTCCCGCGACGTGCCGCCCGAGGCCCGCGTCGTCGCCGAGGACTGCTGGCACGAGCTGGAGCGGCGCATTTTCCTGCGCAGACGGCAGACGGTGGAGGCGCAATTGCGGACGCCCGGTCTCGCTTTTGAGGACATGGTGCGGCTGCAGGCACAGGCGCAGGAATATCGGCAAAAAGAGTTGTCCCTGCCCCCGCCCCGCGCGCCAAAACCGGCGGGGTGAAAGGTGCGAAAACTATTTGGAAAGGAGCCCTTGACCAACCCCTGCGGACTACCCATATTCCGCGGCCTTTTTCCCGTCGCCAACCGTGGAGTGAATCCGCGGGGGAAGAAGGGTGAAAATGTAATTCAGAATTCCTTCGTGGACATGCCGAAAACTATCAAAAAAGCCGTCTCAAAATCCGCCAAAACTGCGAAGAAAACCCCGAAGAGCAGCGCCCCGAAGAAGGCCAAGGCTCCTGCGAAAAAGAAGAAGCCCACGGCGAAGGCTGCGGCAAAAAAGGACAAGCCGAAGAAAATCAAGGCTCCGAAGGCTGAGAAAAAGTTGAAGGCTCCGAAGCCTCCGAAAGCAGCGAAGGCTGAGAAAAAGCCGAAGGCAGCGAAGGCTGAGAAAAAGCCGAAGGCACCGAAAGCAGCGAAGGCTCCCAAGGCAGCCAAGGCTCCGAAAGCACCGAAGGCTCCGAAGGCTCCGAAGCCTGCCAAGGCCGCGAAGGTTGCGGCAGTCTCGAAGGCAAAGGAATCCTCCGCTGGAAAAAATGGGAAGATCAGCGCGAAGCTGGCCGAACTTTTGAAGTCGCCCGCGAAGCCGAAGCTCGGACCCGGCCAGAGCATCCTCGACACCCACGAAGGCGCGGAAAAATTGCGCGAACTCGTGAAGCTCGCCAAGGAGCAGGGCTACCTCACTTTCGACGACCTGAACGAGCACCTCCCCGAGTCCGTGAACGACCCGGAGGAGATGGAGCTGATCATGAACCGTCTCCGCGGCATGGAGATTGACATCATTGATGCTTCGCAGGTGGACAACTACAAAGTCGGCCCGAAGGGCGAGGAGCAGAAGGAAGAGGAGGAGCCCGAGAAGCCGAACGAGAAGCTCGACATCCTCGACGACCCCGTCCGCATGTACCTCAAGCAGATGGGCCAGGTGCCGCTGCTCACGCGCGAGCAGGAGGTGGAGATCTCCATGCGTATCGAGGAGGCCGAGCTGAACGTGCAGCAGCATGTGAACAATTTCGGCTTCATCCCGCGCGCCTACCTCGATCTCGGGCAGAAGCTGCTCGACGGACGCGAACGCTTCGACCGCGTGATCCTCGACAAGAAAATCGAGAGCCGCGACAAATACATGAAGGGCCTGCCCCGGCTCATGAAGGCGCTCGATTCCTCGATGAGCGAAGCGTCGAAGGCGTACAAAAACTTCCTCGCGCACGGCGGCACGAACGCAAACTGCAAGAGCTACATTGACTTCCAGAAGCGCCACGCCGGGGTGCAGAAGCACTTCCCGAAATTTTTCTACAAGCAGAAGGTGACCGAGGATTTCGTCACGCTCGTGGAGGAGAAAAACCGCGTCATCCACGCGCTCCAGCACGAGGTGAACAAGCCGAAGAAGCAGCAGCAGCGCGCCGCCGGCGGCGCAAAGGTGGACTACGCCGCGCAGCTCAAGGAACACCAGGCGCTGATGTGGATGAGTGGCGAGGGATTTGCCGCTGAATTTGCCGAGCTGCGGAGGTGGCTGCGCAAGGCGCTGCGCGCCAAGACCGAGATGGTCGAGGCGAACCTGCGCCTCGTCATTTCCATCGCGAAAAAATACACGAACCGCGGCCTCTCGTTCCTCGACCTCATCCAGGAGGGCAACATGGGCCTGATGAAGGCCGTCGAGAAATTCGAGTATCGCCGCGGCTACAAATTCTCCACCTACGCGACGTGGTGGATCCGCCAGGCCATCACGCGCAGCATCGCCGACCAGGCCCGCACCATCCGCATCCCGGTGCACATGATCGAGACGATCAACAAGCTCATGCGCGTGCAGAAGCAGCTCGTGCAGGACTACGGTCGCGAGCCCACGCCGGAGGAAGTCGCCGAGGAGATCAATCTCCCCGTCGAGCGCGTCCGCGCCGTGCTGAAGATGGCGCAGCAGCCCATCTCGCTCCAGTCGCCCGTCGGCGACAGCGATGACACGAGCTTCGGCGATTTCATCCCCGACACGACCGCGGAAGATCCCGCGGACGTCACCGCGATCTCGCTCCTGAAGGATAAAATCCGCGACGTGCTCACCACGCTCACCGAGCGCGAACGCCAGGTGCTCGAGCAGCGCTTCGGCCTCGTGGACGGCTACAGCCGCACGCTCGAGGAAGTGGGACGGCAGTTCAAAGTCACCCGCGAGCGCATCCGCCAGATCGAGGCCAAGGCACTCCGCAAGATGCGCCACCCCACGCGCATCCGCCAGCTCGAGGGCTTCCTCGAAGCGTCGGACTTGCACCTCGCGTAACGGCATCACGCGGCCTCCTGCCCGCCGCGCACGGTTCATCCATGCCGGGCGCGAGTGCGCTTTCAGCGACTGGAAAAAATCCGCCGCGGGCAGCATCGCCCGCGCTATGCGCCGCCACGCACCCGCGCTCTGACCGTCCACACGCAGCCACATGAAAAGAAAAATCCAGCAGCCGCGTGCAATGGTCTGTGCAACCGCTCGCCGAGCCGATGCATCAAAATCATCCACGCGAGCGGCCTCCACCCGGGAGTTGCCTCCCGCTGATGCCATTATTTTGATGCAACCTATCCGAACGCATTCACCCCGGTGACCGGGCACTCGCCAGTATGAGCAAACCCACAAAGCCCTTCCTTAAACCATTTTCGCAGACCCCCGCTCCTGCCGCCGAGGAAGATCGCGGCGTTTCCGTTTCCGAAATCACGACCTTCGCCGTCGCCGCCGGGATGCACCCGGATGATCGCGCCGCATTTCTCGCCCACGCCTGCGCGGGCGACGACGCCCTCCGCAAAAGAATCGAGCAACGACTCGCCGCACGCACTCCCGCACCCGTGCCTGCTCCGGCCCCGGCCGCTGCCCCCTCACCGGCGGCTTCAGCCACAGCCACGCCTGCGCCCGCGCCCACGCCCGTTCCGAATGCCGAACTCCAGCGCATCCCGGAGCCGCACCTCGCCATTTCGCAGAATCAGCCCGCAGGCATGGCCCTCGTGCCCATGTCCGCCAGCCAGCTCGCGGCCATCACCGCCCAGCGCCAGAACACGTTCCCGTGGCTCACCGCCGTCGTCCTTGCCGTTGCAGCGGGAGCGATGGGCGTCTTTCTCATGCAGGAAAAGGACGCCCGTCATCGTGCCGACGCAGCCATGCAGCAGGCAGCGCAACGCGCCGAGACCGCCGCAAAGGAAGCCGCCGACGCCCGCGCCGTTGCTGGCAAAGAGCGCGAGACCGCCGCGGAACAGATCACCGCCGCGCGCACGGAATCCGAAAAGCTCCGCGCCACCGCCGAGGAACAGCGCCAGCGCGCGGACACCGCCACGCAGCAGGCCGCGCTCGCCAAGGCCGAAGCCGAGCGCCAGCGCACCGCCCTCGCCGCCGCAGGCAAGGATGATGCAGGCAGCGAGACCGGCAAGGCCGCGCTCGCGAAAGCCGAGTTGGAGCGCGACGCCATCCGCGTGACGCAAAAGGAAACCGTCCTCGCCTTTGCCGACACCCTCGCAAAGCTCGCCACCACCCAGATCGACAGCTCCCGCTTTGCCGAAGCCGAAGCCTCCGCCCGCCGCTCGCTGGAACTGCGCATCATGCAGTCCGTCCCCGGCTGGCCGCTCGTGGAATCCCGCGCCCTCCTCGGTGCAGCCCTGCTGCAAAAGAACGCCGATGCCGAAGCCGGACGCGAATTCGCCGCCGCCGCCGCCGACATCGAGCAGCTCGGCACTCCCGTCAACGAAGCTGATCGCGCCCGCTTCACCATGGCCGCGAAACGCATCGTGCAATTCTACAACGCCACAGGCCGGCGGAAGGAAGGCACCGAGTGGAAGCGCAAATTCGACGCCCTCGCCCGCCCGTAGCGCCGCGCCACACCGCCGCGACTTGACTCATCGTTCCATGACCCGCCACGCAGCGCGCCATGGCCAAAACGCCCCGCACCCGCGCCCTCGCCGCGTGATGGAGCTTACGAACGGAATCAGACTTTGTGCGAAGTTCCGCCCGTAAATGGAAACTCCTACAAAAGCCACTTGTCTTACATTCTCGAAGACGGCACCCTTTCCGCATGAATGCTCCCGTGAAGACCGACACCGTCCTTTTCACCACGAAGGGGCAGGTGGTGATTCCCGCGAAGCTTCGGCGGCTGTACCATATTGAGGCTGGCACCCGTGCCATCATCGAAGCCACCCCCGAGGGAATCCTGCTGAAACCCGTCACCGCAGCGCTCATCCGGAGCGGACGCGGCATCGCCAAGCGCAAGCCGGATGACAAGCCGTTCTCCGAGTGGTGGGCGGAACACAAGGCGTCGGAAAAAGCACTGGAGGAAGCCAAATATGCCCGCAGCACCCGCGGTTCTCGATAGCCACGCGTTGCTCGCCTACTTCCGCAACGAGCCGGGGGCTGAATTCGTCGAGAACCTGCTGATCAAGGCCGCAGCAGCCGACCGACCGCTCCACATGACGGAGGTCAATTACGCCGAGGTCAAATTCACCCTCATCCGCAAGGATGGTGTCGCTGCGTGGGAGGATTCCGCACGGGTTCTTGCCGGGCTTCCCATCGAATTCCATTCCGCGACCCGTGCGCTTGCCGATGTGGCGGCAGACTTCAAGGCCCGTCACAAGCTCAGCCTCGCCGACGCCTTCGCCGCTGCGCTGGCCAAGGAACGGAAGGCCGAACTCATCACGGGAGACCCGGAGTTCAAGGCGCTCGAAAAGGAAATCAAGATTGGTTGGCTGAAATAGCGCCGGGGTGAATCCGGGCGGGCGATGCGCACCGCGAAGGCAGCGACGACTTGACTCATCGTCCAATGACTCATCGTCCATGACCGGGCACGCTGCCCGGCATGGCAAAAACGCCGCGCACCCGCGCCCTCGCAACCTTCGGCCTCAACGTGCACTCAGATTTCCGCCAAGCCGCAGCGCACCAAGAAATCTGCAGTCGCCTGAAATGATGCAGGCAAGCGCGTCTCGTCGCTGGCATCGCCACGGGGCACCCACACGATTGTTCCTTCGCGCGCTCGTGTCAGCAGAACCCGGTAAGTGTTGATCAAATACGCGCGATCAATCGGCGACGATACCGCCTGCCATTTTTTTCCGACGAAATTGCGGTATGACCACGCGGCGGTAGCCGCATCAAAAGACAAATCGCCGCCCCAGCACACACCGACCCAATCGAGTTCGAGTCCCTGACACTCAAATTCCGATGCTGCGATTTCGAGTTGGTTTGAGGAGCGAATGTCGGGCGGTTCGTTGAGGAACCAATTCACGTAGATGTCACGGTTGCCCTGACGAAAACCGGATGAGAGTTCCAAGCCATCAGCACGGAGACGGATAGCACCGGAACTTGCGACCAAACCGCAGCGACGGATTCCTCGTGTACTCTGCCGTAGCCATGCGCGGGCGACGGACAAGTCGCGCGTCATCATCAGCGGGAAGTCGGCGAGCTTGCCTACGAGATCTTTCGCTGCGCCGGCATCGCCAGCCAAAACTGCGTTCACCCATTCCGTGAGTTTCTGAACCCGAAACGCCCGTAAGTTCACGTCGAGATGCAGCACTGGTTCTTCATGGACGACGACCGCGCCACGTTTGCCGTCCTCGAAAAGGCGATGGCCAGCCACACTGGCATCACCCGCGAGGGCGCTTGGCGAGACGGCGATTTGCCAGTGCGGAAAGTGTTCTCGAATTGTTCGTCCCCATTCCGATAACCCAGCCTCGCCGACATTGATTTCCTGTCCGCCACCGACAAGGGCAACGAGAACTGCCCAGTCGTTGTGTCGGTCGATTATTCCGAGGACCGTCTGCGGTTCAGATTCCTCTCTGCCGGACTTTTTCTCATTCTGTTTTGCGTCCCAAGCGCGCTGCGCTTCGTCGAAAACCACAACGTTTTCAGCAGGGGGTTTATCCGGCTTGGCGAGCGAATCGCGCACGAACTCATGCACATTCTGGATGAATGTGCTGACTGTCCTTTCTGCGGTGGTTTCCCGGCTGCGGCGCTTGAAGTCCCGTTCGATCGCTGCACGAACGATTTTCACCAGTGGGCCGTTTCCGGAAAGAAACACGCCCGGTGCATTTCCATCGCCTCGGAGCGACGGGTTGTGGATGACGTTGAGGCCGGCAAGCGTCTTACCGGCACCCGGAATGCCTGTGACGAAGCAAGCGATCTTCAACTGCTTTGCGCGTGCCTCTCGGATGATTTCAAGCAAGCGTGCTGAGGTCGCGGTGAGATTCGTCGCGCCTGCGTGCGAATGGGCTATTTCCCGAACGTCGTGTCCCGCAAAAAGCGATTCCGCTGCTTCGATAATGGTGGGCACGGGCCGGTATGCAGAGGTATCCCACCGTTCAGTTTCAATTTGCGCGCCTCCCTGCGTCTCGATGTCGAGCGCTGCGGTGAGAACATTCGCCAGTTCCTCGCCGTTCGTCGCGAGAGGCGGTCTGACAAGATTCCCGTCATCGCTGGCAACGAACGCAGGCGATCCCGCTGCTCGAAGCGAAACAGCCACAGGTATAATTCGATGCATGCGGCTCTCTTCATGAAAATCGCGAAGGTCGAGAGCGTAATCCTCAGCCTGCTGCTTTGCTTGCGCCGTATGCTCACGCTCCTCGGTCTTGAACTCGACGCAGAAAATCACGTCAGCGGCAAGCAGCACAGCATCTATTCGCTTCTGCCTTCTCGGAATTGGATATTCCAAGAGCAGTCCCCATTGGCCACTCGCCGGGCGGCTTTCTGCGAGTTGCGATACAGTCGCACGGAGTGAAGTAATTTGCCGCTCCCAAGCATGGGTCTGGCGCTGCTTCAAGTCGGTGAAGCCCTGTTGCGCGCTCCGAGAAGCAAGCACGCCGAGAATCCGTGACGGATCATCGGCGAGGAATTCTGCCAGCGTCGTTCGATAGTAAGCGGGCATTCGACTACTCCTTTAGGCTCAGCAGCCACGCCACTTTGACACCGAGCGCCTTGGCGAGCGCTACCAACTCGAAATCCAAAACACCCCGGATTCCCGTCTCAATTTTTGCAACGCCCGCACGGTCAATCGAGACGCCAAGTTTGGAGAGCTTTTTGGAAAGCTCCTCTTGCGTCAGTGGCGATTTTGCGGCGGCGCGTGCTTCCTTCACGCGTTCGCCCACAAGGTTCTGTGAACTCTGGCCCATGGAATGGCCGCGACGCTACCAGGTCTGCCCTTGCGATGTGTGTTCTAGTATAGAACACTCGGAACAGCCACTTCCATGACACAGATTGCGAATTCAGCCGTTCATTCGGGCTTCTGCATCTACATCGAAACTCTATGCCAAGGCCCTGTTCCAGTCGTGAGCGATGGGGAGGAAAATTATGTTGTGTTTGAGACCGAACTTGAGGCGCAAAAGGAAATTGCTGACCATGAGATTAGACGGTTGCAACAGTTCTTGGACGGCGAACGCGATTTCGACGACGCGATCACGGTGGAAGAATACGTGGTGCCCGTCACCGTGCTTGCGGATGGTTCCTTTACCGACGCCGATGGCAACCTCTTTGGGCCTCGCGTAAACTGATCCCATTTACAAGCGACGCCCGACATTTTCCCCAAAGCGAAGCGCAGCGCGGTAAAGGCGGGCGTGGTGTCTGAAATTGTTTCGGCGAATTGCGGTGCCTCCGGGTTTGCCCGGTGGTGAGCTTTTGAATTTGGAAGGCAGGAATCCGCGAAGCCGGGGCGTTGCAATCGGGGTTCTCATGCGCGGTTCCCGGGGCGTCACGCGGAGTGGTGATGGCTGCTTTCCGCAGACGCTTGCGCGGGGTGTGGCGGCGGGGTTAGAGTCCGGCCATGAGCCTCACGATTTCGATTCCGGATGAATTTGCGGATGTGCTCGGCGCTTCCACCGAGGAACGTGAGCGGCGGGCGCGCGAGGCGCTGGCGCTGGAGCTTTACCGCGAGGGGAAGATC
>Ga0114966_10005353_pt1 | contig 10877 bp, 9 predicted proteins | sample M_130207_XF_Meta_FD_87029 | JGI IMG/M metagenome (GOLD analysis project Ga0114966, IMG submission 87029) | Freshwater microbial communities from Lake Montjoie, Canada to study carbon cycling - M_130207_XF_MetaG | ecosystem: Environmental > Aquatic > Freshwater > Lake | place: Lake Montjoie...
CTGATATTTTTGATTTTGCAGAATCGACACGCACACAGTGCTGTTGAGATTGCGGTTTTGCAGAACCACCACTCGCACATTGCTGTGGTTGGGGTTTTGCAGAATCGACACGCGCACAGTGCGGTGGTTGGGGTTTTGCAGAATCGACACGCACACAGTGCTGTTGAGATTGCGGTTTTGCAGAACCACCACTCGCACATTGCTGTGGTTGGGGTTTTGCAGAACCACCACTCGCACATTGCTGTGGTTGGGGTTTTGCAGAATCGACACGCACACAGTGCTGTTGAGATTGCGGTTTTGCAGAACCACCACTCGCACATTGCTGTTGAGCAGAATCGACACGCGCACACTGTGGTTGCTGAGGTTTCTCTGAACTTCTCCCAAGGCTAATAATGAATGCAGGAGATATATATGCTTCTCCCGCTGACGTCAAAATCTCATATGGCAAGATTGATAAACCATCGAGTTTAACTTTATCAATCTGCGTCTCCGATAAAACATCATCATCATTATCAGTTCCTGTTGCAAAGATGAAATTGGGGTCTCTCTTCAGAAAGAACGGAAGAAGGTCTATCTCATAATATTTCGAAAAGCGGATTACTTCGATGATTACATCGGGTGTTATTTGCTCTTCAAGACCATTGCATGCGAAAGAACCTAAACCATCGTTTCTGATTGATAACATTATTTTTTTAACAAGTTCAATCATCTTTTCGGTAGAAACACCCAAGATCGATTCCCATCTTGAATCATCTTGTTCTGTCGGGCAATCACAGACTTTGTTCATGATATGAAGAACGAACTTTCCCACAAGTTGGGAAAAATTCCCATTCGACACATGAGACAATGCTGTTGGCTTAACAATGCGGTGTTCATCATCCGAGAAGTATGCTACTGTATGAGCAAGTGCTCTCAAAACATTGAGCGACTTCGGAAAATCATCGTTCTTCTCCAACCCCTTTGTTTTTGAGTATTTGTGAAGAGCAAGAAGAAGCTCAACCGGAAGTTGCGAATGGAAAATCTTCCCAGCTTGACTCATATTGAGATTATACTTGGAACAAAATGTATTCGTCTTTTGCGCTATGCAACTGACAGAAACATCGATGAATTCCAAGGTGAAGTCAGAAACCTTATCTTGTTCTGGGTATTCAAGACGGGTGATCTCGAAACCAGAAGGAAAGACTGCTTGGTAATAGATAACGTGCGTTGAAACATCGCGGTTTCCTCTTCCGAAGCACTGCTGTAAAATGGAGTTTGGGACAAGGCCACGAAACAGCTTGACAGTCGCATCCCTTGCAAGTCGTGTCGCAACTTGCATGATGTCTGACACATAGAGTCTTGTGCATCTAGGAAAGGTGATCGACGATGAGAGCTTCATATGAGACCCTATGATGACGAGATGATACGTCGTAAGGTCCTTAACAGGACACTCCGACTGGACAAATGTGTTCCAAAATCGCACATTGATGACTTTGCTTTTCTTAAAGCTGTCATCAAGAGATGCAATTATCGTCTTTGCAGTGTTCACACCATCAACGATTACTACAGTCGAATCATTTACAAGCTTTGGAGCGGTTATGATGTCTTTGACTACAAGATGAATCAACTTCTCTTGGTATTTCATCGCAAAGCCCTGCATACTCTCATTTGGATTTGGAACCGGCTTGGATTTTTTCCCATCTTCTTTATCATCCTCCGTCTTCTTCGCTTTCCCCTTACCCTTCTTTTGGAGAGGCTTTGTGGGTTCTTTCTCATCTTCATCGACAACATTGATCGGGATGACATGTTTAGTCCCAATCGGAAATGTTTTCCGAGGAGCTTCTATCTCTGAGACCTGAATGAAACGCTGTTCGATGTTAAGCCTTTTTGAAAGTTCAACACGGTCCATCGTTGCAGAGACGCAAAAGAGCGAATGAAGCCAGTCTGGCTTTTTGGCAAAGAGTGAACTGATCAGACGATAAAGCATGACAGCCTCATAACAGCTCTCATGACACTCATCAAAAATAATGCTGAGTTTTCGACCACTTAGCAGATTTCGACAAAAAAGAATGTTAATTAACATGCTAAGTATCATGTTAACCACCGAGCGGTATGTCATGATGAGAACCTGCGTATCGGGTTTCACGAGGTCGCCCACAGTCTCATTGACCTTCCCATGCTTAACTGCGACATTGAGGCCATACTGCGAACGCAGATATACCGCAACATTACACGCCAAACGGCGCGGGAGACAGAGGACGAAAAGAACATCCGGAAATCTCCGGACCATTTCCGCAATAGAGCGGGTTGTCTTCCCAGACCCAGTATCCGCAAGAACGAGATGAACCTTTTGGGTTTCTGGAGCTTCCGAATTCATGGCTTGAAAGCCTTGAACGAAGGCTTCGAATGATGAATACAGCATCATTGCGACAATGGCTGGTATAATTGTTGTTAAAGAAATTACTACTTCCATTTCTTTTTTTGAGTTGTATCGATAACACATTAATTTTGAAAATTTTACCCATCAATTTTTTCTATTTTTAATTATACAGTTTATATATGACTTTTTCATATATAAAACTCTAGAATTAAAAATCATTACGTGATTTTTAATTATACGATAAATTATAATGAAAATGTTGTATTTAGGGCCCCATTACAGCCTATCGAAGAACGCTGATACAATCGAGACCGCGGTCCAAAGTGTTATCGATATGGGCGGAAACGCAATCCAAATATTTACGGGACCACCAGTATCACTAACACTCGGAAAAATATTCGACTCCCCAATTACAAAGAAGACCCGTAACGCCGTGTCGAGTATTCCAGCGTTCATCCACGCAAAATATATGATTAATTTTGGGAAATCGCCCCATGTGAGGAAAAACTACATCTTTCTCAAAAGATATATTCAAGATTTGGATATAAGCGTTCGTCTTGGGATGAGAGGGGTCGTCCTCCATTTTGGAACGAACTCCTGTAAGTCGGGTGCGGAAACGAAGTATTGTGCCCAGATTAATATGATTGATTCGCTGGTCCACTGCTTGGACCGCTGTCATAAGAAGGCGGTTCCCATTTTGGAAACGTCATCCGGTGAAGGAAACTACATCGGGAAAACCATTGAACATATATCGTTCATGTATCATAATATTCCGGCGCCATATCAAAAGCGAATTAAATTTTGTGTTGATACATGCCATATATTTGTGTGTGGATACCCTATTCATAAAAAGGGGGGATGGACCGAATATATCCGCGAATTTGAGAACCAGCTCGGTAAGAAGAAGATTGGCGTCATTCACTTGAACGACAGCGCGACCCCATTTGCGGGGAAAAATGACCGCCACGCCGAATTAAAGAAAGGCTACATATTCAACGCGAAGATGGGTGGGTGTGTCGATGCCTTGAAGGAAATATTGGATTGGGCTTCTAAGAATAGCGTCCCCTGTATTATAGAAACTCACAATAACTTCAAGGCGCAGATAGCACTCGGTAGGAAATTGGTCGGAGAGAAACAATCGGGGGGTGGAGTCAGGATAACGCAGGACCAATTGGCAGGAATTATCGACTGTTTTCAGGCACTCGCGGAATACAATCAGGCGCAGGGAAACATCCATCAATATCACGCGTATCACAACGCAGTTCTAAAATTATCGCGCGAGGATTCTCCGGCGGACGTGGATGATATTGGGAAAATTGAGGGGTTCGGAGAAGGGCTAATAGGAAAGATTGAGGAATACGTCGCGACTGGCCGGATGGAGAAGCTGGAAGCGATGAAGAAGAATAAATACCTGACGCAACTGATTGATCTGACATCCGTTTATGGAATTGGGCCCGTCTTCGCCAAAAAGCTCATCCACGCCGGAATAACATCAATCCCGAAACTTATGGAATCACGCGAGAGTTTAACAGATGCGCAGAAATACGGGCTCGAATATTATGATGATTTACGAATTAAAATCCAGCGGAAAACGATTGAGCGCGTGGTCGCGTATTTGAGGAAAGTGGTAGGGGTGGAAATTGAAATAATGGGTGGGTATAGGTTGGGTAAAAAATATAGTCATGACATCGATATTTTAGTGGTTGGAGAAGGCGTGTCTATTGCGAATATAATTGAGAAATTGAGGAAAAATACGGTGGCCGTTGTTGAGGCGGGGGAGCGGATGGCCATATTGTTCGCGAGGTTCCCTTGCTGTAAGCATGTTGTCCATTTGGACATTCGGATAAGCGATGAGAAAATGAGGGCATTTTACACGCTGTATTTTGGGAGTGGGGAGAATTTCAGTAGGAAGATACGGAAAATCGCAAAGGAGCAGGGATATACATTGAGTGAACACGGCTTCCGGAAGAATGGGAAATATATTGCGGGGGATTTTTCGACGGAGCGGAAAATATTTGATTTTTTGAAAGTTCCATATGTGGAACCGAAAGATAGGTTATAATTATTTGAACGCCATGGTACTGTTGATTTTCAAGGATTAAAAACTTCCTTGATTCCCCAATACGATTTTAACAACTCGATGGAAAACATTTTTTCCGTTCCGTCTGAAAAAACACACTTAAACCTGCCTCCTGAAATACACTCAATTGAGACAAACACTTTTGGGTTCGAATAACATGTGATTTGGAATGTAGCAAAAATGGCAGTCGCACTTTCGGATGAAAATCCAGATAGATAGCTTTGCCCACCACTGTAAATCAGGATTATATATAATCCAGTTGATCGTATCTCATACACCTTCAAAGAACTAATGTTCAATAAATTGAATTCAACCTTCAAATCTGGATTATCTAAAGAACCATTAGTTGTCAGTCTATTGTAGAATAGGTCATTATTCAAAACCCAGAAATAATGTTTACGTCCAAAAAATGCCAGTACCTCTATCACTTCGTTCTTAGGACCAGTGAGACCTGTTTCTCCTTGTGGACCAGTGAGACCTGTTTCTCCTTGTGGGCCAGTAAGACCTGTTGTTCCTTGTGGACCTGTTGGACCGCATTGCGAAAAGTTTTGAAAAGGTTTGACTTCCTTAGCGACAGTGATGTCAGGTGAATCATCTGGTGGGCTTAATTCGAGTAAGTTCTGTGATGCAGACCAGTCAATTGGAAGAACATTGAGGTCGCGTAATGCGGACCAGTCAATTGGAAGAACATTGAGGTCACGTAATGCGGACCAGTCAATTGGAAGAACATTGAGGTCGCGTAATGCGGACCAGTCAATTGGAAGAACATTGAGGTCGCGTAATGCGGACCAGTCAATTGGAAGAACATTGAGGTCGCGTAATGCGGACTCATCGAATTGAACAACTTCGAGGGCTCTTGATTCATCAAGGTCAACATGTACCCAATCCTCTGACAAGTTGATCTTCTGATAAGTCGATCTTCTTAGTTTGGACGACATTTGTTGCATTAAACACGAAATGATTTTGGAAGGATCGTAGCCCGACTCCAATAATCCTCCAAGTTGTTGGAGGTATTTCGAAACAGTTCTCAAAACATTTGTGCCAACAACATGACATGATGTGATGATTTGGTTGAGAAAATCAGAAGGAATTGCAACGGTGATTGACAAACTGTTACTGTAGCCAGAACAAATATCCATTGAAACAACAATGTGATGATTTCTTTGGAAGACAGACAAGAGACCATTTGATGCGGGCGCTCTGTTGCTTTCAATAACTTCGGTGATTGGAGGACTGTAATGCGGAAAGTCTTGATGACGATCGACTATCTTGGTTTCTATCAACAATTGAATGTTAATGTCGTCATATGTCCGCGAAATTTCATGAAGTCTGGCTATATAATTGTCGATTTCAAAAGCTTTGATTGCAGACTCATCATCATGAGATTTATCGGAAAAATCACAGGTGGTTGGAGGTGCTTGATCAGTCTGAGGATGATCATCTTGGATGACCGATAAGACACCTTCGATCTTTTTGATCGATATTATACGACCATCTTTCGAGAGTTTATACTCAGATGGGTTCCAAACATGTTCACAAATGCTGACATTGTTAACAACACCAGTGGTGTGATTCTTAACAGCACCAATGAAGGAAATTTTCAACTTTCCATCTTTATCCTTTTCGATGGTGATGCGATTTGGCTCAATGCTAAAATTGAAAAACAAAAAGGAATGCCGTAAATGTTCTTCTTCTTTTTTTCCATCATCACCGCAATCAAAATTCGTCAAAAAGAGACGTCCGTAAAAGGATTTAGATTTAGATTTAGTATTGTGACATAGTGCAAGATATATCTGATCATAGAACAAGCTCAATTCTTTGCCCACTGAATCATCCATATGATTTGCCATTAGATTATGCTCCCAAATCGATTTAATCTGGTTGTCTTTGTCGAATTTTGGTTTTTGTTGTTGTTGTTTTTTTGAGAATCGGTTACCCATTGTGATTATATGTATCAAAACATCCTATTAAAATTTTGTTAAATTTACCCATCAATTTTTTTCAATTAGAAAATAATCATATGACGCATAATTATAAATCATCCGAGGATTTAATTTCGCAGTTTTTTATTCGGCTTTTTATTTGTTTCTTCCTCGACCACGGAAAATTGTTCAATTCTTGAACGGCAACTCCGAGCTCTTTTCTCCGGCTTTGTCATCTGAAGACTGAAAAAATCAGGCGGAACTGAAAATAGATTCAACTTTTGAAATTTCTCCATATAGTCGTCTTCGATGAGAGGTTCTTGGTCCAGATGCATTGTCACTTCATACCATCTTGGGACAAGTATCCTCGCAATTCTCAGAAAAACATCTGGTTCAAATCGTAATCCGGACAAAATTTGGGTGATGTCTTCAAAAACTTCATTGAACATCGGATTTCCTTCGGTTGGGTCTTTGAAGCAAGCTCCTGCGGTGAAAAATGAAAGAACATGAAGTTGATCTCCTTTTCTCACAAATTCAATCCAAAGCTCATAATAAATATGCCCATTTGGACATTTAAGTTCGACGAATATCAAACAAAAGGCTCCATTTGGAATTGAGTTTTTTAGTTCAGAATACGTGAAATGATGCACAGTTCTTGTGATCGGAAAGCATCCTCTACTAAGCTTACGTCGGCAAAGTTGAACACGACATGCTACAAGTGCTGTTCGCGGGTCAATCGCTGGCTGTTGGCGAACGTTTATTAGTTGTTTTAACTGGTTTAAAAAATTTATATTTACTTGGAATAACGACATTTTATTGGAATATAATTATATAAAAATTAATTACTATTACCATCAATTTTTTAATTATAACAAATTACTTGATTTGGCCAGTAAAATAATGACTTTTTACGATTTTTATTTCTCAATAGGACTTCAATGTGATGGCGTGTGGTTGTGCGTAGCTTCAATAAAAAAGACCGAATGTCGTGATGAACTTTCGTTTCCACGAATAAACGTTAAGATTTTTCTTTGAATCTGAACCGATTGGTTTGTATTTTTCTCTAAACAGAGCATGTTTTTTACCTAAATTAAATACTTCTGATATACAACCATTTTTTACCAAATTCCATAAATAAATAATATCTAATAAATTATAAGATGGCAAATTGCGGATTTCAATATTATAAGCAAGACTACAACCCAGAACAAGAAAAAACGAATACGTTTATTAAATTTCTCCTCTGTAATCAAAAACAAATCCAAAAATTAACGGATGCCTTTTATTTAGCAGGTCAACAACAGAAGGCACAGGGCAAATTCTATTGTTATCGTTATGTCAATATCCTCCGGAATTTACCGGACCCCTGTAATAAGTGCTCATATTGCGACAAGGATGGCTGTAGCCCAGCGAGTCGTGTCTATTACGCGCAGACGCTCTACCTCTTTTGGACTACGAGCCAGAAAATGGCGAAGGATCGGGCTTTCGCTCTTGATTTGATTGCGAACCGCGAGCTTGAATATTTCAATTCATACACAAAGCAATATCAGATTATGATATTGGACGATTTAGATATCCAAGTTTTACTCATTTATGCAATGGGAGAGCAAATTCAGGGCCTATATAAGGCCTCCAATAATTGCTTTTGGTATTTAGAACAGGCCCGAGACTTCTGTTATCTGGCAAATTTCCCCTTTGATTTAGCGGGATGTATGTTGGTCCCCCTTAAATACAGCGCCCGTGAATTTCGCGAACTGACTTTCACAACGAGCGACTCATTCTCCAATAATTACACAAATCAGGGAAGCAAGTGTTTTTTGAGTAAATGTAGTGATCCAGCCGAGAAATAAATGTATGATATAATATGTCATATAATAGTCTGACTTATTTCGATTTAGACTTAAAAACGCTCACGCCAATGGATAAATTTATAATGAGGGCCTTCGTTGATGAATCATATCTTACGAACTTGTATCAGGCGACTGACTGGGCCCAACAGTTGAAGATGCAAGGGCAGACATACTGCTATCGCTATGTCCCTCAACAGGCGGGACTCTATTCGAAGATGTATGACCAAAATGATTTGATTGACCTGACATTCATCTCATATATTGTCCCGAATCCATATACATATGATTTTTCTGTTCCCTTTAATGTGAATGGGCATATTATTTATGTTGATGAAGTGGATAAGAGCTTTATTATTGCGAGGAAGGGTCGCGAGTTTTATGGAAGCCTTTACGCAGCGCTTGAAATGGCGAAGGAATTTAGGGGAAATGGGCGCTATTATTGCTATAATATGGTTACGCCAAATTGGTTTTTACCGGAGAATCATTACGCTGCGGGCATTCCGGGACAGAAGTTGATACTCCTATGGTATAATATGAATTACGTTATTAAGAATCCGTAGGTGAATCAAGATATAAAAATTATTTGGTTTATATCTTGCGATTCCATAAAATAAACTATGATTATATTATATAAAATGAGCTTACCATCGAGATATTGGAATCAATCGACCGTTGATTTAGCGGATGATCTATTACCAACTATTTTAGCGGGGAAGACAGATGAGGAGATTATAGTCATACTAGACGACCCCATTAATCAACCTCTTGTTGATATACTTCGGAGTTTCTGTAATCAGACGTATCGGGTCCAGATAAATGTGAATCGGGGATTGAATGTGTGTTGTTATAATGTGATATGGGAGAATTTAGGAGGGGTCCGTTTGATAGACCCACGCAATATGTCGAACCTGAATTATTTGACGTTTTCGAGCGGGGCAGAAGAAAGGAGTAAATTTATATTTGCGGTTCTACACGTTGTTCGAGTGAATTTGCGGGGATACTTACAGCAGACACTAAAATCACAGGGATTAACGTATTGTCCTGAGAATATTATATTGGATAAAGTATGTTAGATGATGAACCGACATTATTAAATAAAGAAGGAATACCATTCAAGTTTGTGGAAAAAAAAGATGAAGAGGAAAATGAAGAGGAAAATAAAAAAGAAATTATTATCAAATCTTCTCAGCCATGTTGTAATTTAAGACAAGCAATAAGTGCAGTATCAATTGATTATAATTTATCACAATATCTAAATTATCGAAAATATGTTCCATATTACATGCGATTCGTGGATCCATATTATGAATTTGATGATTATAATGTCGCAATTAACTCAAAAACACTATATGGATGTTGTTTAAGACGACAAGTTAATGGTTCCACAAATTTAGAATTACTAAATTTAGAAGAAATATTTAATGTGTTTGTTCCAAGTATACTAATAACAAATCCTCTTGAAATAAAATATAAAGATACAATCAGAAATCAATTTATTTCATTTTGCTTAAATATAGAAAAAACATATTTATTCTATAATGATGGAAAATTAACTTGTAATAATTTACTTGTTCCATGGGCAAGTATAACTCCATTTGGTTTAAATGTGTATGAGATAGTATCATCAATTTGTGATTATTCATTGATATATATGGACCAATTTTTATTAGACCCACTTGATCAATATAATATTTATACATTATCTGTAAATTATTTTCAAGTATTTAATAATATGGTATCCATAAATTATGATACTATATTAAAAATCGCATATAATGAACCATATATTAGAACAAACACAGATACTAACTTTTTTCAAATTATTAATTACACATATTCTCTAATGTCATTTCTTTATGGAACTTCCAGAAAATTACTTCTTGGACTCGAAACAGGATTATCGAAATTATTTATTGAAACATTTTTTCCAAGAAATCGTCAATTATATTATTACAGTTTATATAATTCATGGATTATATCTCGGATTCAATATAAGGGTTTTGGAGACCGCATTAATAGTAGTAATGGAGATGGAACATTCATTCAAACAACTCAACAACCATATACTGGATGGAAAACTTCCTGGAACTAATTGAATTCAATTATTTTTAGATTTTTATTAATATATTCAAAAATCCCATTATTTTTTTCCAATGAATATTGGAGAACTTTTTTTGAATTAATATATTTCTCATTACTTATAACATTGTAATCATATAACTTAGCAATTTGTCTTAATACAGTAATCATTTTCTTCTCATTCATATTCTTCAAGTATTTATCTATTTTACAAGGAATATAATATTCTTCAAATTCATTGTAAAAATCATTGAAACGTTCAAGCGTTTTATAGTTAGTTAAATTATCTCTTGTAAATTTACGGCAGTCATTAATATCAGTTAGTCCGAATATTTTGGCAAACCGGCTAAATAAATCAAGAGTCGGATGCTTTCTAAATAATTGATTATTTTTCATTATCTAAATTATTAATAGATTTTTTTATAAATTATTACTCGGAGTTCCAAAATATCGAGTTGTTCTCATATTTGAGGTATCATTCGTTCTTGACTTCGCCTCATTCTCATAGCGCGTGTCCTTCGGAACAATTCCAAACCCACTTATACGCTGGGAAACATCATTATTATAATTTCGGTGGGGAATATCTA
>Ga0114966_10005357_pt1 | contig 10871 bp, 8 predicted proteins | sample M_130207_XF_Meta_FD_87029 | JGI IMG/M metagenome (GOLD analysis project Ga0114966, IMG submission 87029) | Freshwater microbial communities from Lake Montjoie, Canada to study carbon cycling - M_130207_XF_MetaG | ecosystem: Environmental > Aquatic > Freshwater > Lake | place: Lake Montjoie...
CGCTCGAAGGGCTTCTGCCGCTCCTGACAACAGATCCAGCCGTGACCGAGGCTCTCAGGCTCGCGGGCCTAGCGAGCACCGAGCACACCGTCATTGCTCCCACTGCAGCTCGGCCCTTCCTCGTGGCCGAGCTCGCGGCCGACGCACCCGGAGGGGCCCGTCCTGTGCTCGCGGTGGTGGCAACTGCACGAGAGGCTGAGGACCTTGTTGCGGCGTTGCGATGCTTGCTCCACCCCAACTCAGTGGCCGAGTTCCCCGCGTGGGAGACGCTGCCCCATGAGCGTCTCTCGCCCGGCGTTGACACCGTGGGTCGACGCACCGCTGTGCTGCGCCGACTCGCGCATCCCTCGACCAACGCCGACGCTCCCGACGCAGCCATCAGGGTGCTGGTCGCCCCGGTACGGGCCCTCCTGCAGCCGATCGTCGCCGGAGTGGGTGAGGTTCCTCCCGTCGAGTTGCGCAAGGGTGACCACCTCTCTCTCGACGACGCCGTGCGCGGGCTTGCCGACCGCGGCTACGCGCGGGTCGACCTCGTCGACCGCCGCGGCCAGTTCGCGGTGCGAGGAGGCATTCTCGATGTTTTTTCTCCGACCGAGGAACACGCGCAGCGGGTTGAGTTCTGGGGCGATGAGGTCGATGAGGTGCGCTGGTTCGCGGTGGGCGACCAGCGCTCGCTGGGCGAATCGCCCGATGGTGTGTGGGCTACGGCCTGTCGCGAACTGCTGGTCACTGACGCCGTGCGCGAGAGGGCTGCCGGCATGGTGGCTGACCGCATCGACCTCGCCGACATGCTGGGCAAAATCGCCGAGGGCATGTATCCCGAAGGCATGGAGGCGCTCACCCCGGTGCTTGCCGAACGCCTCGAACTGCTGGTCGACGTTATCGACGCTGCCTCCGTCGTGGTGCTGTGCGAGCCCGAGCGCATCCGGTCGCGCGCGGCCGAATTGGTCGCCACCAGCCAGGAGTTCCTCGCGGCGTCGTGGCACAACGCAGCGGTCGGAAACAGTGTTCCTATTGACCTCGGTGGCAGTGCTTATCGCGACCTCGACGACGTGCGAATCGCCGCGGGTGCGCACGGGCTCTCATGGTGGGCGGTCAGCCCATTCGGACTCGACGACCCCGACGCGGGCGGCACCATGCAGGCCCGACCCGTCGAGCCCTATCTAGGCCAGCTCGAGTCGGCCTTCGGCGACGTGGGTCGGTGGGTCGCGCAGGGCCACCGGGTGGTGCTGATCGCCGAAGGCACGGGCGGGGCGCAGCGACTGGTTGAGGAGTGTGCCGAGCACGGAATCGCGGCACGCTTCGACGAGTCCCTGAGCATCCTTCCCGACGCCTCGGTCGTGTCAGTCACCACCGGTGCCATCGAGCACGGCTTCCTGGCCGACGGCGCCCGACTGATGATCCTCACCGAGACCGACCTCGTGGGGCAGAAGATGTCGACCAAGGACATGCGTCGCATGCCCGCCCGGCGCCGCCGCACCATCGACCCGCTCACGCTGGCCCCCGGCGACTTCATCGTGCACGAGCATCACGGCGTGGGACGCTACGTCGAGATGGTGCAGCGCACCGTGGCGAGCGCGACTCGCGAGTACATCGTGATCGAGTACGCGCCCAGTAAGAAGGGCCAGCCGGGCGACCGCGTGTTCGTGCCCACCGACCAGCTCGACCTAGTGACTCGCTACGTGGGTGGCGAGAGCCCCACGCTGCACCGGCTCGGCGGGGCCGACTGGCAGAAGGCCAAGGGCCGCGCCCGCAAGGCGGTGCGCGAGATTGCGGGTGAGCTCGTGCGCCTCTACGCGGCCCGGATGTCAGCGGTGGGGCACGCGTTCGGGCCCGATACCCCATGGCAGCGCGAGCTGGAGGACGCCTTTCCTTATCAGGAAACGCCCGATCAGGCCGCGTCGATCGACGAGGTCAAGGCCGACATGGAAAAGCCGGTCCCGATGGACCGTGTCATTGCTGGTGACGTCGGCTACGGCAAGACTGAAATCGCAGTGCGCGCCGCGTTCAAGGCCGTTCAAGACGGCAAGCAGGTCGCGGTCCTCGTGCCCACCACCCTGCTCGTGCAGCAGCACCTCGCCACCTTCCATGAGCGCTTCGGTGGCTTTCCCGTGCGCGTGGCAGGGCTATCGCGCTTCCAGACCCCGACCGAGGTGGCCGAGGTGCTGGCAGGGGTCACCGACGGCACTGTCGACGTCGTGATCGGCACGCATCGGCTTCTCTCGGCCGACGTGCGGTTCAAGGACCTCGGGCTCGTGGTGGTCGACGAGGAGCAGCGATTTGGCGTCGAGCACAAGGAGCATCTCAAGGCCCTGCGCACCAACGTCGACATGCTCACGATGTCGGCCACGCCCATCCCGCGCACGCTCGAGATGTCGATCACCGGAATCCGCGAGATGTCGACCATCCAGACGCCGCCCGAGGAGCGGCATCCCGTGCTCACGTTTGTGGGGCCCTTCGATGACAGGCAGGTGTCAGCGGCGATTCGGCGCGAGCTGATGCGCGAGGGCCAGGTTTTCTACGTGCACAACAGGGTCGAGTCAATCGACCGCACGGCGACCAAGCTCGCCGCACTCGTGCCGGAGGCCCGCATTGCCACCGCGCACGGCCAGATGGGTGAGGGCGCGCGCGAGCAGGTGATCATCGACTTCTGGGAGAAGCGCTTCGACGTGCTGGTGTGCACCACGATCGTCGAGTCGGGGCTTGATATTGCCAACGCGAACACGCTGATCCTCGACCGGGCCGATGTGTTCGGCCTCAGCCAACTGCACCAGTTGCGCGGTCGCGTGGGTCGCGGGCGCGAGCGGGCGTACGCCTACTTCCTCTACCCCGCTGAGAAGCCGCTGACCGAGACCGCGCACGAGCGGCTGACCACGATCGCCCAGCACACCGACCTCGGTTCAGGAATGGCCGTGGCGATGAAGGACCTCGAGATTCGTGGTGCGGGTAATCTCCTCGGCGGCGAGCAGAGTGGCCACATTGCCGACGTGGGCTTCGACCTCTACGTCCGACTCGTCGGTGAGGCGCTGGCTGAATTCACCGGCAAGGAGTCAACCGAGGTTGCCGACATGAGCGTGGAGCTTCCTGTCGACGCTCACCTGCCCCACGACTACGTGCCGGCCGAGCGCCTGCGGCTCGAGGCCTATCGCCGCATTGCCGGTGCCGTCGATGATGCCGACCTCGACGCGGTCGCCGCCGAGCTTCTCGACCGCTACGGGCCGCTTCCGGCTCCGGTGGTCACGCTGTTTGAGGTGGCGCGACTGCGCGTGTTGGCCCGTGCGGCGGGCCTCACCGATATCGTCGCGGCTGGCAGCCAGATCAGGCTGCATCCGGTGGAGCTTCCCGAGAGTCGTCAGCTGCGGCTCCTCCGCCTGCACCCGGGCACTCTCGTGAAGCCCGCGACCCGTACGATTCTGGTGCCACGTCCGAGCACCGCCCGGGTGGGAGGAACTCCGCTCGTCGACCGAGAGTTGCTCTCGTGGGTTCGCGAATTGGTCGAGAACGTCCTGCTCGACCGTGCTCCGCAGCCGTCGTTACAAGGAGAGACATGACACGCAGCACCAGACTCGCACTTCCGGTCGTTGCACTGCTGTGCGCTGTCGCGCTCGGGGCCTGCGGGTCGGCACAGCGGCAGCCGGCGACAGCGGCCCTGGTGGCAGGTACGAGTATCAGCGACGACACCGTGGCGGGCCTCGCCTCCGAGGTGCTGGCCGCGCTCGGACCCGAGGGGGTGGCACCAGAGGGAGCCGAGCTCAACCGTCGAGTCATCTCGGCGCTGGTGCAGGAGCGGGTGATTGACGCCGCCAGTGAGCGCACCGGCATCACGGTCACCCAGAGTCAGGTCGACGAGCTCATCGCCAATGCGTCGAAGCAGAGCGGTAGCAGGGTTGACCTCGAGAAGAGCCTGGCGTCCCAGTACGGCATTGCCCCCTCACAGCTCGAGGGGTTCGCGCGGGCCAACCTCGAGTATCAGGGCATCTCGGCCAAGCTCGGCAAGGGTGACCCGAATGCAGGGTCGGCGGCGGCGGGCACGTTCATCGGTGACCTGTCGACCGAACTCGGTGTCACCATCAGCCCACGGTTCGGCGTGTGGGCTCCTGAGCAGCTCGCTGTTCTTCCGCCGAAGGACGACGTGTCGGCGCCTCTCCCGTCGCGCTCGATCGCGCCCCTCCCTGCGTTCGAGTCCAGCGGGTCCTGACCCCCGGCCCATGACAGCTCACCCCACCGGCGAGCCGCTGCTCGAGTTGGTTCGACTCATGGATCAGCTGCGGTCGCCCGGGGGCTGCCCCTGGGACGCAAGGCAGACCCATCGAAGTCTGGTCGAGTACCTCATCGAGGAGTCGTATGAGGCCGTCGAGGCGATCGAACTCGACGATCGCTCGGCGCTGCGCGAGGAGCTCGGCGACGTGCTTCTGCAGGTGGTATTCCACGCCCGCATTGCGCAGGAAGCGGTCAGTGAGCCGTTCTCGATTGACGACGTTGCCGCCGGAATCGTGGCCAAGCTGATTGCGCGGCACCCGCACGTGTTTGGCGATGCCACTGGTGAATCTGCCGACCACCTCGAGTCGCGCTGGCAGGCGATGAAGTCTGTAGAGAAGGGGCGTACCTCGGTCACCGAGGGGATCCCGGAGGCGATGCCCGCCCTGCTGCTGGCCGCCAAGCTGCTGCGGCGCGCGGAGCATGGCGGGGTTGAGGCCGAGGTGGCCACGGCTCCGGTGCGAGCGGCGGCCGATCAGGCATTCGACTCGGTCGGTGAGGCTGGTCTGGGCCAGCTTCTGCTCGCACTCGTTGACAGGGCTCGCGCTGGTGGCATCGATGCGGACGCCGCGTTGCGGCAAGCGCTCCGCGAGCACAGAGTGGCGGTGGTCGCCGCAGAAGTCGCGGGGCTGGGTGACCATGCCTGACGCCGTTGCAGGGCATCCGCCCGCGTCCTTCGACGAGGAGCATTACCTCGTGCAGGTGGGGGGTGACATTGACGACGGAATCACGCCCTGGGAGCACTACCTCACAGTCGGATCAGCGGCAGGTCTCGACCCCGCCCCGTGGTTCACGACCATCGGCTACCTCGACCTGCACACTGACGTAGCGGCGGCGAAGGTCAACCCATTCGTGCACTGGTTGGTCTACGGGCAGTACGAGGGCCGTCGACTCGACGGCGGCCCGCGTGGGTCTGCTCGGCTTATCGAGACCCCGGCAGGCCTGCTGCCCGCCGGGTCGGACTTCGACCTGGTGGGTCCTGCCACTGTGGTGAGCCGCGACGGAAGCGATCCACATGTGTGGAATCCGGCGACTCGGGCGTGGAACCGTGGCGGGCGCCGAGAGGGTCGCTCGCTCCCGCCGGAAGCGGTGGTCACCTTCCGCGACGCGCAGGTCACCCCCGACGCTGGCGTCTCCGTCGGTGACTGGCGGATGAAGAACCAGGCGTTAGCGGGCAGTGGCGACATCGTTGAGGCTCGATACCACGGTGTCGGCAGCTGGCTCCTCGAGCCGCTTCCTGTGGTTGATGAGGTGGGTGAGGCCGTGCTCCTGGGCCAGCCCGGTGACCAGGTGTTTGGCCATCAACTCCTCGATGTGCTCCCACGGTTGTTGACGGCCCGCCGTGCAGGGCTTGGAAACCGTCCGCTCCTGGTGCGTCACGGCGCTGTCTCGTCGATGCGACTACTGCTCGCGGCCTGTGGGCTCATGGACTCAGAGTTGGTGGAGCTGCCGGCACATGGGGTCGTGCGTGCCCGAACCCTGAAGGTTGTGACGTTTGCGCGCCACCACGGAGACTTCGACCCCGCTCGAGTCGGCGAGGTGCGTGCCCTCCTGCAGAAGCGGCTGATCGCATCGGGGTCTAGTTCCCTGCTGTGGATGTCCCGCGCACAACTGGGTGGCGAGTCCGGCGCGCGCCGGCGACTGGTCAACCGTGCCGAGGTCGACGCAACCGCGGCGGCGGCAGGTCTCGAGGTGATTGCGCCAGAGCAACGGCCCCTCGCAGAGGTGCTGTCGATGCTCGTCCCCGGGAGTCTGGTTGCCGGAGAGGATGGCAGCGCGCTGCACAACAGCGTCGTTATGCCGGCCGAATCAGCAGTGCTGGTGTTGAGACAGCGCAGTCACGGCGGTCAGCTGCACTCTCCGCTGGCGAGAGCGCTGGGGCACACCTCGTACGAGGTTGAGGGGTGCGAGGTGCCAGTGCCGGGGCAGGAAGCGTGGCCCCCTCGCCACCGCGACTGGATTCTCGAGCCCGAGGTCCTCGCAGACCTTCCGCGCATCCTCGGTGAAACCCAGACGGCGAGCGCAGCTACGAATTTGGGGCGTTGAAGTTTGCGTAGGTGATGATTTGCCAGCGCTCGCCGTTCCACTCGAAGCCGGTCAGGCGCGCGGCTTCCTGGTTCGGCACCGAGACCCCGTTGGTCTCTCCTGTCACCTTCAGCGCCCAGCGCACCGTGAGAGTGTTGGCGTTCTGAAGGCCCACGAGGGTGTCGCCCAGTTCGAAGGTATCGATGGAGGCAGGGTTGGCCAGGTAGTCGGCCTTGGTGCTGGACGATCCGTCGGCTCGCTGGATTTGAAAGTTGGGCGCCAGTTGGGCGTCTATCGACGCCATGTCCTTCTGCTGCAGGGCGGTGAGCCAGGCGACCACCAACTCTCGACCGGTGGCGCTGGGGTCTGCGAGCGTGGGCGCCGCTGGGGGCGACGACGACGAGCAGGCTGCCACGGTCAGCGCGGTCGTGAGGGCCAGCAGAAGCGCGAGGAGGCCGCGACGACGGCGCGAAAAAGGCATAGGACAGCCTAACGCGCGGCTGTCAGCACTGATAGCCAAGCGCTTCTTCGTGCGGATTGACGTCCCACGTGACGTCTCCCCTCCCTTCTTCCGCGAACTTGTGTCAGATAAGGACGAGGTATGTCCTTTTCTGACACAAGTTCGAGTGGGGTGGGGGTTGCGGCACCGAGGGGGGTGGGGTTCCGGTACCCAGGGGGGTTACGCCGCGGCGAGGCCGAGGCGCTGCTCGGCCGCAGCCACGTGCGGCCCGCGCCGAACTGACTCGGGCAGCGCCATCAGCGCGGTGCGCCAGCCCCGGGCTGCGAGAGTGGCCTGCCAGTCGGTCACGCCCGGAATGCCGCCGAGGGCGACGCCACCGAGCCCGCCTCCGTACATCGACCGCGCCCAGCGTGGCTGCAGTGCGAAGGCAGTCGCGGCAAGCCCCGCCCAGGCGGGAACCGCGGGGGTGAGCCAGCGGATGTCGTTGCGCATGGGCGGAAGAAGAATGAAGCGAGCACCCTCTCGGGCCTCGGGGGTGACACCGAGGCCCGGCCGAACGCTGGCCAGGTAGGCGTCGAGCTCAGCTGTGGTCGACGGCACCGTGGCGGGGTCGAGCCCGATGAGCCTGGCGGCCGTCACCTGCTCGGCCACGTAGGCGTCGGCCTCGGTGGGAGTGAGGCCGGCGGTGCGCCGGTAGGTACTGAGCAGCGAGTCGACGAAGCCGAAGTGAACCCACATCAGCAGTTCGGGGTCGTCGAGTCCGAGCCTGCGGTGAACCCCGCGCACCTTGGCAGCAGCCCGTTCGGCCTCGGCAGTGGTTCCGAAGGTGATGACCGCGATGTACTGCGCGGTGCGGAAGAGCCGCGACCACGCCTCCTCGCGGTACGACGAGTGCGCGGCCAGCCCTGCCATGGCAGTGGGGTGGAGTGCCTGAAGCAGTAGAGCGCGCACCCCGGCGAGGCCCGACGACGGATCGGAGTGGATGCGCCACGAGACGCTGCCGGGTCCGAAGAGTCCGGGGTCAGGGGTGTCTCGGTCGGGCTCGCCATACACGAACTCAGGGGTGGCCATGATGGTTCCAGCGTGCCACGGGCACGAGGTATGCGCATCCCCGTGCCCGCTAGGCTTGCGACACCGTCCGTTGCGAGCACAGGAGCAAGTTGTGGCCATTATCGAAGCAGTCATCGCCCGCGAAATCCTCGACTCCCGTGGCAACCCCACGGTCGAGGTCGAGGTGGGCCTCACCGATGGCGCGGTCGCGCGCGCTGCCGTGCCCTCAGGGGCCTCGACCGGGGCCTTCGAGGCGTCCGAGTTGCGCGACGGCGACGCCCGCTACGGCGGTAAGGGCGTGCTCACGGCGATTGCCGCTGTCGAGGGTGAGATCGCCGACGTGGTGATCGGGTTCGACGCCACCGAGCAGCGGCTCGTCGACCAGGCGATGATCGACCTTGACGGCACCCCCAACAAGGCCAGGCTGGGCGCGAACGCGATTCTCGGGGTCTCACTGGCCGTGGCCCGGGCCGCTGCCGAATCGTCCGACCTCCCGCTCTTCCGCTACGTCGGAGGACCCAACGCCCACCTGCTTCCGGTTCCGATGCTCAACATTCTCAACGGCGGGGCTCACGCCGACACCGACGTTGACATTCAGGAGTTCATGATCGCGCCCATCGGCGCGGCTACCTTCTCAGAGGCGCTGCGCACCGGAGCTGAGGTGTACCACGCGCTCAAGTCGGTGCTCAAGAAGGCCGGCTACTCGACCGGCCTCGGCGACGAGGGGGGCTTTGCCCCCAGCCTGCCGAGCAACCGGGCGGCCCTCGAGCTCATCGCCGAGGCGGTCGCCTCCGCCGGTCTCACGCTCGGCCGCGACATCGCGCTGGCGCTCGACGTTGCCGCGACCGAGTTCCACGGCCCCGAGGGCTACCGCTTCGAGGGTGCCCAGCGCTCGGCCGAGTGGATGACCGCCTACTACGAGTCGCTGGTCTCCGACTTCCCGCTCGTGTCAATCGAGGACCCGCTCGACGAAGACGACTGGTCGGGCTGGAAGCACATCACCGACGCGCTGGGCGCGCGTGTGCAACTGGTGGGCGACGACCTGTTCGTCACCAACCCCGAGCGCCTCGCGCGAGGCATCGACGAGGGCACCGCCAACGCGCTGCTCGTGAAGGTTAACCAGATCGGCACCCTCACCGAGACCCTCGATGCCGTGTCTCTCGCTCAGCGCAGTGGCTACCGCTGCATGATGAGCCACCGCAGCGGCGAGACCGAAGACACCACCATCGCCGACCTTGCCGTGGCCACCAACTGCGGGCAGATCAAGACTGGGGCTCCGGCCCGCTCGGAGCGGGTGGCCAAGTACAACCAGTTGCTGCGCATCGAGGAGGAGCTCGACGATGCTGCCCGCTACGTAGGTGCGGCCGCCTTCCCCCGCTTCTCGGCCTGAGTCGGCGCGGCGTCGGCGCCGAATCGCGGCGGTAGAGCACAATAACGTCGTGACGTCTTCCCCGTCGCCCGAGTCGAGCGCGAGCACTCGCTGGTCCGTCACGGGCCGCGCTGTGATCCTCGTGGTCGTGGTCGTGGCCCTCGCGCTGTCCCTCGCACTGCCCGTGCGTGAGTTCGTGCAGCAGCGGTCGAGGATCTCCGAGCTGTCCGATCGTGCGTCGTCGTCGCGGGTGCATGTGGCTGAGCTGACTCAGACCCGTGAGCGTTGGAATGACCCCGCGTACGTCGCCGCCCAAGCTCGGCAGCGGCTGCAGCTAGTTCTTCCTGGCGAGGTGCCGTACGTCGTGCTCGAGCCCGACCCGAGCGTGCCGTGGAACCCGTAGGCCCCGACGACCTCGACGCCGTCGCGCGCCAGCTTGGGCGCAGGCCGCGCGGAGTGGTGGGAGTGGCACATCGGTGTGCCTGCGGACAGCCCGATGTGGTCATGACCGAGCCCCGGCTGCCCGATGGCTCGCCGTTTCCCACGGTGTACTACCTGACCTGCCCCCGCGCCACCGGCGCAGTGAGCGGCCTCGAGGCGACCGGAGTAATGCGCGAGCTCGAGCTCCAGCTGCACGACCCCGAGGTGTCCGAGGCCTACCGGAGTTCCCATGAGGCCTACATCGCCGACCGTGAGTCCATCGCCTTCGTTCCTGAGCTCGCCGGCGTGTCGGCGGGTGGTATGCCCACGCGGGTCAAGTGTCTGCATGTGCTGGTGGCTCACTCGCTGGCGGTTGGGCCCGGGGTGAATCCCATCGGCGACGAGGCCCTGCGGCGACTGAGGCCGTGGGGAGAACGTGGTCGGTGCGCCGTGAAGCCGGAGGAGTCGCTATGAGCGTGCAACGTGTGGCGGCCGTCGACTGCGGCACCAATTCGATCCGGCTGCTGGTGGCTGACGTCGACCCCGAGACCGGCTCGTTCGTTGACCTCGACCGGCTCATGACCATCGTGCGACTAGGGCAGGACGTTGACCGTACCGGTCGGCTCGCGCCCGAGGCCCTTGTGCGTACGTTCGCGGCCTGTGACGAGTTTGCCGCGATCATCTCCGCGCGCGGGGTGCAGCAGACCCGCTTCGTCGCCACATCTGCCTCGCGCGACGCGTCGAATCGCGATGAATTCGTCGCCGGAGTGCGGGCCAGGTTGGGAGTCGACCCCGAGGTGGTGGCGGGTTCTGAAGAGGCTGCGCTGTCGTTCACGGGTGCGGTGCGAGGCCTCGGGCCCCACTCCGGAACTCCTCCCTACGTGGTGGTCGACATTGGAGGAGGCTCCACCGAGTTCGTGCGCGGCACGGCGACCCCCGACTCAGCGATGTCGGTCGATATTGGATGCGTACGTATGACTGAGCGGCACCTGCGCGACGACCCTCCCACGGCAAGCCAGATCGCGCTGGCGGTGACCGATATCGACGCTGCTATTGCTGCCGCGGGGGAGCGGGTCGACCTCGCCCGGGCCGGCTCCCTCGTGGGAGTCGCTGGGTCGGTCACCACCGTGGCGGCGATCCACCTAGGCCTCACGAGCTACGACCCGTCGGCCATTCATGGCAGTCGAATCCCGGCTGAGGATGTGTGCCGAATCAGCGATCGGATGCTCGCGATGACCCGCGCCGAGCGCGCTCTGATCCCTGCGATGCACCCGGGGCGGGTCGACGTGA
>Ga0114966_10005358_pt1 | contig 10871 bp, 10 predicted proteins | sample M_130207_XF_Meta_FD_87029 | JGI IMG/M metagenome (GOLD analysis project Ga0114966, IMG submission 87029) | Freshwater microbial communities from Lake Montjoie, Canada to study carbon cycling - M_130207_XF_MetaG | ecosystem: Environmental > Aquatic > Freshwater > Lake | place: Lake Montjoie...
GCCGGAGGAAAAGATGAGAAGAGATTCGCCGGTTTCAGCCCCGAATCTTTGTCCTCAGCGCCACTCGATCCTAGATGGAAGTCCAATTCGACCTATGGACAAACCCTCACCCTTCTTCTCGAACCTCAAATGCCGCGAGTGCGGCCGCCTTTATCCGAAGCAGGCCATCCACGTCTGCGACTTCGATTTCGGCCCGCTGGAGGCGGTTTACGACTACGACGCCATCCGTCCGGTGCTCACCCGGGCGGCCATCGAATCCCGCCCACACACCATGTGGCGCTACCGCGAGCTGCTGCCCATCGACGGCGAACCGACCGTGGGCACGCAGGTCGGTTTCACCCCGCTGGTCAAAGCCGACCGGCTCGCGCGGGCGCTCGGCATCCGCGAGCTTTACGTGAAAAACGACACGGTCAACTACCCGACGCTTTCGTTTAAGGATCGCGTGGTCTCCGTGGCGCTGAGCCGCGCGCGGGAGCTGGGTTTCAAGGTCGTGGCCTGCGCCTCGACCGGCAATCTCGCGAACTCCGTGGCCGCCAACGCCGCGAGCGCGGGCTTGAAAAGCTACGTGCTCATCCCCGCCGATCTGGAGCAGGGCAAGGTGCTCGGCTCGCTCGTTTATGGCACGAACGTCATCGGCATCCACGGCGCCTACGACCAGGTGAACCGGCTCTGCTCCGAGATCGCCGGCAAGTACGGCTGGGGCTTCGTGAACGTGAACCTGCGCCCGTATTACGCCGAAGGCTCGAAGTCCATGGGCTACGAAATCTGCGAGCAACTCGGCTGGCGCATCCCGCAGCACACCGTCGTCCCCATGGCCTCCGGCTCGCTGCTCACGAAGATCCACAAAGCCTACGGCGAGTTTGCGCGGCTCGGCCTCGTGGAAAACTCCCCGTTTGCCGTCTATGGCGCGCAAGCCACTGGCTGCGCGCCCATCGCCCACGCCATGAAACGCGGCACCGACATCGTGAAACCCGTGCCGAATCCCATGACCATCGCCAAATCGCTCGCCATCGGCACCCCTGCCGACGGCTACTACGCGATCCACGCCATGAGGCAGACCGGCGGCAGCGCCGAGGACGTGACCGATGACGAAATCGTGGCCGGCATCCGCCTGCTCGCCGAGTGCGAGGGCATCTTTGCCGAGACCGCCGGCGGCGTGACCGTCCACTGCGCGAAAAAGCTCATCGACACCGGCAAGATCCCGCGCGACGGCAGCGCCGTCCTCTGCATCACCGGCCACGGCCTCAAGACCCAGGAAGCCATCGCCGGCAAGTGCGGCGAACTCCGCCTCATCAAGCCCAGCCTCCGCGAATTCGAAGAACACGTTTACGCCAAAGACACCGCGGCCGCCTGACGGCGGAAATCCGAAATCCGAAACAAATCCTAAATCCTAAATCCTAAATTTCCCCATGCCTACCGTCCTCATCCCCACTCCGCTCCGCAAACTCACCAACGAACTCGAAGAAGTCAGCGCCGCCGGTGCCACCGTCGGCGAGCTGCTCGACAACCTCGACCGCGCCTTCCCCGGCCTCAAAGACCGCGTCTGCGACGAAGCCGGCAACGTCCGCCGCTTCGTGAACATCTTCATCAACGGCGAAGACATCCGCTTCCTCGAAGAGAAAGCCACCCCGGTCAAAGACACCGACGAAATCAGCATCGTCCCGGCGATCGCCGGAGGATAGGTGCGGGGCGGCCGCGCCACGGCGACCGGCCTACTTTTTCCCCGCCGGACTCTTCGCCTTCACCTCGAGCTTCCGGTAGAGCGTGGCCATGCTGATGGCGAGCATCTTCGCCGCCTTTTCGCGCGAGCCGGCGTTGAACTTGATCGTCTCGTCGATGTAGTGCCGCTCGTGATCGCGAATGTAGTCATCGAGCGTCTGTCCCACCGGCAGCGTCCCGGTGTGCTCCACGGTCGGGGCAGCGGCATGGCGCACCACTTGGGGCGGCAAGTCCGTCGGAAGGATCTGGCCGTCATCGCACAGCGCGCAGGCCCGCTCCACGGCGTTTTCCAGTTCGCGGACATTCCCCGGCCAGCGGTAAAGGGACAGCATTTCCACGGCGTGCGGGTCGATCTTCTTGATCACTGTCCCGGTCTGCGTCGCGTTCTTTTGCAAAAAGTGATTCACCAGGAGCGGGATGTCGTCCGGGCGCTCGCGGAGCGACGGCATTTCGATCGGGATGACCGCCAGCCGGTAGTAAAGATCCTCGCGAAAATTCCCGCCCTTGATCTTCTCCCCGAGCACCTCATTCGTCGCCGCCAGCACCCGCACATTGATCGGGATCGTTTTGTTTTCGCCCACCCGTCGAATCTGGCGCTCCTGCAGCACCCGCAGCAGCTTCGTCTGCAGCGGCTGCGGCATCGAGTTCACCTCATCGAGGAAAATTGTCCCCAGTTCCGCCTCCTCGAACAGCCCCGCCTTGTCCGCCACCGCCCCGGTGAACGACCCCTTTTTGTGCCCAAAAAGCTCGCTCTCCAGCAGGTTTTCCGGCAGCGCCGAGCAGTTGATCGCCACGAACGGCTGATGCTGCCGGTTGCTGTTGAAATGGAGCGCCCGCGCCACCAACTCCTTGCCCGTGCCGCTTTCCCCCTGGATCAAAATCGTACTGTCCGTGTCCGCCACCTTGGCGATCAGGTTGTAGATTACCTGCATCTTCTGCGAGGTGCCGATGATGTTTTCAAACCGGTACTTTTCCTTCACGATCTGCCGGAGATTCTGGTTCTCCCTCACCAAACTCTGGTTTTCCAGCGCCCGCTGAATCGTCAATTGCAGGTCGTCCACTTTGAACGGCTTCGTGATGTAATCGTACGCCCCGAGCTTCATCGCCTCCAGCGCCGTCTCCACCGTCTTGAACGCCGTGATCAGGATCACCGGCGTCCCCGGAAGCGTCTCCCGGCACGCGCGGAGGATGTCGAGGCCGCCCACCTTATCCATCTTCAGGTCCGTGATGACGAGCTGCGGGCCCTGCGCCGAGAGATTCTCCAGCGCCTTCGACCCGGATGAGTAGGCCACAGTTTGATGTCCGCTTTCCTGGCAGATGTCGGAGATGACCGAGACCATCGCAGGGTCGTCGTCGATGATAAGAATTCGAGCCATAGATTGGGTGTTTTCTCTCAGTAATGAGATTATCACTCGTCGGAGAAGTGGAAAGCCAAATTTTTCGCAATCTTCGAGGCTCAAAAATCGTGCTTCTTCCTTTGAATTCTCGCGGATGAGACGAATCGCGTCCGGCGCGCACCGCGTGGACGGGAGCAGCATGGCGAGCACCGCCGTCCGCATCCGCCGCAGGCCGATCAGGCGCTCCTTCTACGGTCCGTTCCCTCTGCGAAAGCCCGCCGCAGACCTTCGATCAAGCGCTGCCAGTCCGCCTCAGTCGTTTCCCAGCCGCTGCTGAAACGCAGGACGCGGGATGCTTCGGCGGGGCCGAGGCCCATGGCGGTCAGGACGTGCGATGTCTCTTCCTGGCCGGTGGCGCAGGCGGAGCCGGTCGAGACGGCTACCCCCAGCTTGTCCAGTTTCACAACCCACCGCTGGCGACAGTCCGGCAGCTCCGGCAGCACGGCGGAGACCGTGTTCCAAAGCCGGTCAGCTCCGGTGCCGAGAATTCGGGTTCCGGGCAACTCCCGCGTGAGCTGGTTTTCGAAAGCCGTCCGCCAGCCGAGGCGGCCTGCCGGGTCGGTGGCGATGAGCGCGGTTTCGCGTTCTTCCAGAGCCGCGACGGCGGCCAGCACTCCGGCCACGTTTTCGGTCCCGGCCCGTCGCCCGTCCTCTTGCGGGCCACCGACGATCAGCGGGTGCAAGCGGTTCGGACATTTTATGAAGCCCACGCCCTGCGGTCCGCCATATTTATGCGCGCATCCGCTCATATAATCACACTCACCCAACCCGGCGGACGCCCTCTTTCCCACCCACTGCGCCGCGTCGGAGAAAAACGGCACGCCCTTTTCCCGGCAGAGCGCAGCAGCCTCCCGCCACGGTTGGAGCACCCCGGTTTCGTTGTTCGCCGCCATGATTGCGACGATTCCCGGGCGCGCTTGTTTCAGGCGGTCGGCCAGCCAGTCGAGATCGACTACGCCGCCGCCATTCACCGGGATAAGACGGTGTCTTTGCGGAAAATACCGCTGCACCGCCGCGATCGTCGAAGGATGCTCGATGGCCGAAATCCACGCCTCCCCATCTGTGGATCGGGCGGCGTGGTAGAGGACGGCGTTGTTTCCCTCGGTCGCCCCGCTCGTCCAGACGATCTCTCCCGCGCCGCACCCCAGCCGGGCGGCGAGTTGCTCCCGGGCCGCGGTCAGCGCGGCGTCGGCCCGCGCCCCGACCCGGTGTGGGCTGGAGGGATTGCCGATCTGCCGCTCGACCGCTTCCAGCCATGCGGATCGCGCCGCCGCGGAGACCGGATGAGTGGCGTTATGATCGAAGTAGAGCATTAGCGACGCGACGAGGGGATGGACTGCGGACCCTGAGATTGGAAAGGCAGGACGGGATTGCCAAAATTTTCCAGATTAACGGAAGGCCATAGAGGCGACGGATCCAGCCATGCCAAGGGGCGGAAATTTACGGGCAACAACCCCTCGAGCTCACCGTTGGCCGTTCCCCTTCCGTTAATTTGGCAATCCCGTCCCGCTTGTCCGTACGAACAAACCGCCCCGTTTTGTCCAAACTCCGACCAACCGCCAAGCCTCTGGACACCCGGACCTGAGCCGCGCGCCCCGCTTTGTTCAGACCGGCACCCGCTCAAACGACCCGCGTGTGCGAGTCGTGGGTCTGGCTGTCGCTCTCCGTTTTGTGCTCCTCCAGCTTTTGCAGTTCGGGAGAGGGCGGGCGGGTGATCTCGTTATGCACCTCGTCCTTTGCCTTGGAAAATTCGCGCACGGCCTGCCCCATGCCGCGGGCGAGTTCGGGCAGTTTTTTGGCACCGAAAAGCAGCAGGACGATGATCAGGATCATGATCCCATCCGGACCGGCGAGATTGGGTAGGAATGCGATATTCATAAGCGGTGGTGGGTTGTGAGCCGGAACTAACACCCGGAGGTGGAAGTTGCAACGGTCAATCTGACAACCGCCGGTCGGGGAAATTTGTTAGACGGCGCAGAATGGAGCTTGGACTTCAGGCCAAAGTGGAGGGGTGTTTGGGCGGAAGCCCAAGTTACTTCCCGGCGAGCAGCGCCGCCGCTTCCTGCGGGCTGGGCAGCCCCCACGCTTGCCATTTCGCCAGGTACTCGGCGCGCGGGAGCAGCGCGTAGTGGGGGCGCTGGTCGGCGCGCAGCCACTTCATCAGATTCACGAGATTTTCCTCGGCCATCGTGGTGCAGCCAGCGCTCGGGCGGTCCGGCCCGCGGCGGATGTGGAAAAAGATCGCACTCCCGGCTCCGGCGATCGGCGGATCGGAGTTGTGGCGGATCTCCACGAGCCAGCGGTAGGCGAAATCCCCGTGCCGCATCTTTTGCTGCGCAAACCACGGCGGCGGATTCGCGGAATCGACAACGAGATGCCGGTTGTAGTCCGGCGAATTCACGTCATCCACCCACGCGTCACCGGGCCCGACCGTGCGAAACGGATACCGCGCCCCGGCCGGCAGCGCGGCATCGTAGGTGTAGATTTTCCCGATGCGAAACACCCCGCTCGGCGCACGGCCATCGCGCTCCACCTTGCGCGCGCCGGGCTCGCCCGAGCCGAGCACCCCGCGACCCCAGACCAGCCCGTTCTTTCCATAAAGCACCGGCCACGCCGGCCCGCTCGCCACCCAGCCCGCGCCCTGCCGCTCGAAGCGCTGCAGCCGCCCGCTCGTCGCGTCCCACGACGGCGCCACGCTCACCACGAGCTGCTTCACCCCGTCCAGTTCGCCCGCCCACGCGCGGGTCATCAGCCCCAGCGCGAGCAGCGCCAGCCCCACGGCACGCTTGCCCGTGCGCGTTCTGTTTTGCATCCTCGCCGCCTTGAAAAAGCTGCCGCGAACCGTTGCCATTATTGTCATCATCGCGGCGACGTTTCTCGGATACTGGCCCGCGCTGCGCAACGGTTTTGTCTGGGACGACACCGCCCTTTGCTTCCGCGACCCGCTCATCCGCAGTTGGATCCTCATCCCCGAAGGCTTCCGCCATTTCCTCTTTCTCGACGCCACCGCCTCGGACTTCTACCGCCCCCTCCAGCGCCTCACCTTCACCGCCGACTACCAGCTTTACTCCTTCGCGCAGCCGTGGGGCTGGCACCTCACCAGCATCCTCATGCACGCCGCCGCCGCCGTGGCCTTGTGGTTTTTTGTGCGCAAACTCAGCGCCTCCCTTCCGGCGAAAGCGCTCGCCCACGAGGGGAGCGACTGGCTCGCGCTCGGCGTCGCCGTGGTCTGGGCCGTCCACCCGCTGCACACCTCCGCGGTCACCTACATCGCCGGCCGCGCCGATCCGCTCGCCGCGCTGTGCGGCTTCAGCGGGCTGGCGCTCGGCCTGGCGAGTTTGGAAAAGGGCCGCCGCCGCTGGCTGCCCGCGCTCGGCGCCGCCTGGTGCTTTTTCGGCGCGCTGCTCGCGAAAGAAGCCGGCGTCTTCGCCCTCCTCATCTGGTTCCTCATCCTCGCCTGGCGGCGCGAGCCCGGGCGGGTTTTCGTGAAATGGGTCGCGCTCGCCGTCCTCGTGCTCGGCAGCTATGCCGCACTCCGTTTCACCGCCGCGAAAACCTCCCCGCCACCACCGCCGGCCACCCCGCTCGCCGTCCGTCCGATCCTCGTCGCCCGGGCCGCCGCCGAATACGCCAGCCTCCTCGTCGCCCCGCTCCGCCTGCACATGGAGCGCGATGTCAGCACCCGTCCGCAGGACAGCGTCGACGCCACCCTGCGCAACGCCCGCCTGCGCGAATTTCAAACCCTCGCCGGCGCCCTCCTCCTCCTCGGCCTCCTCGCTTGGGGCCAGCGCGGACGCCGCCTCGATCCGCTCATCCCGCTCGCCCTCGGTGCCTTCCTCGTCGCCTACCTCCCGATCAGCAACGTCCTTTCCCTCAACGCCACCGCCGCCGAGCATTGGCTCTACGTCCCCAGCGCCTTCCTCTTTCTCGCCGCCGCCCGCACCCTCGCCCACAGCCGCCTCCCGCGCGGTCCGGTCCTCGCCGTCCTCGCCGTCTGGACGCTCCTCCTCGGCGCGCGCACCTTTCTCCGGCAAGCCGACTGGCGCGACCAGCGCACCTTCATCGAGCACACCATCGCCGACGGCGGCGACAGCCCACGCATGCGGATGAACCTCGGCAACGTCGAGTCCGCCGCCGGCCATCACGAACTCGCCGTCCGGCATTACCGCGAAGCCCTGCGCGGTTCCCCCGAGCAGTCCATCATCTGGCTCGGTTACGCCAATGTGCTCCTCCACGCCGGAAATTTCACCGGCGCGCGCGAGGCTCTCGGCCAGGCCGAAAAATCTCGCCGCCTCGCTGGCGAATGTCGCCGCACCCTCGCCGCCATCATCCACCTCGAAAGCGGCGCCGACAGCGGCAACATCCTCCGCGACGCCCTCGCTCTCGACCCCGACAACTGGTCCATCCGCAAGCAGTACATCGAATACCTCATCGGGCGCGACGAAGAGGAGGCGATGCGTGAGTTGCGCGACCAACTCCGGGGCGACGGCTTTCGCAATGAGTCCTGGAAACTCATGGGCCGGCTCGCCGAATCCATCAACCGCCCGGACCTCGCCATCGGCTCCTACCGCGAGGCCCTCGCCCGCGACGTCCACGACGAGGAAACCCGCGCCCGCATCCGGCAACTCGCGGCGACCGCAGAGCCAAAAAATCAGCCTCCCGGTGCGCGGCGTTAATCCGTTCGACTTCGCCGGACGTAGACACTACCCACCAATCCTTTTCGATGCTTTCCAAACCTGACAGCGCCCTCGTCATCGTCGGCCACGGCTCGACCGTGAACCCGGACTCCAGCGCACCCACTTTCGACCACGCCGAGACGCTGCTCGCGCGCGGGGTTTTCGGCGAAGTGCATTGCGCGTTTTGGAAAGAGGAGCCGAGCTTCCGGCAGGTGCTGCACATGGTCGGGCGGGACGACATCTACGTGGTGCCGAATTTCATCAGCGAGGGTTACTTCACGAAGACCGTCATCCCGCGCGAACTGGAGCTCGACGGCGCGCTGACCCGGCGCGGCGGGCGGGTGATCAAATACTGCGAGCCGGTGGGCAATGACGCGCGCATGACCGAGCTGCTGCTGCGCCGCGCGGCGGACATCGCGCCGGGCGTGGACCCGGCGCAGACGAGTCTTTTCATCGTCGGGCACGGCACCAATCTGAACGACAATTCCGCCGCCGCCGCGAAGCGGGAAGTGGAGCGCATCGCCGCGCTCGGGCTCTACGCCGAGGTGCGCAGCGCCTACATGGAAGAGGAACCGCTCATCTCGAAGTGGGACGAATACTCGACCCAGCCGAACGTCGTGGTCGTCCCGTTTTTCATCTCCGACGGACTGCACAGCTACGAGGACATCCCCGTGCTGCTCGGCATCGCCAGCGCGTCGCCGGGCGCGGCCAGCGCGGGCGGGCGGGAAGTTTTCCAGCACAACCCGTATCACCTCCGCGGACGCACGCTCTTCTACGCGAGCGCCATCGGCACGGAGCCGCTTTTTGCGGACGTGATTCTGGAGCAGGTCGCGGCCTTCGACGCCGTCCACGCCGCGTGAGCCGGGACGTGGAAAAAGCGCTCGCCGACTGGCTGGCGGGCGGCGGGGACCGGATCGGCGAGATCGCCATCGCGCGCGGGCCGGCGGGCTGGGAGCTGCGGCACGCCGAGGACGCCGGGCGCGCGGATCTCACCGCGCACGCGCAACCGGAAGCCGCGCGGCATTTGGCGAACCTCGATGCGGCGGGAAACTTCCGCCCGCTCAAGACCGCGCCGACCCTCGTGCGCGGCTGGCGGCTGCTGCTCGCGGACCTCGCGGCGGTGCGGCGGGCGCTGGATTATTTCTACCCGGCGATGACCGGCGTCTGGCTCAGCCACACGCGCGGCGAGCTGGTGCCGGTGGTTTTGCGCGCGACGCTCGGGCGGCAAACCGGCATGTATCGCGTCACGCAAAAACTCACCGACCCGCAGGCTCGCGAACTCATCGACCGCGTCTGCGCCGGCTGCCTGAAACATCGCCTCTGGGAGATCGCCACGACCAACCCCAGCTCCCCCGCTTTCCCCGCCGGCAACCTCCCGCTGCTCTGCCACGAAGCCTGCAATCTCCTCGTGGCCCAGGCGCGCGAGGTCGTGAAGAAAGCCGAGCGCGCCGCATGATTCTCCGCGCCCGCGCCATCGTCACGATGGACGGCCCGCCGATTGCCAACGGGGCCGTCGCCATCGAGGGCAACCGCATCATCGCCGTCGGGCGAAGCGAGGAGGTCGCGGTGCCTGCGGGGGAGACGGTGCTCGATCTCGGCGAGGTCGCGCTGCTCCCGGGGTTGATCAACGCGCACTGCCATCTCGACTACTCGATGATGCGCAACGCGATCTCGCGGCCGAAAAGTTTCACCGCCTGGGTGCAGCAGATCAACGCCCTCAAGCGCAGCCTCGACAACGACGACTACCTCGCCGCGATCCGGCACGGTTTTGCCGAGCTGCGCCAATGGGGGACGACCAGCGTCTGCAACATCGAGACTTTTCCCGAACTCATGCCGCACCTCGGCCCGTCGCCGCTGCGCACCTGGTGGTTTTACGAGATGATCGACATCCGCCACCGCATCACCTCCGACGACGTGGTCGCGGGCGCGCTCGCGTTTTTTCAGCATCGCGAAAACTCACTCGACCACTCCGGCCTCAGCCCGCACGCGCCCTACACCGCGTCCGTTTCGCTCTACCAGCTCGCCAACACCTGCGGCGAGGCCTTCGCCATGCCGCTGACCACCCACGTCGCGGAATCGCGCGAGGAATTCGCCATGTTCCGCGAAGGGTGCGGGCCGCTCCACGACTTCATGGCCGCGCTCCAGCGGCCCATGGGCGACTGCGGAAAAGACACGCCCTTCGGCCTGCTTTGGCGCAGCGGCGCGATCCACCGCCGCTGGCTGCTCGCGCACATGAATGAGCTGACCGAGGACGACTTCGCGCTGCTCGCCAGCCTCCCGCCCGGCGGCGCGCCGAGCATCGTCCACTGCCCCGGCTCGCACCGCTATTTCGAGCACACGCCGTTTGAATTCCGCCGCCTGCACGACCTCGGCGTGAACCTCTGCACCGGCACCGACAGCCTCGCCAGCACCCGATCGCTCAGCCTTTTCGAGGAACTCCGCTCGCTCGGCAAAACCGACCCGTGGCTCACCGCCGAGCAGCTTCTCCGCACCGTCACCGTGAACCCCGCGCGCGCCCTCCGCCGCCGCGGCCAGCTCGGCCAGATCACCCCCGGCGCACTCGCCGACTTGATCACCGTGCCGGTGTCCGGCAAGCTTGCGACCGTCCACGAAGAAATCGTCCAGCACGAGCTGCCGATCGCGTGGACGATGCTCGATGGGCAAGTGCTCGGGTAGTGGCTCAGTTTGAAAAACACCGTCATTCTGAACGGAATTCCCGGTGGGCGAAGGCGGGCGGGAATGAAGTGAGGAAGCGGTGACGGAAGCGCCCCGCCACAGTCTCGCGGACTCGGCTCTGCACGGCGTTTCGCCCGCCGCCTTTGCCCACGGCGAACTACGAGCGGTCGTTTCCAGCTTCCGCTAACGCCGGCACATTCCTGCTGCCTTTGCCCACGGCGAAGGCCGTTCAGAATGACGGCGGGGTTTTCGAAACCGCCGCCGCGTTCTATGCACGTTGCGGTTTCGAGCCGACGGCGGCGCCGGGCAAAGCGGCGGACGCCCGCCGGGCGTTGTCCCGGAGGGACATCGGAAATTAGCCGGTGGTGCAGCGAGGAACGAGCGCAACCACCGGACTCTCCAC
>Ga0114966_10005359_pt1 | contig 10871 bp, 7 predicted proteins | sample M_130207_XF_Meta_FD_87029 | JGI IMG/M metagenome (GOLD analysis project Ga0114966, IMG submission 87029) | Freshwater microbial communities from Lake Montjoie, Canada to study carbon cycling - M_130207_XF_MetaG | ecosystem: Environmental > Aquatic > Freshwater > Lake | place: Lake Montjoie...
CTGAGACGCATTCTCCCGAAAACATTGCCGACTGGCAGGCCCTACGCGAAGAGATCGGACCGGCGGAAACAATCGAACGCAAAATTGAGGAGATTGTGGCCGAATTCAGCCAACTCGTGACGCCTCTGATCCACACAGGCGTGCTCGACCCTGCGGAAGTCGCACGTCAGGAGCTGCGTCTCGAAGCGGCGATCGTCGTGATCTCCAATCAGGACACGACGGATTGTCGTGTGGCGGATGCTTTGATGTCGGAAATGTTGAAGAGTACCGGCACTCTTGGCGGACATTGGAAGTCCTTTCCCTTTCTGAAATCGCCACAAAATATTTTGGAGCGTTGGCTGCTGAATCGGGGACAACCCTCGTTGGAATACGACGCCGTCGCGACCAACAAGAAACGGGACGAAGAGAAACGGAATACTCCTCCCGTCAAAGACATTTACAAACGGGGCATGCTACTTGTTGCGCCCGGTACGGATCTTGACGAAGAGACGCTTGGAATTTTGAAATCACAATATGACGCCATTGAGGAAATGGTCGGTTTGGGGGAACGAGGGCTGCGCGTTCTCACGGTGTTGCTGCTCCTGAGCGTTTTTGTGAGCATGAATAGTTACTATTTGACTCGCAATGAGCCGCGACTGGCAACCAGCATCAGGCGGCTGACCGTCTATTTTGCTGCCGTCATTATTTCTGTCGTTCTCTCCCGTTTCCTGTCGTTCGATCCGTGGCGTGCGGAGGCCTTGCCGGTGCTTTGCACCGTGATGGTTCTGGCAATTGCTTACAACCAAGTTCTGGCGGCGTTGTCTGGCTTTTCCATGACGCTGGCGCTCACGCTAGCGACCGGCAGAAACGTCGGCGAATTCGTGGTTCTCATGAGTGCCGTAGCGGCGGCAGTCATCTCACTGAATCAAGTCGGCAATCGGATGAAGCTTGTTAAAGTCGGTTTCGTCACCGCCGTCACCTATCTGCTTGTGATGTGGGGAATTTTCATCCTTGAGAATCAGCAACTCGGCAGCATTTGGAGCGATCCGCGTTTACTGAAGATCAGTCTACAAGGAGCCGGGTGGTGCTTTTTGACGGGTTTCCTCGTTTCCGGCAGTCTGCCGTTCATCGAACGCATTTTTGGTGTTGTCACGGATATCAGCCTCCTCGAATTGAGCGACGTGTCGCATCCCTTGTTGCAAGAGTTGGTACAACGTGCGCCGGGAACCTACAGTCATTCCAATTCGGTAGCCGCCATCGCCGAGACGGCGGCCAACGCCATCGGAGCCAATGGGCTGCTCTGTCGCGTCGCGTCTTACTACCACGATATCGGCAAGATGCTGAAACCGTTGTACTTTGTCGAAAACATGACCGCCGGAGAAATCAGCCGCCACGAATCACTCAACCCGGCAATGAGTGCCCTCGTGATTATGGGGCATGTCAAAGACGGAATCGAACTGGCTCGGCAACACAATTTGCCGGAGCCGCTGATCGAATTCATTGAACAACACCACGGAACGACATTAGTCGAGTACTTCTTCCATGAGGCAACAAAGCAAGCGGAATCTGCTCCGGACCACAGGTCGGACGTCCAAGAATCGGCTTATCGGTATCCCGGCCCGAAGGCCCAGTCCCGAGAGGCTGCCGTCGTCATGGTGGCCGATGCTGTTGAAGGAGCCTGTCGAGCCGTTGATGAGCCGACGCCCAAAAGAATTGAAACGCTCGTTCACGAAATCGCGATGAAACGTCTGCTGGATGGCCAATTCGATGAATGTCGCCTGACACTCAGTGAACTGGCCGTCGTGCAAGACTCGTTGACAAAGTCTTTGATCGGTATTTACCACACCAGGATCAAGTATCCTGAACAGAAAACAGCGTGACTGATCACCTGTCTTTACACACGATGTCAAACTATCGCATCGAAATCGCTGATCAGCAAAAGCTTCTCGCAATCGACGAAATCTGGCTGCGAGATATTGTCGCACACATTCTTCTCGAAGAGCATGTCGCGGCCGCCACGATGACGGTGGCCCTCGTCAGCGATGCGGAAATTCGCCGGATCAACCGTGAATTTCTGGGACATGACTACCCCACGGATGTGATCAGCTTCCGACTGGATGAAGGCCTCAATCAGAATTCGGGAGTCGCTCCCCAAAATAGCGCTCGTGTCGATCGGGAGATGACATCCCATGGGCTCTCCTGCCCCAACACGGATGACGGATTGGAAGGAGAGCTTGTGATCAGCATCGAAACAACGATCCGAGAAGCGTCCGTGCATGGCTGGTCGGCATACGACGAATTAGTGCTTTATCTCGTTCATGGGATCTTGCACCTCTGCGGCTACAACGACACAACGGATGACTCCCGCCCGTTGATGCGTGCCAGAGAACGCGAATTACTTTCTCGATGGCAACTTGTTCCGACAGGATTGGAAACCTGATGTCATTGATTTTACCTGCCATTGTGGTCGTCTTATGGTTGCTCGCGTTTTGGAGCGCACTCGGATGCGATTCCATGCGAGATTTTTCGTACAGTCGACTCGAGACCCTTTGCAAGGAGCGTTCTGTTCCTGACCGATTCGGTCGGATCCTGAAGCAGCAGGGGCCGGCGTTACTCGCCATGGAATTTTTATTAACCAGCGTCACACTGGTCCTGGCCGCAGTGCTATGCATCTGGATTGGATGGCCTCGGGTGGCCGACGGAGATCCGACTCGGCGAATCGCATGGAAGTTTGTGCTGCAATATGCCGGCTTCACGATTCTCACATTTTTCGCCGCCGATGTGTTGCCGTGGACGATTGCGCGGATCGCGGCCGAATCGTTTCTCTGCCGCTGCTGGCCTGCGATCGAATGGTTACAGACGATTCTTCGCCCGGCACTCTGGATCGCCGATCAACTGGATCGGTACGCACATCGCTTGGCCGGCCGCGCGGAACCACAATCCGACAATGCGTCGGTTTTAGAAGAGGACATTCGATCTGTTGTCGGTGAAGGCGAACGGGAGGGCGTCTTGGAATCTGGCTCAACGGCGATGATCTCACGCGTGATGCAGATTCAGGACGAAGATGTCGGAGCGATTATGACTCCTCGCACAGAAATGGAATGTGTGCATGCCGACTGCACGCTCGAAGAGGCCCGCTTAATGTTGATTGAATCCGGACATTCGCGAATGCCGGTGATTGGCGATTCCACGGATGATATCCTTGGAATTCTCTATGCGAAAGACCTCTTAAAAGCATTCGAGCCGCGGGAAATCGGTGGACCCATTGCCGTCCTTCGGGATCTCATTCGCGAACCCATTCACGTCCCTCTGACCACAGGGATCCCCGCCTTACTGGAACTGATGAAGCGACAAAAGATTCACATCGCAATCGTCAATGACGAGTATGGTGGTGTGTCGGGACTGGTGACGATGGAGGACATTCTCGAAGAAATTGTGGGCGAGATCGCCGATGAGTACGACGTCGACGGCGGTCAGCCAGATGAAGATATCTGCGAAGTTTCGCCGATGATCGTTGAAGTCGATGCACGCGTTCGTCTGGACGAATTGAATCGACGCTTCGATTACGGACTTCAAAGCGGAGACGGGTTTGATACAATTGGAGGTTTTGCATTCTCACAAATCGGCAAAATGCCCATAGCCGGAGAATCCATCCACTGGGAGCAATTGCGGTTGACGATCCTTGCCGCAGATGCTCGACGCATTCAACGACTCCGTATTGAATTGATCAGTAGACAGTCCTCGATTGAGCCCATTTAAAATCGGCCTGTTTCAAATTTCAAACCGCGACCTGTCTCAACCATGGCCAAGTACGAGATGTTTGCCCCCTGTCGAATGATGCAGCAGAATTCATTTTCTGTCGGAACACCGAAATGGGGAACTTCCACCCTGGCCAGACGCCGACCAATGACCGACGAGGCAATGAATCATGAATCAGACCGGCAACTTGTTTGTTGTAATCAAGAAGGCTTTCGCCAAGCTGGGAGATGGATGTCCGTCGGTGAGACAGGATTCGGCCTTTCTCCGACGAATCATCGGTGCCGGATTTTTGTGGGGCGTGGCGATCGCTTTTGAATGGAAGACGGACGCGGCCGAAGAGCCTGTTTTTTCCGCTGAGCAAATTGAGCTTTTCGAAAAGCATGTCCGTCCGGTTCTTGCCTCGCAATGTTGGAATTGCCATGGAGAGAAGAAGGCCGAGTCCGGCCTGCGACTGGATTCTCGAGAAGCTGTTCTCCAGGGAGGAGACCGTGGTAATGCGGTGCGACTGCGAGACGGTTCTGGCAGCCTTCTGGTTCATGTGGTACGCCACGAAGGTGATATTCAGATGCCTCCCAACGGACGTCTTTCACCTCAACAAATTGCCATGCTTATCCAGTGGATTGATCTTGGCCTTCCGTGGACACACGAGCGTTCTGGTTCGGCGGTTGAGCAGGCGTGGAAAGCCCACTGGTCATTTCAACCGGTACGCGCCCCTGCCATTCCCACCAGTGACCACGACGCGTGGTCACGAACACCCGTCGATCGGTTTGTGCTCGAGCAGCAAATGCGCCACCTTTCGCAATCGCTTCCACGGCGCGCGAATCGCGAATCGCTCCGTGCACCGATGGCGAAGCGACACACACAAATTCGGCGGGCGACGTTCGATCTGCTGGGAATTCCACCCACTCCTGAGGAGGTCGCTGCATTTGAAGGGGATCCGACGCCCGATGCCTTTGATCGGTTAATCGATCGCTTGTTGGCCTCCCCAAAATACGGAGAACGCTGGGGACGACATTGGTTGGATGTGGCCCGCTATGCGGATACCAAGGGTCCTATCCCCTTTGAAGAAACCGCTTACCCCTGGGCCTATACCTATCGCGATTATGTCATTAAGTCGCTGAACGAGGACAAGCCGTATGAGCAATTTGTGATGGAGCAGTTGGCGGCCGATCTTTTGAAAAAAGATTCCTTGAATGCGCTGGACGAAATCGACCCCCGCCTAGCGGCGATGGGGTTTCTGACCGTCGGCAGCCGATTTATGGGCAATGTTCATGACATCGTTGATGACCGGATTGACGTGGTGACTCGTGGTTTGTTGGGGCTCACGGTGACCTGTGCCCGCTGCCACGACCACAAATATGACCCGATTCCGACGGCGGATTATTATTCCCTGTACGGCGTCTTTCGGAGCACCAGCGAACCGCTGGTGCTCCCCTTGATTTCAGCTCCTCGCGACACACCCGCCGATCGTCGATTTTCGATTGAACTTTCGTTACGACAACAGGGAGTGGACGACTTTGTCCAGCAGAAGCTCAGCGCTCTTGTGGAGGGAGCGCGCACGCGTGTCGGTGACTACCTATTGGCCGCGAAGACGGCTAATGAAAAACCTCCCACGGATGACTTCATGGTGATTGCCGACCCGGGGGACATCAATCCGGCCATGATCGTCCGATGGCAGGCCTATTTGAACGCGCTCGCTGGCCGTGAAAGGAGACCTCGTCACGAGGACGTCGATCAGACTGCAGCGACTCATCCCGTGTGGGGGATTTGGCTGGAGTTGTCCACCGTTCCTGAGGATCGATTTGCGGCGGAGGCGGCCGCGTGCATGCAACGGGCCGTTTCACAATCTGCCTCTAACGAGCAGCTCTCGACGACCCGATTCAATGCGTTGCTTGTCACGGCACTCAGCCAGCCATCGTGGCCACAAACGCTCATCGATGTCGCCCAGCGATATGGCGACTTACTGAAATCGATTCATGAAACATGGCAGTCAAAAATTCAAGAATCGCTGATCCTGAAACGCCAGACTCCAGAACGGCTCGAGGATGCTGACGCAGAAGAATTGCGTCTGGAGTTGTATGGAGAGTCATCTCCCGCAACGGTGCCACCGATGTTTGCCGGTTGGGGATTCGTATCGCTCTTCCCGGATCGTGCTGCTCAGGGCGAATTCAAGAAACATCTGGCGGAGGTCGAACAGTGGCTTATCAACGGTCCCGGAGCCCCCCCACGAGCGATGGTTCTTCAGGATAGTGTCTTGTTTGACCCCTCGATCTTCATTCGGGGGAATCCGAATCGCCTCGGAGTCGCCATTCCCAGGCAATTTTTGTCGGTTCTTACGGGGGATACGCGGAAGCCGTTTACGAGTGGTAGCGGTCGGCTTGAGTTGGCTCATGCCATTGTCGATTCTGCGAATCCGTTGACGTCCCGATTCATGGTGAATCGCGTTTGGCAAAATCACTTCGGCACGGGCTTGGTGCGCACACCCGGTGATTTCGGATTACGAGGTGAACCGCCGACTCATCCCGAACTTTTGGATTGGTTGAGCCAAGAGTTCGTCGGCAAGAGAATTTCCACTGTCGACAGGGATGTGATCGCCGGGGTGGACGCAGGGCCAGAACATCTCGGCGACCGGGGATTGTCGCCCCCCGCAGGGACTCCGACGAACACGACCCTTTCCAATCGCTGGTCACTCAAGCGTCTCCACCGACTTCTAATGACGACCAGCGTCTACCAGCAATCAAGCGAGCCAAATGCTCTGTTCGATGACGATGTGGAAAACTACTGGCTTTCTCATTTCAATCGCCAACGCCTTGATTTCGAAGAGACGCGCGATGCCCTTTTATTTGTGACCGATCGATTAGACGATCGGATCGGAGGACCGCCGATTCCGATTCTCGACGGGACAGTCCATTTCCGAAGGACCGTTTACGCCTTCCTCGACCGAGCCAATCCGCCGAGTCTTTTGAGTGTCTTTGACTTTCCCAGTTCCGCGGCAACGAGTTCGTCTCGAGAGACCACAACAATCTCACCGCAGGCTCTTTTTTTGATGAATGGCTCGCTCACCGAAACCGTTGGCGAATTGGTGTCGCAACGATTCGACATGAATAGTGAATCCGAGAAATTGTCCCGCGTGAGACGACTCTATCGGATACTCTTCGCCCGCTCTCCGTCAGGCGAAGAATTGCGATTTTCGGAAGAATTTTTGGGGCATCAGCCGTCACCTGCGGAATGGAAACACTTCATACACGGATTGCTGCTAACGAACGAATTTGTGTTTTTGGACTGAATTCCAAGGCCTTTTTTAAATGAGGTTGCGGAATGTGTCGGCTGCTTGCCGCGTTCCGCGGCAGATGTCAACACATGTTTTCGTCGTCCAAGAAAATCGATTCTGGAAACCACTCGGGATATCCAGTAAAGTGAACCAACACACACAAGATATTTTTTTCGACCCGTTCAACGACCGCTGCCTTATTGTTTAGCCTCGTTGGATTCCAAGCCGTGGCAACAGCGTGTGGCTGTTCGCGATCCCCTGTGACAAGGATCTGTATGCCAACAACTCTTCCCGTACGTTACGGTTTCGTCAGCGGTAGTTCGCACCTGACACCGCCAGACTATGCCCATCCACCGCTGATTGAATGTTGGTTGGGCGTTGACTTTGTCGATTCCCTTGAGCAATTCGAAGTCGATCCAACGGCCTTGAGAGAATCTCTCGGTGCGGAATGGTTCGGTTCATGGCAGACCGTCGCGGATGATACTCCTGGCCATGATCGACAACTCGAGAACGTCATGGGTGACCGCGCCGTGCGACTGACATCGTGCGGATTTGCATACGGATGGCTTGGGCATCAGGGAGAGCGATATCCGAGATATGAGACCATTCGTGACGGATTTGTAACCGCCTTAGATGCCATTCGGCGAGTGACACCAGGAACTGAACGCCGCCTCTCGCCAAAACGCTGGTCGATCCGCTACGTCAACCGTATTCCGCAAGGAACGGTCTGGGTGACGACTGGCGATTGGTCCTTCTTTCGGTTATGGCAACCTGTGCCGTTGGCTGTCTGGGATGCTGATAGTCAAGGCTACAAAGGCCGATGGGAGTTTCCCCTACCTGCCGAACGCGGGACTCTGGCCATCAAATTTCGTCATGATTCTGGCCAAACAGCGGAGGATCTTGACGAGGTTAGAATCATGCTTCATGCCAAGGGGCCAGTTGATGGAGTCGATTCCGAACTGTTCGAGGGGTTGGATTACGGACGCGAAGTAGTCGTCCGATCGTTTCACGAATTGATCGCGATCGATGCCCAAAATTACTGGGGAGCCTCCGACCGCCTTCCCTAAGTTGTCGGCCGATTGATTGGATGGGGCTGTCTCGGTTCGTTGAATACCGGTGGCACAGATCATCCGGCCGGATGACCAAGAAGAAAATATTGCTGCTATGCAAAGAGATCCGTTTATTTCTGGTGTCGTCACGGTGATGCTCTTCGCCTCGCAGTTGTCAGCCGTTGATACGGTGACACGCAAGAGCAACGGGAAAAAATTGGGGGGCACAATTACAGGAATGTCCCAGACGGGATTCACCGTCAAGAAATCGGTTGGCGAATCGGAAGCCGTTCAGGCCAACGACATCTCCGCCATCGAATGGGACGGCGCGAGTGGTGATTTGAGGTTAGGAAATATTGACGAGACTGGAGGCAAGTACGCATCCGCCTTACAACGCTATACCAAATCCAAAGCGGAAACCAAGACGCCGAGTAATGAATTGCGTGCGGAGATCGATTATTCAATCGCCCGAGCCACAGCACGACTAGCCTTGTTTGATCCGGACAAGCAGCAAGAGGCAATTCACACGTTGCTGGCTATTCAGAAATCGAGCCCTAACCACGTTCGCTATTTCGAGTCCGTCGGACTCTTGGGTCAGATTCAACTTGCACGAGGCGATCTCGCCAGCGCCAAGGAATCCTTTGACATCGTCGCCGAAGCACCGTGGAACGAATACAAGTTGCTCGCCAAAATATTTTTGGCCCGCATTTTAGTCGCTGACAAAAAGCTGGACGATGCGATCCAAGAATTTGCCGCCGCCGCTGCGACGGCGGCAACTGATTCCACGATCGAACAATCTCGCAAATACGAGGCGTTACTAGGACAGTCTCGCACGCTGATTGTCATGGCACGCTGCGAAGAAGCGTTAAACATCTTGGAAGTGATCACCGACGACGCTCCCGCAGACGACGGACCAATCCAAGCCGAGGCCTATTGTCTTCAGGGGAATGCATTGCAAACGTTGGGACGAGGCAAAGAGGCTGCACTCGCCTACTTACACGTGGATATCTTATTCCCTCAAGAGGCGGACTTTCATGCGGAGGCCCTATTCAACCTCAGCAAAGTTTGGAAACTCGTGCAACTGCCAGATCGTGCCACTGATACAGAAATGAAACTTGTTCAAAAGTATCCGAATAGCGTTTGGCGAAAGAAATTGGCTGAGACCAGTCCCACCAACTAGTGGCCTGCTAGCCAGAGATCGGTTGTGGCTTTAGAATCCCTGCGGTTTGCCTATTTTCGGCAAAGGCTGCAATGATGACTCGTTTCCCAATTCCTGAGAGCGTTCGACTCCACGAGAGTCGCCAGTTCTGGAGAAAAAACACAGTGAGGAGGATCGAATTGAAGCGCACCCATCGACTCGGCGACTGCTGTCCGGTTTTGACTCTATTGCTAGCGTTCACCGTCATAGCCTGTTCTTGGTCGGTCAGTATCGGCCAAGACACCATCAACTCGACTGCGTCGGGAACGTCTGACGACAGTGGTTCAGAAATAAATCCGGGATCTGGCAGCGAAACCAATCCCACGAAACCGATGGAGTCATTTCTCGGCTGGATGATTCGTGCGTCTGGGATCTTTGGATTTCTGATCATGCTTGTGTCCTTTGTGATGGTCTCAATCATCATGATGATTGGCCTGCAATTGCGCCGAGACAATTACTTGCCGGGATCATTTGTTGAGGAATTTGAACAGCGATTGCAGTCCAAGGATTATCAAGGGGCCTACGAATCTGCCCGACAAAACGACTCGTTCATCGGTCGAGTACTGACGGCGGGGATGGAACGATTGTCGCGTGGATACGAGGAGGCTGAAGCGGGAATGATGGAAGTGGCGGAAGACGAAACGATGGCGATGGAACACAAGATCGGCTATTTGTCTCTGATCGGCTCGATCGCCCCCATGCTGGGTCTACTGGGAACCGTTCAAGGAATGGTTTTGAGCTTTCAGGTGATTGCGACCTCGATCACGTCACCAAAACCGTCAGACTTGGCCGATGGCATCGCGACGGCACTATTCACAACACTCGAAGGATTGGTTGTTGCCATACCCGCGATCATCTTTTACACCCTTTACAGAAATCGCCTGTCTCGATTTCTGATGGAGAGTGGGTTTGTTGCGACGAACCTGATGAAGAACTTTCAAGGTATCGGCAAACCGTCGGGCACCAAGTTTGCCGGTGACTCCGCGCAGTAATCGTTCGTAGTGATGATGAATTGCGTTTTTCAAGTTGGAGAAATCCGGTGAAGCCTCGCAAGATGGACATGACTCACGTCGAACTCGATATGACACCGATGATCGACGTGGTGTTTCAGTTACTGACATTCTTTATGATCGCGATCAATTTTGAAAACACCAAGGCGGATGAGCGAATCAAGCTTCCCCTCGATATTCTCGCCAAGCCTCCCGAAGTGAAACCCGAACACGAACTCGTCCTGAATCTGGGTTTTAATAGAAGAATCGATGGCACGATCATCCATCGCACGCCAACGATTTTTTACAACGAAAGGAACATTGAGGTCGATGACATTAGTCCGGATCTTGAATCGGAGAGACGCGTCATTGAAAAGACTCACGGCAAACAAGCCTTGGCTGAGACAACCGTGTTAATTCGAGCGGATGCGGAAGTCCCTTCCGGTCTGGTACAGGAGTTGATTAAGAAGTGTCAGATGACGGGATTTACGAAGTATTCGTTGCGTGCCACATCCGTCGACAGATGAATTTCCCTCGAGTCCAATTAGCACGGCCGAATGAAAGGGAATGTGGATGAAGCTCGCCAAAATCAGTTCGCCATCAAAAGTCGATATTCCCATGGCCCC
>Ga0114966_10005361_pt1 | contig 10869 bp, 1 predicted proteins | sample M_130207_XF_Meta_FD_87029 | JGI IMG/M metagenome (GOLD analysis project Ga0114966, IMG submission 87029) | Freshwater microbial communities from Lake Montjoie, Canada to study carbon cycling - M_130207_XF_MetaG | ecosystem: Environmental > Aquatic > Freshwater > Lake | place: Lake Montjoie...
GAGCTGGACGGTATATTGCTCCCAACTTCACAGTTGGTTCCATCAATTCTTCGCGGATGGAGACTTTTTCCTTGGCAATTTGCTTGACTTTATCAAGATATGCCGAGAGAATTGTTCTTCCATCTTCATCGCGGCTTGTGTTTGTATCCAATACCTTAGAAAGTTCCAACATTCTTTGGTTGCCGGAAATATCGGAAGGAAAAAGAACTCCACCGGTTTTTTGCAATGATGAAGAAGACGAAGAAATGGCTATCGCGCCGGGATACATTGGCTCTTTCTGTTCAGCTGTAAGATCAGGACTGTTAAAAACACGGAATACTTGCCCGTTTTCTATTTTATAGGATATCGATTCTCCGCTCTTTAACGAATTCCTCATTCGCTCCATGACAGGGATGTCCTTGGATTGTATGCCTTTTCTATCTATATGATATTCGCGATAATCCTTTTCGGCGGCATCTCGATACACTTTCATGGCAGAGACGCCCTGTGGTACTAACGTTCTTGATGGTGCGCCCGACCTCGCAACAACGTCGAGGATATGTTCATCTTCATCCAATCCTGCATTCGCGAGAGATTGAAATCCTTGATGCCCTGCGCCCCATCTGGAACCCTCACTAATAAAAGTCCAGCCGACTTCATTCGGATGCGCGGAACCTAGCAGGAAATTGTTTCTTCTTGTTGGCAGTTCATCATCATGTGTTGACTGATCAACTGCTGCTTGATCTTCGCTGGTTTCCATCCGTGCCCGAAGGTTGTTTGCGTGAGCAGCAGCCACATGATGCACGGATCTGGCTATATCAGTAACAGGAGTCGCAAGATCTCCAATAGACATGACGGTGTGCGGCTGCCCCGCAAGATGATCCCTCAATGCTTCAGGATCACTAAGGGCTTGTGGATTTCCAGTGCCAACATCCACTGTGGTGTCAGTACCTGTTGAGTCAGGCCCAAAAACAATTGGCGCTCCATGCACTGATAACTGAAATTTGCCCGTCTCTTTTCCGGCCCTCTTTTCGGGAATTGCGCGTTGTGGATTAAATTTTCTGATAATATTTCCAAACACGCTATCGCGAACAGTCCTGTCGGAACCTGTTAATCCACCAATACGCTCACCGTTCAAGCTTGCAGCATGCGGATAAAAGACGTGTCCCACCCCAGGCAACGAAACTCCTGATTGCAACGGCTCTGCTGCAAGTGATCTTGGGGATTCGGCATATACTCCACTTGTGCGTTCTGCCGTATCATGAGTTGCGCTCTCCGCATGTACAACGTCCGGCCCAAATTCTTCTGGACTCTCCGGCTCCTCAGTCATTTATGCATCCTTGATCCGTATTATCCAAATAGCTTTTTTTCTGCTGATAATTTTTGTTCGGCTTTTTTGATATCTTTATCTGAAAAATTGCGTTTCTTTTTCATCCAATTTAGAAGCTTCTCTGCTTCCTCGGCATCTCGATTTTTCACATTTGCAAAACGTCCTTTATGAAGCTCCTGCATGACTTGACGACGATCACGTCCCTTGAGGTGCTCCACCGGAACCCATTTTGTTCCGGTGGAGCCATCATCTAATTCTTCGTCATAATCATAATAAAATTGATCGTTCTTTTTTGTGATTGCCATGATGTGCTCCTTTTCTTTAGTATATCACGAGCATCATGAACCGCAGCGGCTCTTGTCTCACATGAGTATCTTGCCTCGAAAGGCATGCATTGCTGGAAAGAACTTTTTCTCCGTGGATTTTTTTAACGAGATGTGTTTTTGAGAAAATGACGTCCTCAAAACATCATCCCAACCTGGTGGTGGTGGATCATTATAATCATCATCATCATCATAGTAGCCTCCCAACTCGATTGGAGCATCATCATCTGGTTGCTGATCATCGTCATAGTCGTCTCTCAACTCGGTTCGTGCACGGATTGGGATCAAGGTGCCTGCTGCACGGGTTTGTCCTTCTTTTGAATAAATGTGATTGGCGATGGGACTTGTAATTATTCTAGGTCTTGGATGAATAGACCCGGCACTGTCCTTGGGTCGCATCAATCGCAAACTTGACCAAGGATTCTTGCCCAAAAAAAACGACGTTGGTCGTTCTTCCGATGCAGCATTTTCCGCTTCAATTTCTCGCAATGATTCAATAATTTTTTCCGCCAACCCGGGCTTGTCTATTTCGCTTGCAGGAACTCCAAGATATGAAGCAAGCCTGTCAACGATTCTTTCTGTGACATCACTCCTTTTTATTGCTGAAGCTTTTGTCGTCAAGGACAACCCGGTATCAGAATATGAATACTGCTCAGTAACAGATTTGGGAAGTTTGTCAATGTATGGCGATGGTTCTTTTGAATACCCATCGGGACCGGATGCTGATTTTTTTGCCCACGTTATGAAAGCTGCATCCATGGCTCTTGTTAGTCCAACATACGCAAGGTGCGCCTCTTCTTTTCTTGCCCGTGATCCAGCTAGGCGACTTTGGATAGAAGGGACATTTCCATCTGTCCAATTAGGGAGAAAGACTACTGGCGCTTCTCCGCCCTTCACCTTATGAGTGGTAATGACTTGTACGGTGTTGGCGGGAACGGCCTGATATGCCGATGATTCGTTTTTTTCCCTTGTTTGCTGTATGCGGACAAGGTTTCTTCGTATGTTTTCAAGATTTCTTTTCTGTTCCGTTGGAGATACTCCAGTGACCTGCATGAGGTCAAGGAATTCCCTGACTTCTTTTGTGACATAGTTTCTGCTTTTGCGACTGTTGTTTGCTATTTGTGAAAGTTTTTTGCCAAAAAATGACGTTTCTGGATTCATGATTGCAGTCAGCATGCTTTCCACATTTTGAGTGCACTTACTTGAAATAGTTTCAATGTCCTTGATAAGTTTTTTTTGTTGGTCTGTCAAGGATGAAAACGAATCTATGTTTTCAATGAGAAATCCCATTGTGGATTTTGTTTGTTTTCTTGTTTTCCCTTGCTGCTCTTGCCCGACAAGATATCTTTGCCACTTGTCGGCAAAATCGGTATAAAATCTTTTGTTACTTCTTGAAGAAATGGGCATGTTATTCCTTGCCATTAATTTTCCGATTGCCGACAGGATGGATAACGTCTTTCTTTCGTGATTCCTTCCATAACTATTGAGTCCCTTTTTTGCATCTTTCAGCAAGACCAGCAAATCAGCAGTTTCAAACAAGTGTTGCGATCCAGATTCTTCTTTGGACGCAATCAATGCGTCAACCTTCATTATCGTGTTGTTTCCCATGAAGACAGACATGTTTCTTTCCTGTCCTCTTCTGGCAATTTGAGATTTTATCTCTATTGCGTTTACTCCGTTTTCATTTAAATACTTGGTGTACATTCTTGTCTCGCGATTTGTCCGACAAATAATCATGATGTCTCCAAGCGAAAAGGATTTTTCTGATGGGATTGCTTCAGATTGCGTGTTTCCCTGCAACTCTTGGATTTGCTTGACGACGAAGGCCATTTCGTGTGTAGGGGAATCGCACGTTATGACGCGCACAGGATCTCCCGTGGGTGCGTTTGCTGCAGCTTTCATTTTTTTGCTGTTTCCGCCTCGAAGCGCATTTCCAGCTTCGACGATGGCATGTGTTGAACGGTAGTTTGTAGTAAGAGTGCCTTCTCTTGCGCTATAGTCTTCAGCAAATTCTTCCAGATATTTTGCAGAAGATCCACGAAACCCAAAGATTGCCTGATCTTCGTCTCCAACGACTGTGACGTTTCCACATCCATTATTGTCCTTGTGCGCCAGCAGCCTGAGCAATTCCGCTTGAACGCCATTTTGGTCTTGAAACTCATCAACAAAAAATTGCTTGAAATGCCTTTGCAATACTCTCAATATAAAGGGATTGTTTTTTAGCACGGACAGGGAGGCATGCAATACATCATTATGATCCATATATCCTTTGTTTTGCATGAGAGATTGATAGTTTTCGTATACATTCATGAGATTTTGTTCTTCGACGGTCACTTTGCCTCGTAGTTCCATTCTCCTCTTCAATTCTGCTGATGATATTCCTTGACTTTTTATTTTTTCTATTTCAGTAAATATGTACTTCAGATATGAATCTGGATCATCATTATCAAAAGTGCGTCCAAGTTCTCTCGTAGGGTGATCTTTTCCTATTCTTGTAGGTAAGTTAAGATTTTCAAATACTTGACGCTTGATGTCCATGACAGCTTGAATTTTTGAAGCCGAAGTAGCTTCATCGTTTTCATCAATGAGCTCAAAACCGTTGGCGTATGCTTGTCCTGCAAGAATGACTTGACCGGGAGCTCCTCCGGATCCTGCAACATATATTTCTTTTTCTAGGAAATCTATTGGTCTTGCTTGATCATTTGTTCTCTGTATCTCGGCTGTCAATAATTTCTCTGGAATAAAATCGGTTATTTTTGAAGAAAGAAAACTTCTCATGAGACCATGCCATGTATTTACTTGGCTTTTTGTAAATACTTCGCTACCCTTCTCAAGGTCAAATACCTCATTGATTCTATCCCTTAATTCATCTGCTGATCTGCGTGTAAAGCTTGCAATAAAAAATTGTCCCGGTTCCGCAATTCTTCTCGAAACAATTGCTGCAATTCTTTGCGAAATGGTCGTTGTTTTTCCAGATCCTGCGGACGCAATGATTACAAGAGCTCCTGTGCTGGGTTCCGGTTTCTCTGCAAGTGACACTTGCAGTGCCTCCATGCGATCTCTCTGTTCTTGCGTTTTTTCGGGAATCCTTCGCAACGTTTCCAATTCGAATTTTATTTTATTTATTTGCCTTGCTTGCTTTTGTGCGCCTTCTAGGCCATAGATAATTGCACTTTTTTGTTCTTCGTCCATGTTGCCATTTATTTTTGCGGTTGCCGCACCAATCATTGATTCACTGAGGGGGACAACATTTTCGCGAGATGGCGCATCGGGAACAGTGGCTTTTGCCTCAGCGGTAAATTCATCCGTCTCGGTGTCGTATGCTCCGCTGCGTATTGAAGTAAGAACATCACTGATGTTTGTCGTGCCAGAATCATGCTCCCTTGGAACAGGAACTCCTCTCATCCATGAAGGAGGTAAATTGGTCACTGGAACGATATCAGTTTTACCACTGGCATTTCCGCTCACTTGATCAACAGAGCCGCTTTTATACAAGAGTGCACCGACAACTTCCCTATGAAGATATTTGGCAACTGTAAGGCATTTTAGACGCCACTCGTCCGATGACATATCTCCTTGTTCCGGAGGTGTGTCATTGCCTATGAGGCGAAGTATTTGTTTTGCCCATCCTTGAACTCCATATGGCTGATTGTCGAGTTCTCTTTTTTCCTGCATGGCTAAAACTTCTCTGATTTTTTTGTCTGCGTAGCTAATTGCGCTATCTCGCGCCTCGGTCTTGTTTTTCCCAAATATGTTTGTTGTTTCGTTTATTTTTTTTACGAACAATTGATCGGCAAGAAAGTCTGCAAAAGCGTTGATAAATTCTTTCATTGGATCTGGTCCCAATGTGCTTGCGTAAATGACATTTCCACTAGTTTTTGTGGTGTAAAAGTCCTTTGCGAGCGGTGCGTTGCTAATTTCAGACATTTTTCCATTATATGCAATAACCACAAGTCCTGCTTTTTCTGCTATTTCTTGAAATTGATCAGGCAATTCAAGAAGCAATTGTTTCATCTGACTTGTGCTGAAGCCAATTTCCCTGTTGGTAACATTTGGATCAATCTTCAAAACATGATCAGGCAAATCCAAAAATGCTATGCCGCGGTGACCATCATCGCTTAATTTTATGATCTCCGAATGCTTGCCAGTCTCCAATGAGATGCTTGGAATTTCAACGCTTTTGACCTTGCTCTCACCACTGGGATCTTGCAACAATGTTCCCCTCAGGAATTCTTTTGTTTGCTCATTTACAATAGGATTTTCCAATATTTTTTCTATGACATCCTTGGTGCTCGTTGAGTTTTTCGGATGTCTGGACTGTTGCGCAAGCCAGAACGCCAGATATGGAACCATTTTTGCTACTGTGCTGTGATTTGTTGTCATAGTGGTGTTCCAAACCGCTTCTATTGATGCGCTTGGCAATGAAATAATTGCCTCTTCATCCAATTGCCCTTTTAAATCATCTGCAGAAATGGAAGACCTTGCAGATCTCAAGGCGGCAAGGTTATTCAAATACTCGTTTCCCAGTTTTTCGGCATCGTTCATGGATGCTGCAGGTTTGGTGCATCTTTCCACTTTATCAATATTTAGACCCATTCTTCTCGCTTTTTTTACCAATCTATTGACAATATTTTCCAATCTTCCAATTTTTTCTAATGTTTCTTGATTTGAGTTGCTTTTTTCCGGATCTTTAAACGACACAAATGATCCTACTTGTTTGTTTTCACGAATGACGGAATCGTCAAGAGAAATGACAACGTATTTTCCAATTGACGAACGGGTTTGTCTGGAAATGGCTCCCCTCGCTTTTGACGATGGTCCAATGTTTCTCCTGATTTGATCATCTTCTGTATCTGGAGTTGGTCTTGCGAGCCGCATGGGATCATTGGTTTCTGCGTCTAGTTTGGGTCGGCTTCCTAATTGCCAAAATCCATCCCCGACTTTTTCTTCGTGACCATCAGCCGTGTTTGTTCCATCAATGTCGGTTCCATTGACTACTCCCCTGACAATATCTCTGGCGTATTGTGCGTTTTTTATTTGATGAAGAAGTCTTTCCTCTATCAAAGCGGTTGCAGAATCAACAGCGTCGACGTGATCTGGCAACCCACTGCCAGCCGGAAGCATTGGAACAAATACAATAGCTGTGTTGCCTGTTTCTTTTCCAGAAGGTATTGTGGCAACAATGATGCCTTGACTTCCAATATTTTTTGGGTCGTAAATTCCAGCAAATTGTTCTGTTTTGAAAGCATCCCGCAACTGCTCCTCCGTTGCAATATTCCATCCTGTTGCCTGCTCAATATTTTGTATTCGCCCAACATCAGCCAGTCCGCCTTGCGTTTTTCCTGACGCGGAAGAGTCAAACATTGCTGTAAAACTTTGTGCTATTGCCGCATCGTGTGATGCAAGGTCGGGAATGGCAACCGTTGTTGCTTTTACGCCTATGCGCTCATTTGATTCCGCTATTGCAGCTTCTACAGAACCACTGTCTAACGGCATCCATTCTCTATGAACTTCATTTGCATGAATGCCGAAAATTTGTCCGCGCAAACTTTTTAGTCTGTCTTCGTCTTGTTCGGTTCTATTTTGTTTTCTCTCCAATGTTCGCAGTTCGGTGTTTACTCCTTGTTGTCCGCCTGATTGAGATTTGTCAATCATTCGTGTAAATATTTCTGCTTTTTTTCTCAAATCAGAAATATTTACATTGACTCTCTTGTTTTCAATATCCCAAGATATTGAAATTGGAACGTTTTTTATTTCTCTTTTTACGGAAAATTGTGAATTGTTCCCTGATGTCCTGCTATACCAAATCAAAGACAATCCCTTTGTGATGGTTATTGATTTTGGATCATCGGAATTTATCACGGCATCTTTGTCGATACGCACATAGACACCTTCAGTTGCTTTCATGCGACCAATTTTGGAAGATAATCCGTCTATTCTATATGCTTTTCCGGATCCCTTTATTTTTTTCTCAACCGGTTTTCCATTTACAATTCGCGCTTTCTTGGTTTCCGGATCAATTTCCAATCCGTCCTCATCTTCTTCTTTGCCCAATCCCACATTGGCAGCAAGCAGCAATCCGTTTAGCGCATTTTTTTCTTTGATTGCTGCAATTATTTTGTCTTTGGCTTGCTGTATCGTATCCTCTTGATCAAGACCAAAGTATTTTTTGACAATAGCAGTTACTGAACCATCTCTTGCCTCATCATCTGTGGTGTCTTGACCAAACATCCGAAGAGCGCTCCATCTCGCGGAAAATGAATTTGCAAATATTGATGAAGCGTTTATAGAATTTGTAACTTCCTCATTCCACTCCGTAATTGTATGTCTACTAGACTTGGGCGCAATCAAATTTTCACTAGCCACAAGCGGAAACAACGTTGCATTTGGAATTATTCCATCTCCATATGGAACACTCATTTTCTCGTGTTCATCTTTATACGGCCGCGTAGGAGGAACAAAAGCTTCGTCTGGGTGCAAGGAAGACGGAAACACTGTAGGATATTGTCCGTTGAATGGATCATCTTTATCGAGTCCATGATCTACAAATGCCCTGAATGCTGGAGATAATCCCGTTGGCATTGGCCGCATGGCGGGAGCATAAGGAGTGAGATCTTCCACACTCGTTCCGTTTATACGTTTTTCTTGTGACCGATGAATATGGGATGCCAATGAAGAGACTTGGGCTGCAACTTCCATTGATACGGCAGATGTCGATCTATCCATTATCTGATGAAGCATTCCCTCTCTTACATTGTCATCACTTATTCCTAGATACGAAAAAAGTTTTGTCTTTATTGATTCTTGAGAAAAATCTCCATCCAAAGAAAGTGTCTCGGACAAGTCTTGCTTTTGTTTGTTTGAAAGTTTTTCAATTGAAGATGTGATTCCCTTGCGATCAAACAGTGCTTCCATTGCAATTTGGATAACATCTCTTACTTCGTCTTTTATTTTTGGATACTCAAGAGCCCTTGCAAAAACATAAGAATCTTTGCCGGTAGAAACCAATTCAAATTGTTCGGGATTCAAAATGTGTTCATCCATGGTAATTTTGTTCACATCTGAATTTGTTCCGTGTATTCCCAGTAAATTCGGCATGTTGTTTCCAAAAACATCATTTTCCGCAAGTGCTTCAAAGGCGTCTCGTGCATCTTGCAATTGTGCGCTTTCTCCCACCTCAAAATCAGGAAAAGCCTCCGTTATCTTGTTGAAATTTCCATTAATTGATTGATTTTTCAAGCTAATGAACATTGCTTTTTGTTCGTCACTCAATTCTTGGAAAAATTTTATACGATCATACACAAGTTTCATTTGTTTGGCAGCAAAATCTTGTGTAATGCTTTGTATTTCTCCTGCAAGTCTTCCCTTTGTTTCTTCATCGTTTGACATCAGGAAGCTGTTAATTTTCTTTTTTAATAGAGTAAATGGATTTTTACTTCCTTCCCCACCATATCCCAAGGAAGCAACCGCAGGATGATTCTCGTCAAACGTTGCATGGGAACTGGCAAATTCATGCATTGCATGAATTCCTATTTTTTTCATGAACTCAGGAGTTGCAATATCTGCGTAGGTTTCCTTTATTTTTTTATTCAAATTATCTGGGTTAAACGCATATAACGTTAGCGGTGCGCGAGTTTTTTCACCGGGATTAAGAGGATCTTCTACTTCATATGACAATTCCCCGGAGAAAGCAATTGTTTTTCCACCAAAAAGTCCAGAAAGATACGAAGCTGCGGTGTATTCTCTTTCTTCTCCGGTTCTTGTTTTTATTATTATTTTGTGCTCTTGATCGTCCCAAGGAATTTGAGAAAGTAACCTGGTTTCTTGTCTTTTTCCATCTGCAGACTTCACTTTTATTCCTGCTTGTGCAGGCAACGAATACGACTCGCTTTCATCTTTCACGCGCTGAAGAATGTCCGGAAAAGCGTCGATTGCAGCGGAAACCTTGGGCTTTGCCCATTCAACAATGGCTTGCTCTTGAGCTTGAGGATTCTGATAGATAGCCTTTATGGTTTCCAGCAGTCTATGCCTATGTTCCTTGTTTCCTTCCGCGTCAATATCCGGTGATCCATCGTCATTTTTTACTGGCATTTCATCAAGGATTGCCAAGGCAGAAGCATATTCCGGGCTGCTCAAATCTATTGTTTTTTTGCCAGATAGAGTTGCCCATTCATAATGATCCGGGTTCATGCTTGCAAACAGGTAATGAGAATCCTGAGCGTCGACAGGAATTCCGATTTTTCTCAGCAATCCTTGGCTGTTGTCATTTACTTCGCGTTTTGTTGCCACTCCATGAAAATATTTCAATATGTCTTGCAAGATCTGCCCTTTTGAATCAAGAGCTCCCTGCTGGTTGCGCGTTGGCTTTTTGACGGAAAGACTTGCCAGAAATCCTCTTTCAAATCCTTCTCCTTTTTGTTCAATGTATCCATCGTAAGGAGTGAAATCAGAAGGCAAGACAGGATGCAACTCATGTTGTTGAACAGAAAAACCCTTTGCCTGCGTTGCAATCTGCATTGCATCCTCTTCTGAAATTCCAGCTTCCTTGTAGTATTCGACAATTGATCGCGCAAGAGTGCAGGTTGTTGTTCCTTTATCAAGATCGTGTTTTACCGAAGTGATAAAAAGTGGATCTATGTCGTGTTTTGATTTCAGCGATTCAAGAAATTCGGGCTTAAATAATTTAATGTTGGCTGACAGGGATTGTCCAGAATGAATGTTGTTATTTATTGGAAGGGTAATCATATTTTCGCCTTGAAATTCTACTTCGTTCAAGGCTTGAGGATCTGATCTGAAAAGTCTGTATCCACCAACAAGTATTTGTCTTGAAACAGGTTTGCGAGGTATGATTGGAGTTTGTCCTATCCATTGTTTAGAAGAATTTTCTCCATATACAGCACGTCTCTGCCTTTTGTACTCTTCCTGTGCGCCTAGTGCTTTTGCTTCGCCAATCATTTGATTGAAATCTTGTGTGTTTATTCCTTGATTGATCAATTGCGCTGCAGCATAGATCTCCTCATTTCTTACTTTATCCTTTAGAGCTTGACTTGAGTTTCCTGCATCATCTGTTTCTGCATCTGTTCCTTTTTTCCTTGGATCTGTTTCGTTGAAGAAAAAATCTTGCGCCATTTTTTCAGTAATTTTTTGCCTGATAGCATGTTGTTGTTGTTCAGTAAGCGTTTCATCTGGTGAAGGAATGATTTCGAATATGGCTTGCGCAATCTCTTTTCCGAGAGC
>Ga0114966_10005362_pt1 | contig 10867 bp, 9 predicted proteins | sample M_130207_XF_Meta_FD_87029 | JGI IMG/M metagenome (GOLD analysis project Ga0114966, IMG submission 87029) | Freshwater microbial communities from Lake Montjoie, Canada to study carbon cycling - M_130207_XF_MetaG | ecosystem: Environmental > Aquatic > Freshwater > Lake | place: Lake Montjoie...
AATTGCATATTTCACGGTCACGCCATGATGAGTGAGTTTTTCAGTCAACTCTTTCAGAGCATGCTGAGCACGAGCAACAGCTAGACCATAACCTGGAACAATGATTACGGTATCAGCGTTGGTCATCAAGAAAGCCGCATCTTCTGGCGATCCAGTTTTGTAGTTCTTAGGGGAGCCATCATCAGCCCCGCCGCTAGCAGCCTCAGCGCCGAAGCCGCCGAGTAATACTGCAACAATAGAGCGATTCATCGCTTTACACATGATGTAAGACAGAATCGCGCCTGAAGAGCCTACACAGGCACCAGCAATAATCAAAACTGGGTTGTTCAAAGTGAAGCCAATGCCTGCTGCAGCCCAACCAGAGTAGCTATTGAGCATAGACACAACAACTGGCATATCAGCGCCGCCGATAGGAATAATTAAGGTCACACCCAATACCAAGGCAATCGCACACATCGCCAAGAAAGCAGCGTGGCTATCACCCATGTAATAAGCAATGCCTGCGCCAACCATCGAAATAGCTAAGATCAAGTTGAGCAAGTGCTGGCCAGAGAAGGTGACTGGCTTGCCACTTACCTTGCCAGACAATTTACCGAAAGCAATTACAGAAGCAGTAAAGGTAATCGCGCCAATAAATGCGCCAATAAAGAGCTCAATCTTTTGGGCACCAGTATGGGCTTGCGCTGGATTAAATACGGCAGCAATGGCAATCAGGACTGCTGACAAGCCTACGAAGGAGTGCATCAATGCCACGAGCTCTGGCATCTTGGTCATTTGTACTTGTTTGGCTGCGATCGTGCCAATAATTGCACCACCTACAACAGCACCAATAATGAGGCTAAAGACTGGCTTAAAGTCAGGGATAAAGAATGTCGTAATGACAGCCAGCAGCATGCCAATCATTCCAAACATATTGCCTTGGCGAGAGGTGGTCGGCGAGGATAGTCCACGCAATGCGAGGATGAACAGCACCGAGGAGATGAGATATGAAATTGCAGTTATGTTTGACATCATTTTGGTCTCTATATAGATCTTGTTCTAGTTTTATTTAGTTCCAGCCGCATCTGCTTTAGGAGTTTTCTTCTTAAACATCTCGAGCATGCGTCGGGTGACCATAAAGCCACCAAAAATATTGATGGAAGCCAGGAATACTGCTACGGCACCAATGATGCTAGTGAGGGTGATTTCATCGCCGCCAATAACTTCCGTTTGCAGAAGTGCGCCAACAATAATAATTCCGGAGATGGCATTAGTAACAGCCATCAATGGCGTATGTAATGCAGGGGTAACGTTCCAAACCACGTGGTAACCAACAAAAATGGCCAATACAAATACAGTGATGTTTTGGACTGTGAGGATGCTTTGAAAGGCAGCGAGATCCATGATATTTCCTTAATCTAAATTTGTTCTATTAGTTTTTACGGACAGCTTGACCATCACGACACATTAAGCAGGCAGTAACGATATCGTCATCAGCAGGGATAAGTAATTTTGCATCTTTATCAATAATTAATTTCATGAAATCAATCAAGTTACGTGCGTAGAGTGCTGATGCATCTGCTGCAACCATGCTCGCAAGATTGGTATAACCAACAATTTTTACACCATTCACTTCAACAATTTTGTCAGCTTGGGTGAGTGGGCAATTGCCTGAACCATTTTCACCTTTGCCTGCTGCTATGTCGATCACGATAGAGCCAGGCTTCATATTAGTAACGGTATCACTATGCAATAGGACTGGGGGCTTACGACCCGGGATTAAGGCGGTAGTAATCACAATGTCAGCTTGTTGAGCGCGCTCGGCAACTAAAGCCGCTTGACGTTTCATCCAAACTTCTGGCATTGGGCGAGCATAGCCACCGACGCCTTTAGCGATCTCACGCTCCTCATCAGTTTCATAGGGAACATCAACAAATTTACCGCCCAAGGATTCAATTTGCTCTTTAGCAGCAGGTCGCACATCAGATGCTTCAATGACAGCACCTAAACGCTTAGCAGTTGCGATGGCCTGTAAGCCAGCAACACCAGCACCTAAGATGAGTACGCGAGCAGCTTTAACGGTACCAGCGGCAGTCATCAACATTGGCATGAAGCGTTGATATTCATTTGCAGCAATCATCACTGCTTTATATCCAGCAATATTTGCTTGTGAAGATAAGACATCCATGCTTTGTGCGCGAGTAGTACGTGGCGCTGCTTCTAATGAAAATGCTGTAACGCCTTGTGCAGCCATTGCTGCAATATTGTCGTTATCAAATGGATCAAGCATTCCGATCAGTACACTGCCAGATTTAATTTGCTTAAGCTCAGCCGTTTCAGGAGCGCGTACCTTTAAAATAATTTCTGCTCCGAATGCATCCGCAGCACTACCAATCGTAGCGCCTACAGCTTCATATGCAGAGTCTGGTTGGCTAGCCTGAACGCCCGCATTCTTCTGAATGAGGACGCTATGACCTTGGCTAATCAATTTTTTTACAGTTTCTGGTGTGGCGGCTACTCGAGTTTCCCCGGGCCTTATTTCTAGCGGCACTCCTATGCGCATGGCATGTCTCCAAAAGCAAAATTTTTAAAAGTCTATTTTATAGATAAATAGGGAAGGTTTTACCTATTTACTGAGCCCCCAGGTCTGCCGGCTATGGTTTTGCCTAAAATCCTGCGAAGTCTGGTTGAGACTTCTACAATGGGGTTTATCTGTCTATTAAGAAGTATTCTCGCATTTTTTTGATGATCTCTCTCAATTCTTCAGCAATCCCGTCTGTAAAGCCCCAGAAAGTCGTTATTGGCATGTCTGGAGGGGTAGACTCGTCAGTGGCTGCCTGGATGCTCAAACAGCAGGGTTATGAGGTTATTGGCCTGTTTATGAAAAATTGGGAAGACGACGATAACGACGAATATTGCTCTGCCCGCCAGGATTGGCTTGATGTTGTTTCGGTAGCAGATTTGATCGGAATTGATGTTGAAGCGGTCAATTTCGCTGCTGAATACCGGGAGCGTGTATTTGCCGAGTTTTTACGTGAATACGCTGCAGGGCGAACTCCCAATCCTGACGTTCTCTGTAATGCTGAAATTAAATTTAAAGCCTTTTTAGATCACGCCATGAGTTTAGGGGCAGATGCAATTGCCACTGGCCACTATGCCAGAGTGCGTCATGAAGGTGGCAAAGTTCAATTATTAAAAGCGATTGATACGAGTAAAGACCAAAGTTATTTTTTGCATCGTTTAACGCAGCAACAATTGGCGAATGTTTTGTTTCCATTGGGAGAAATTCCAAAAACGGAAGTGCGGAAGATTGCTGAAAAAATTGGTCTACACAATGCGCGAAAAAAAGATAGCACTGGAATTTGTTTTATTGGCGAACGCCCATTTCGAGAATTCCTAAACCGTTACTTGCCACGAACACCAGGCCCAATCAAAACGCCTGATGGCAAGACTGTTGGTGAGCATATGGGCTTAGCGTTTTTCACTTTAGGTCAGCGCAAAGGGATTGGCTTAGGTGGCAGTCAGGATGGCAATGGCGATGCTTGGTACGTAGCGCGCAAGGATATGACAAATAACACCTTATATGTAGCGCAGGGCCATGAACACCCTTGGTTACTAGCCAACAAGCTAGAGGCTATTGATGCGAGTTGGATTGCGGGCGTTACTCCAATTTCTGGAAACTATTCTGCTAAAACTCGCTATCGCCAAACTGATTCAATTTGTATGTTGAATGCAGGTGAGGCAGCCTTGAATTTCAGTTTGAATTTTCCAGAAGCGCAATGGGCAGTAACGCCAGGACAATCTGCTGTTTTGTATGACGGAGATATCTGTTTGGGGGGCGGAATTATTTGCGCCTAGACCCCATTGGTAACTCAAATTAAATTTACGCCGCTGGTGGTTCAGTTTCAGTAAAAGAAGGCCGCTGTAATAACTTTTGATAGTGGCGATCTAAGTTTGGAAATTGTGCTTGCCATTTCACATCTGGGAAACGGAGCAATAACCAACCCAGTGCGCAACCTGTTGCAATATCAGCAAGCGTTATTTGGTTGCTATGGCACCAGGCATTCTCACCCAAGATCTCAGACATTTGGCCTAGAGAATTTTGAATTTTGCCCATTTGGCGATCGACCCAGGCTGAACTCTGTTGTTCGGCTGGGCGCCACGTGCGCTCAAGTCGAGCCAAAATACCAGCATCCATAATTCCGTCAGCGAGGGCTTCCCAGGTTTTCACGCTTGCCCGCTCACGGCTATCAGCTGGAATAAGCTTGCTCACTGGGCTTAGGGCATCAGCATATTCAGCGATGACGCGAGAGTCATAGATAGCCTCGCCGTCATCGAGAATCAGGCAGGGAACCTTCCCTAGGGGGTTGGAATTGGCTATTTTGGTGTCTGCCGCCCAAACGCTCTCTAATTCAAGGTCTACATCGACCTTTTTCTCTAAAAAAACGATACGTACTTTACGTACATAGGGGCTAGTAAGGGATCCGATTATTTTCATAGGACACAGTATAGCCATCCTAAGGAAGGCGCGCTTTAACTTGGAACGCATTAAAATAGGTTTTATTGACACATTCAATGCAAAGGCAATATTCGTGAGTCAGCCGCTTTCTACCCTTAATGCCCTTTCTCCCTTAGATGGCCGTTACGCCGGAAAGTTGGATGCTTTGCGTCCTTGGCTTTCTGAGGCTGCTTTTATGCGTCAACGCGTATTTGTAGAAATTCATTGGTTATTGGCATTGGCAGCTGCTGGCCTTCCTGATGTCCCGAAAATCAATGCTGCTGATCAAGCTTTCTTGCTATCGCTTCCTGAGGGCTTTTCTGATGCTGATGCTCAGCGCATTAAAGATATCGAAGCTGTCACTAATCATGATGTCAAAGCAGTGGAATACTTCTTAAAAGAAAAGGTTGCTGGCCGTCCAGATCTATTAAAGGCTAGCGAGTTCATTCACTTTGCTTGTACTTCTGAAGATATTAATAACACTTCACATGGTCTGATGTTGCGCGGTGCACGTGATGAAGTGCTCCTGCCGCAACTGCGAAAAGTACTTTCGGTATTAACTGAACTTGCTCTTGAAAATGCTAAGGTACCCTTGCTATCACGTACGCATGGTCAACCTGCGTCACCGAGCACACTTGGTAAAGAAATTGCAAATATTGCAAAACGTTTAGAGCGTGCGATTGATTCAATTGTTGCAGTTCCATTGTTAGGCAAGATGAATGGTGCAGTGGGTAATTACAACGCGCATCTGGCTGCTTATCCTGACTTTGACTGGGAGAACTTTTCTAAGAATGTAGTGGAGAAGCGTCTCGGCCTTACTTTTAATCCCTACACCATTCAAATTGAGCCGCACGATGGCATGGCGCAGTTATTTGATGCAATTGCCCGTGCCAACACCATCCTGTTGGATATGGATCGAGATTTCTGGGCATATATTTCTGTGGGCTATTTCAAGCAGCGCACTAAGGCCGGTGAGATTGGCTCATCCACAATGCCCCATAAAGTGAACCCGATTGATTTTGAAAACTCAGAAGGTAACTTAGGCGTTGCCAATGCATTGCTCCGCCACCTCGCAGAAAAACTACCCATTTCTCGTTGGCAGCGCGATCTGACCGATTCAACCGTCTTACGTAATTTAGGCCCAGCATTTGGTCATAGCGTATTGGCTTATGACAGCGCTTTGCGTGGCCTTGGTAAGTTAGAAGTAAATCATGCAGCAATTGCGGCAGATTTAGATTCATGCTGGGAAGTATTAGCTGAGCCAGTACAAACTGTTATGCGTCGCTATGGCATTGAGAATCCCTATGAACAGTTAAAAGAATTGACTCGTGGCAAGGGGATTAATCAAGCAGATTTACAAAACTTCATACGCGGTTTAAAGATTCCAGAAGATGCAAAAGCGCGTTTACTTGAAATGACGCCCTCTTCTTATTTAGGTAAGGCGGTTGAATTGACCGAACGTCTCAAAAAGTGACTGTGAACTCCGATTCAGGGTACGGGGCACGCCCCCTAGTCTGGTTTGCTGTTTATCAATTGCTATGGCATCTCTTATTGCCATTGGCTTTTGTCCGTCTAGCATGGCGTGCTCGCCACTCTTTTGCGTATATGCACCACATTCCAGAGCGTCTTGGCTTTGGCTATGACAAACCCATTACTCAGGGATCTATTTGGATTCATGCGGTATCGGTTGGTGAGACGCGTGCAGCTCAGCCATTAATTGAAGCTTACCTGGCACGCGGCGAAACAATTTTGCTAACCCACATGACTTTGAACGGTCGTCGAACAGGCACACAGCTCTTTGCTAAGGAAATTGCCTCTGGCCGGATGCGCCAGGTGTATTTACCTTATGACCTGTGTTGGTCAGTAGAACATTTTCTAAATACTTTTAAGCCGAAGCTTGGCCTCTTTATGGAGACTGAAGCGTGGCCCACAGTTGTTTTTCGTTGTTCAGAAATTGGCCCACCATTATTCTTAGTAAATGCTCGGCTCTCCGAAAGAAGCGCTCGCCGTATAGCCCGCTTTGGTAAAGCGGGGCGATCATTATTTCAAGCCTTTGCAGGCATCTTAGCCCAAACGGATTTTGATGCACAGCGTTATAGCAGTCTTGGTGTAAAAAATATTAGCATCGTAGGCAACCTCAAGTTTGATGTAGCTCTCGATGCACAGCTAGTACAACAAGGCAAACTATGGCAACAGGGATTGCATGCTAGTGAGCGTTTGATGGTCTGCGCTGCCAGCACTCGTGATGGGGAAGAGGAAATCATTCTGAAGGCATGGAAAGAGTTGCTACTTAGTAACTCCTGGGCGACCACCCCATTACTCTGCTTGGTACCGCGCCATCCTGAACGCTTTACAGAAGTTGCTGATGCCATTCATTCGGCTGGCTTGAAATTCCGTCGTCGCACCGAGTGGCCCGGAATTCCAAAAGATTGCAGCGGCTTGGATGTAGTTTTGGGCGACTCCATGGGTGAAATGCCAATGTATTACAGTGCTGCTGATTTAGTAGTAATGGGCGGCAGTCTCTTGCCATTTGGCGGTCAAAACTTAATAGAGGCTTGCGCTGCTGGCTGTCCAGTTTTATTGGGTGCGCACACCTACAACTTTCAGCAAGCTGCCCTGGACGCAATTCAAGCTGGCGCTGCTAAGCGTATTGAAGGTGACTTATTGTTAGGCGAGTCAATCGCTTTGCAGAAAGCTCTGAAGGCTTTACTCTTAAATACTGCTGAGCTTGGCAAGATGAGCGAAGCAGCAAAGACTTACTCCATCGAACATCAAGGTGCTACCAATAGAATTCTCGCCATCCTTGATCAACAGAACTTTTCCTTACGTTAAATCTAACTTGACTTAAACGCGTGCTCCGAAATTAGGGTCATCATTGCGGGTATTGTCATCAGACTTTTTGTCGCCCTTCGCTAAATCCTCACGTGTTACTCCAAGCCACATCGCTAAGGCTGCAGCTACGAATACTGAAGAGTAAATACCAAATAAAATACCAATGGTCAGAGCTAGAGCAAAGTAGAACAGTGTTGGGCCACCAAAGATCAGCATAGCCAGAACCATCATCTCAGTGCTACCGTGAGTAATAACGGTACGACTGATTGTGCTAGTAATCGCGTTGTCAATAATCTCGCGGGTATTCATCTTGCGATATTTGCGGAAGTTTTCACGAATACGATCAAAGATCACCACAGACTCGTTTACGGAGTAACCCAGAACCGCAAGTACTGCTGCCAAGACGGAGAGTGAGAACTCCCATTGAAAGAAAGCGAAGAAGCCCAAGATGATCACAATGTCATGCAAGTTTGCGATGATGCCAGCTACCGCAAATTTCCACTCAAAGCGGAACGAGAGATAAATCACAATACCAATGATTACAAAGATCAGAGCCTTCAAACCATCTATGGCCAGCTCTTGACCAACTTGTGGTCCAACGAACTCTACGCGCTGTAGTTTGGCTCCACTACTTGCTGGCTCAAGTACTTGCATTACTGCAGCACTTTGATCTGCAGAAGAGATGAGTTTACCTTCAGCATCTTTTTGTAAGGGCAAACGAATCATGATGTCGCGCGAGCTACCGAAGTTCTGAATCTGGGTATCTGCGTAACCTAACTTCTCAACTTTGGCACGAATAGAATCAAGTGGGGCAGCTTGAGGATAGCTTACCTCCATGACTGTGCCACCAGTAAATTCAATGGAGAGATGAAGGCCGTTTTGCCATAAGAAGAAGACAGCTGCTAAGAAGGTAATTAAAGAAATCGCATTGAGCGCCAAGGCATGGCGCATGAATGGGATATCTTTTTTGATCCGGAAAAATTCCATAGCTTATTTCTCCTGTGGGCGCCAAACTTGGCCAATAGCAAGTTTTTGAACCTTCTTGTGTCTGCCATACCAAAGATTGACAAGACCACGTGAGAAGAAAACAGCCGAGAACATAGAGGTCAAAATACCTAAGCAGTGAACCACTGCAAAGCCTTTGATTGGTCCAGAGCCAAATGCTAAGAGGGCAAGACCTGCAATCAAGGTAGTCACGTTCGAGTCCAAAATGGTTGCCCATGCTTTATCAAAGCCAACTGCAATAGCGGTTTGAGGAGCAGCACCATTACGTAGCTCCTCCCGAATACGTTCATTAATTAATACGTTGGAATCAATTGCCATACCAAGCGCTAAAGCCATCGCAGCGATGCCTGGCAAAGTAAGAGTTGCTTGTAACATTGATAGCACGGAGATCAGTAGGAGCAAGTTCACTGCCAACGCAATGACTGAAAACGTACCAAACAGTAAGTAGTAAGCCATCATGAAAATCGCAATTGCGCCAAAGCCAATCAACAGAGATTTAAATCCCTTTTCAATATTCTCTGCACCTAAGCTTGGTCCAATGGTGCGCTCTTCGATAATCTCCATTGGTGCAGCTAAGGAGCCAGCACGAAGTAAAAGTGCCAAATCATTAGCGCTGGCGGTAGTAGGCTGGCCTGTGATCTGGAACTTGGAGCCAAATTCACCTTGAATAGTGGCAATGGTGAGAACTTCACCTTTACCTTTTTCAAAGAGAATCATGCCCATTGGCTTGCCAAGATTCTCGCGGGTGACTTCCTGCATCACGCGGCCACCAGCTGCATCAAGAGAAATATTTACAGCAGGGCGTTGGTTTTGATCAAAGCCAGCACTAGCGTCAGTAATACGATCACCACTGAAAATAACCGACTTCTTAAATACGCCCAATCGGTTTTCTCCAAAGCGGAAGGTATCCGTGCCTGGAGGCGGGGTTTCACCAATGCCAATACTAGAAACTAATGGGTCGGCTAAGCGAGACTCTAAAGTCGCTGTACGACCAATAATATCTTTGGCGCGCGCGGTATCTTGAACGCCTGGCAACTGCACTACGATGCGCTCAGTACCTTGTTGTTGAATAACCGGCTCTTTAACTGCTAATTCATTCACACGTTTATTTAAAGTAATAATATTTTGCTTGACCGCGCTATCTTGGATTTCTTTTAATGCCGTTGGCTTAAATTCACCAACCAACTTTGGCGACAGACCAGTAGGCTTTACTTGCCAAATAAGATCAGGTTGAGCTGATAGCAGCACTGCACGAGCAGCATCCGCATCAGTAGTGTTGCCAAAGTTAACGGTGATGCTGTCGGTGCCGCGCTCAATACCCTGATGGCGAATATTTTTATCGCGTAATTGCGTACGAATGTCGGTCGCTAAAGAAGTTACCTTCTTTTGTACTGCGCCTTTCATGTCTACCTGCAGTAGAAAATACACGCCACCACGTAAATCAAGACCTAAAGGCATTGGCAATGCATTGATGGCATGCAGCCAATCTGGCGTATTTGAAAGTAGATTTAATGCAACCGTAAAGTTTGGATCAGTTTGATCAACATTGATTTTCTGCTGCAATAGATCACGTGCGCGCAGTTGGATGTCAGTGTTACTAAAGCGAATTTTGATAGATCCTACATTTGTAGCATTCTCAAAGAAAATACCGGTGTTACTGATATCAGCTTCAGACAAAATCTTTTCAACACGAGCTTGTGTCGCCAAATCAACCTTGATGGTTGGTTTGGCAGACGAGATCTGAACCGCTGGCGCCTCACCATAAAAATTTGGTAATGAGTATAGTCCGCCAATTAACAAAGCAACGGCGATAACTAGATACTTCCAGAGAGGGTAGCGATTCATATTGAGATACTTTTAAACAAATGTATTAAGCAGACTTCAATGTGCCTTTTGGCAATACATTGGTGATAGCACCTTTTTGCAATTGCACTTCAGTGCCAGCTGAAACTTCAACAGTAACCACCGCATCTTTCATTGCAGTCACTTTGCCCATGATGCCCCCAACAGTAACGACTTCATCGCCAACTGATAATGCTTCGAGCATGGCTTTAGTTTCTTTTTGACGCTTCATTTGTGGGCGAATCATGATGAAATACAAAACTGCAAACATCAAAACCAATGGTAGGAAGCTCATCAAGCCACCGGAATCTGCGCCCGCAGCTGGAGCTTGGGCAAAAGCGTTACTAATCCACATATAAAACCTCCGTTAAAGACTATTTGGAAACTACTTCAGTTTTAGACTTTTAAGTAAAGCCGTAAACCCGCAATTCTAAACTGTGTATGGCTTTGGGGGTGATTTGGCTAGCTATAGGCGCCGGTAGGGCTATTAATCCTGCCCGGGCTCAACACCACGCTGACGATTATTGTGAAATTCTTCACGGTAAGCGCTAAAACGATCTTGACTCAGGGCCTCCCTGACTTCAGTCATTAATTGGAGATAGTAAGATAGGTTGTGGATGGTGTTGAGCTGTGACCCTAGAATCTCATTTGCCTTTTGGAGGTGATTTAAGTAGGACCTAGTGAAGTTTTGACAGGTATAGCAGGTGCAAG
>Ga0114966_10005365_pt1 | contig 10864 bp, 5 predicted proteins | sample M_130207_XF_Meta_FD_87029 | JGI IMG/M metagenome (GOLD analysis project Ga0114966, IMG submission 87029) | Freshwater microbial communities from Lake Montjoie, Canada to study carbon cycling - M_130207_XF_MetaG | ecosystem: Environmental > Aquatic > Freshwater > Lake | place: Lake Montjoie...
CAGGCCTATTTCAGCCCGGCAAATGTCCAGATCGTTCAGAACCTTCTGCGTCGTGAGGTCTACGACCGGTCCGAGGGCAAGTATTTGATCGATGAGCAGTCCGTGGATGAGCTCCTAATTGTGATGAGGGCAATGTATCTCCAGTATGGTAAGAATCAGCCCAACGATATCCCCGGTCAGATCGATGAGCTCAATCGGTATGTGGCGGACTGGTCGGTCCCGAAGATCGTGGCAGAGTGCTCAATGCACGAGACCTACCTGTACGATATCCAGCATATGCCGGTGCCCCTCCAGCAGCCGATTAAACTGACGAACAAGGGCACGAAGTCTGGGACTTTCGACCGCTTTTTTTAAAGCGGTCGCTGAATCGTTAGATGAAGTCGACCGCTTTTTCTAACATGATGATAGAGGATGGATCAGATCAGGGGGATCGTAGCAGGATTAGATGGAGCTGCGCGCCTGGACGTGCTGGTTGGCGAATTTGTTCGGATTAGTGGGCTCAAGCGAGCAGCGGGTGGAAACTATACCTATAACGGCGCTCTCCACGGGCTGTATGCGGCAGTACAGAATATTCTCAATACACCTATCTCTGGATCTACTGGCTTTGTCGGATTTGGCAAGATTACTGAACCTCAGAATGCAAAGTATTGGAATGATGTTAACTCGTATGAGTCTTGGCTGTATGCCGAACTTACTGCATTTGCGGTGGGTAGACCCGCGGCAAAGCCGACTGTACCTCTTGGTAAGCCTGAGGATCAGTTCGATCATGAAGCATTTATGGGATTGCTTGTGGAGGCGAAAGATCAGGCCAAGGCTCGCCTGTCTGGTGTAGCGTTTAAAACCGCGCCCGCTGTAGGACCATTGGGTCTGGCAGTAGCAGGATCAGCGATACCAGAGGAGAGTGCCGCAAATGCTCAATTAGTTGCCCTTCAGGGTGAATTAGCAGTGCGAATCCTAATGAAGGATGAAATCGACACCGTGTCTGATGCGATTAATAGGTTGACCCCATCTTCTACGAAGGACGTGTTGGATAACGCAATTCGTAAAGTTCGTGCGGATAATGACGTAAAGATAAGGGGCGCAGTAGCAGCAAAACCGCTTTCCGCTGCGATAGCGGTGTCTGTGAGGGATGATGTAGAGAAACAAGCATTACTCGCCAAACTGAATACAGAGTTGGCCGCAAACCGGTATGACGAACCTACGCTGTTAAAAAAATGGACAGGGCTACCTGTAGGGAACAAAACAGCACTTGTCGCTAACCTATTAAACTCAACCTCTTCAGCAAAGGATTTTTTTGAACTACTTGCGACAGCTCCAACTCCAGCTCCTGCTCCAGTAGCAGTACCAAAGGTAGCAGCAGCACCAAAGGTAGCAGTAGCAGCAACGGCAGCAGCAGCAGCAGCAAAGATGAGATTAGTAGATGAGGTTGTTAAAACCGCAGATGAAGCACAGAAACCAGCCTTACGCGCCAAACTGAATGCGGAGTTGGCCGCAAAACCATATGACGCACCTGCTCTGTTAGGAAAATGGAACAAGCTACCTCCAGCGAACAAAGCTGCAGGTATCACGGGTCTATCGAACCCAGCATCTACAGCAAAGGCATTTTTTGATCTACTCCTTACACTAAGGGGTGGCGCACGCACGCGCAGGAAGAAGCAGAAGCGTGGTTCCCGGCGTAAATAAATGAGTATAGTAAGGAATGGACGTAGCCGATATCTTAGCCGATACGACTACTGATCCTACGAAGATGCTAAACAATGCTTTCCTTCTCGCAGCGATGGCGTATCCACGTAATCCTGAGGCGGCGAAAGCAGCGATGGATGCCGCCTATATTACCAGGTTCGAAACCAGGTATGAACCCACCGGTGCTCTTCCAGATTCCTATGTTAGCGAGTATTACAACCGGCTAGGGGGAACAGGGACTCCTGATTTGCCGGCAATGTATACCTTCATTCGCAACCCAACGGTAGTGGTAGATCTGGTCACCCCTGCCTTGCTGGCCAGTAGTCTAACCTCCGTAAAACGGGGCGGAGCTCGCGTAACACGTCGCAAGGTCAAAACCATCCGCGCCTAAATAGATCCTCGCTAAACCAAACCAGTGAATAGATGTTATTTACCGGTTTAGTTTTGCTCATCCAAGTAACGGTCGTCTGGCTCTGGACGCGCCGCTACGAACCCATTCTCCAGCTTCTCCGCAATCACAATGTTCTGTTCACCAAGGTCTTTCAGTCCCTTGCCAATTCCGGCAACGTGAATATCAGTCCCGAGCTCCGCGCCGATCTGCTCAAGTTCACTACCAACACCACCTACGAAAACTCCGACATCGACTACGAGACGCTCGATCAAATCGAGCAGGAATACGATCTCCAGATCGATCGCCAAGTGGTCAACAGCGGGATGATCGCACTGGTGTTCAAGGCCAAGCGAGTCGGCCGTGTTTTCACCTCAACGTCCGAAGATTCAATCGGGACCTCCTGGACAACGAGTATCACCGAGACAACCGAGGAAACTGAAGAGGTAGTCGTCAAGCTCAAGCGCCTCGGCATCGACGCCAGACTCAAGGCCGACTGCCAGTCTCTCAAAACCCTCTACAGCTACGCCGCGTGGCTCGCACCCCGCAACATCTTTATCCGCCTCCTCAAACCCTTTATCAATAACATTAACGACATTATCTCTCAGTGCGATTTCGCGACCGAGATCCGTAATCTCCGTCAGGCCAAGGAGGACTTTGCGCCCCTTGACTTTATTCGCATTCCCACCGTCTATACCAAGCCGGTCGGAGATCCCAAGGCCATCGTCATGGAATACATTAATGGAACGCATACGCTGCCCGCCGATACCCCTCTTGAGAAGCGCATTGAGTATATGGAACAATTCGTGGCCTTCATGTGCTTTACCTACATGTATAACGCCATTCAACACACTGATCTTCATTCGGGCAATATTCTGTTTCTTCCCAATGGGTTCGGCATCATCGATTACGGTATGGCCATCCAGCTTTCCGACGAACTCCACGAGATTGTTCTTACGCTTATCTCCACGATCAAGGGAGATCAGCAGCCCCATGAAATCGATTATATCGACACCTTCAAATATACCTTTATTCCTCCGCTGTGTAAGGATGATATGGACGATGTAGCCGCCGTTGAAGAGATCTGTATGTCTATCGGCATCCCCCTCTTTGATGCCATTGATCTCGACGAGCTTAATCTCATGGATAACGTTGAACAGCTGTCGGCCCATATCAAAAAACCGATTATCTTCCATCCCGAATGCTACAAGATCATTTTGAGCATCTCAATGATGGGGGAGAAATACGCCATTATGGGCCCTGATTATACCGATGATAAGGAGTTTAGGGAGATTGAGCGTCGCGGCCTGGCACGGGCTCTATCCGTTATTTTTTAGCGGTGGTCTTCTTGACAACCTTCTTGGTCGGTGCGACCTGGGTCCTGGCGGCAGCCCGAGCAGCACCGAAGGCCACATACGCGGCAGAGAACGCATCGAGGTCGGTTAGCCACAGATCCTCTGGTGATCGCGCCGCGAGCGCCGCACGCTCCGCCGTGATCTTCACTAGCTCCTCACTGAGCTCCACGACGGCCTTCTTCTTCAGCCGATCCACGCGCATGCGGAGCAGATAGTCGTAGCCATCTAGGCTAGCTGGTCCAAGGAGTGGAAGCCCCAGCTCCTGCATGTCCGCGAACAGGTCAGCATCATCCGCGTTCGACACGACCAGCTCTCCGTCAACCACAGCCCGCACAAAGCGCACCCGCGCATCGAGCTCCACGATGTCCGCATCCAGGCGCGCCAGCTCGCTCGCCTTGCGGCCCACGTAGCCACCCAGACGCCGCACGTAGAAGGTCTCCAGGATCTCGCCCGCTGAGGCGAATCGGCGGATCCTACCATCATCGAATGCCACCATGTTAGACAGAGCGGTAGACGAGGAGAGCTTGAACTTCTTGATGAACTCATTGGGAAAGGCCCGCGCCTCGTGATAATACTCGGCATCCAGCGTCAACACGAACTCCACATCCACATCATTGTAGGCCTCCTGGAAGCTCTTGAGCACACGGGCGGCCGACGCATTATCCGAGGCCTTGGCGTCCGACGTGCTCACAATGAGCTCGTCCAGGAAGGCCTTGTAGTCCTTTGTCCACGTGCCCACAGGCAGCTCCGTAATCCGCACCCGATTCGTGTCATCATCCAGGAACTGGAAGGTGCCGTGCGTCGTCACCCGCTTGCCGTCCATCATGACGGTGCCACGGAAGCCGTCCCACCAGGGAATCAGACGCGCGGCCGCGAGATCGGCCACCTCGCCACGCAGACGGCGGCGCAGCCAGGACACCAGATCCGTTGGATTGTAGGGCAGCACCTCTGTGCTAAATCCGGTCCCGATACCCTTGGCGCCATTCACGAGCAGCAGAGGCAGCACGGGCAGATAATACTCGGGCTCCACGCGCTGACCGTCGTCCTCTAGCCAGGACAGTGCGGGATCGTCGGCCTTGGAGATCATGGTGGCCTGGATGCGCTCGAGGGCCGTGAAGATATACCTCGGACTGGCGGCATCGTCGCCGCCCTGGAGACGGGTGCCGAACTGCCCATTGGGAGCTAGCAGGTTGATGTTGTTGGACCCGACGAAGTTCTGGGCCATGCCGACGATGGCGCCGGTCAGGCTCACCTCACCGTGGTGATAGGCCGCCGTCTCGGATACGTAGCCCGCCAGCTGGGCCACCTTGATCTCGGAGACGAGGTTGCGCTTGCGCGCGGCCCAGAGGATCTTGCGCTGAGACGGCTTCAGCCCGTCCATGACGTGGGGCAGAGACCGCAGATTGTCGGCGTTGGAGAAGTGGATGAGCTCGTCGTTCACGAAGGTCGTGTAGGACACGTCGGCGCCGCCGGCGGGCACGTCGATGACGCGGCCGCGGTCATACGTGGTCAGCCACTCCTTGCGATCGTCGGCGCGCTTCTTGTTGAAGGCGAGATCAATGCTGTTGTCGGCGCCCCCGTCCCACTGGAACCGCACGGTGTTCATGGAGGTGAAGTAGTCACGGGCCTCGACCGCCGTGCTAGTTCCCAATCCCTTGTAATACTTGATTGACCACCCCTTCGGACCTCCGGACCCATCCGTCAATGTCGTCACCCACTTGTCATACTCCGAGGCGGAGAAGAAGGACAGTGTCGTTGCCCCCTTAGTCGCCTTGAGCAGGGGCGTCATCAGGCAGCACAGAAAGCCCGTCTGGAGCAGATCCGGCCACTCCGTGTGGAACAGGTTGATCAGCAGACCCTTGATATGGGACCCGTCCACATCCTGATCGGTCATGATCATGACGCGACCGTAGCGGAGCTTCTTCACGTCCTTGTAGACCTTGCCGTGCTCGAGGCCGAGGATGCGCTTGATGCGAGTCAGCTCATCGTTCTTGGTCTTCTTCTCCATGGTCGCGTCCTTGACGTTCAGGATCTTACCCTTGAGGGGGAAGACGCCGTAGCGCTCACGGCCGACGACCTTGAGACCGGCGATGGCCGTGGACGCGGCTGAATCTCCCTCGGTCAAGATCAGCGTACACTCGGCGGACTTGGAGCCACCTGCCCAGGTCGCGTCCTCCAGCTTGGGAATGCCGCGCACGGTGACTGTGCGCTTGCCGTCGGACTTCTTGGCCTCTCGACTCAGCTTGGCGTCGAGGATGGCCTGGGCCTCGTCGAGGAGACCGCCATCCTTGGCGAGGCGCGCGACGAAGGCGTCGCTGATCTTGACCACGGACCCGAACTTGGCCGCCGGTGTCGTGAGTGTCTCCTTGGTCTGGCTGTCGAAGCTGGGATTCACGATGGTCGCGTTCACGAAGAAGGTGACGGCATCCTTGAGCTGGGCGGGCTTCAGATCGAGCTTCTTGCCAGGGCCGTCGCAGAAGGCGCCGAGGACGGCGCGGCTGACGGCGTCCACGTGCTTGCCGCCGCGCTTGGTGAAGATGCCGTTCACGAAGGAGATGTGGCGGTCATCTGGCACGCCGCTAGCGGAATCGGCATGGAGCTGACGAGTGAGCACGGCGGCGACCTCCCAGCGGGGACCGCAACGCTCGTAGAAGACGTTACCCTCGGTGAAGAGACGCACATACTTCTCGAAAGAGGTCACGGGCACTGCGGTCTCATTGAGGTAAACGTGGCAGCCGTGGGCGGCGGCGAGGGCGGCGGCGTCGATCACACGGGTCCTGAGGACGGCAAGCATGTCGTCTGGGATGGCGGTACAGTCGGCGCCATAGAAGCGGGGCAGATCAGGTGTGGATCGGACCTCGGTAAACTGCCGGCCCTTGGCGGCCTTGACGACGGGCTCTCCCACGTTGGACATGTTATCAGTGAAGGTCTGGGCGTAGAGGGTGGTACCGTCACTGGTTGCGACGCTGAACTCGCGGCTGTAGATATTGGTGAGCTTGGCACCGTAGCCGTTCTTGCCGCCCACGGTCTTCTCCTCGGACTCGTCATAGTTGGATGAGGTCAGAAGGTGACCGAAGATGAGCTCGGGAATCATGACCTTGTACTCGGGGTGCATGGTGATGGGAATGCCCTCGCCATCATTGTGAACTCTGAACTCGGTGGGGGTGACGGTGACATTGATCTTGGTGACGCGCTTGGCCTTGGAGGCGGCCTGCCCTCCCGTTCCGGCTGACACTGCGGTAGTCGCCATCCTTACTACATGATCGAGCGCGTTCACGATGAGCTCGTCGAAGATCTTGAACAGGCCTGGATTGAACTGGACCTCTCTCCACTGCATAGGCGCAGTTGTGTCAGCAGCATCATAGATCCAGCGCCACTCCTGGTGGGAGTCCCTCGACCCGATATAGGTGTCTGGGAGCTGGAGAATGTGCTCGCGCTGGGTCAATTTCTTGTAAGTGGACATCGTACCCCAAGGGTGGGGTATGGGCTTATGTCAAGTTTGTTAGCATTTAAAATAGACGATTTCGTTGATTAATATACTTTCCCAGAGTAAAATGGCTACCAGTATCGATCAGACTGTGATTGACACTGGATCTCTGGATACGACTGGAGCGAAGATTACTTTAGCTGAAAATATTACGGTATCTGATGCGTCCTTTTTCAGCGGCCTTCCTGCTGCGACTGTCTTTGATGGAAGCGGCTTCACGATCACCGTGACGAACCCCGACTGGCCCGGTCTGTTTTCTACGGCTGTCACGGTGAAGAATTTGACCATCGACTCGAGCGGTGGAGCTCTACTAGTTAATCCAGGTGCTGCATCCGGTTGGTTCTTTGCGTCAGGAATTGGTGGCATAGCCTATACCTGTACAAACAATGGACCTGTAACAGGGCAAAATAACGGTGGCATTTTTGGTGGATCATCTAATGGACTTGCCTTATTCTGTACAAATAATGGGAATCTAACGAATGGAAATGGAGGTATATTTGGTTCTTCATCCACTGGAAAGGCTGTTGGATGTCTGAATACAGGGGACATAGTTGCTGCGTGTGGCGGTATCTTTGGGATTAATAGTGTTGCGACTGCTATAAACTGTGGAAATACAGGAGTTATTCACGATGTAGATGAACATGGAACCGCAACTAGTGCAGGAGGTATATTTGGTTATGGTCCATATCAACAATATATCACAGCTACTGCAATAAATTGCTATAATTCGAGTAATTCACCAGCAGGAGTAGGAGGTATCTTTGGAGATTACTACTATAATACTTCATCGGCCATAAACTGCTATAGTACAAACGGGTATATACACGGCGCGAATAGTAATGTTACAACAACGAACTGCTATGCTAGCGAATCATGGGACAATACAGCAGCTAATGCTGCGTTAGTCGGCACGAATGGGTCTGTCTGGATTACCGCCACCAGCCCATATACTCTGTTTCCCTTTAGGACGGACTATGAAGGTATGAAGGCCCTGTATCCTCCAGGCTCTCCACCTACTGTTTTTGCGCTGGCGAAGGAACTTGGTATTCTCGAGAGGGTGATCGCAATCGCGATCGCTGTTAACGCACGTGATGATACAACCTTGTATTCTATTCTGAGTGCGATGGCCTCTAACACATATTCCTATACGGCAGCGGAAGCCGCCAGTCTGTATGCGCTGATGTCTGGTATTGATACCACGAAAGGGATGACTCTTATTGTCCCTGTTAGTTCGATAGGTGGTGGGGATGGTGGTGATGATGGTCCTCCCCAATAATCACGTAGGTCTACATACGCACATTTATCCACATCAGGTATTTTTAAAAATACGTAAGATGTGGATAATTATATCCCGAGAGAATATAAGATGACATATGGGCCTATGTTTGTGGATCAGGATGGCACTGCGTGGATCACGGCCAGTGATGGTATCTACACGACTAGCGGGGGAGCGTTAACGAAGGTCTTTACGAATAGAGAAAACTGGACTCTGTCAGGCGTTGCCGTTATGTCTGTGATGGACACTCTTACTCTTTTTGTCAGCACTTCTGATGAAACGGGTCATACAGGTACTCTGTTTTCTAACCAAGGAGCATCTGATGTGTCTGAATTTACTATAGTGACTACACCTATATCTGGCAGCATCGTGTGCTTGACTACGGATGGATCCCAATTATATTACATAGACAGCGCAAATATATTATATTCGCATGATAGTCTTCCAGGTGGCGAGGAAACTCTTGGCACAATGCAAGGTTCAGTAAATAACATGTGCTACATGAATGGGTTATATGTAAATACCGATGCTGATGGTATATATTCTGTAGATCTAGTGACCCTAGATATTACTCCCATAGCTAACTCATCGATTGGTCCAGTGGCTGTAGATAGCGCTGGTAATCTATATGGTGCTAGCGCCGGTTTATTTGAATATAATGTCACGACTTCATCGTGGGATCAAGTAGACACAGCTGCAATCGAAACGGTTGGTATCTCGATTTATAACGCTGGTTTCTGTATTGATGCGACGGGTAATGTGTATACCATGACATTTTCAGCATCTGATCCTACGTTTATTACCTTAACTGGTACTGCTACAACCACAACCCAGACTCCAAATGTGACTCCAACTACAACCACAACCACCCAGCCTCCAACCACCCAGCCTCCAACCACCCAGCCTCCAACCACCGAAAGGCCATCAGCACCCCTCATTATTTCAGCAAATGCGTGGGCATCCGTAACCAATGTGGTTCTGGCCATCGATACCACTGTCGATAAGTCCTATGTCTTTGAGGGTATTTCCAGTGCGCACCACATTGATGTAGTTAGTGGTGTCCTATCATTTACGAATCCATATGCGACTACCGTTTTACAAGTGGGGTCCACAATTAGACTGTATGACGCCACAACTATCTACACCTTTACGGTTGCCGATCTTAATTTGACGCTAACGAATCTAACTACCTCTCCGCTTAATCCCACTGCTCGTCACAAAGCCGTGTTGGCGAATCAGCTCTTATGGGTATTGTCTCCCGCTGCCCTCTCCGTCTTTGATGGCAACACCCTAAATCGAGTGATTACCTTTGGTAACGTTACGGCAATATCGTTCGCATTAGATATATCCAATTCTGTCCTGTATCTTACTACTTCGACGGGATTATATACGAGTTCTTATCCTGCTGGAAATCAGTTCACCATTAATGTAGCCGACTTGACGCTAGCAACACTCAACGGCAATGAAATTAACTATGCTACAGTCGATATGGCCATATCTGCTGATACTCTATATTTAGCTAATCCATACGGCAACGTGAGCGGTTTCCCTCTTTCTGCTATTAATGGCACCGGCACATTCACTAATTACGCTGTTAGATCTGAAGGTGGCGATCCACTCATTCCTCTGGCGCTAACGTTCGCGAATAATTCCGTGTATGTGTCCGCAAATACTAGCACATCTGGCACTCTGATCAAGTTGAGTGCGAATCTCCAAACCGTTATCGAACGTAAGAACTTTCCACCGAATGCGAACAAGATCATGCTGAACAGGGCATCTATTGTATATGCGGCAATAGGCAACCAGCTCTGGGCCAATGACTACGTTCATCTCAATGATGTCCCTGGTGCGAACGGAACTCATGACCCTGTTACTAGTAATACAGAGGCGGTCGCTCTTGCCTCCAATGTGAATTTTGCTGTGAATGATACCAGCCTTGTGCAGCAGAACTATGTGGTTGAATCCAACGGTAACATCTACCTGATTAACTCTGTTCTTCAGGATGTGATGGGTATTGGATTAGTACAGGTGTATCCTTCTACTACTGAACCCCCACCATCCGTCACCCTAAATAGCGGGAGCACTGTCGCAGATATCTTGACTCTTCTTGGATCAAATTCTGCCTCCGTTGTGCTTGCTGCCGCTCTAAGTGCAGGCGTTCCTTACGCGACTATTTTGCTCGCCTTTGCCGAGCGTGCCGCTACGAACGGCACGGCTATCTTTTCTTCCTATGCGGGAACAGTACTTGTAGGAGCCAGTGTAACGATCAGTGCCGCGAACGCTAGCGCACTGTATACTAAGCTGGGTATTACTGGTGCTGCTGCGACTAAGAATATTTTTATCTCCGTACCCAATGCTGGTGTTCTAACCCTTGGCCCCACCGACATAAATACGTCTCTGGCGATAGATGACACGGTAAATGCGACCTATAGTTTTGCGGGATACGCTAATCATACACTTACTATTGCGTCAGGTGTTCAGACCTTTACTAGTTCCGCTGGGTCAACGGTGCTCAGCCAGGGTAGCACTATCACATTAACGAACGGCAGTGGCTCGGTTACCTATCCTGTGTTATCTCTGGATTTGACTGTGGGTGCCGGTACTGATTCTGGTCCAGTCTGCTTCTTAGGTGACGCACCCGTGAAGACGCCCCACGGAAGTCGACGCATGGACTC
>Ga0114966_10005366_pt1 | contig 10863 bp, 12 predicted proteins | sample M_130207_XF_Meta_FD_87029 | JGI IMG/M metagenome (GOLD analysis project Ga0114966, IMG submission 87029) | Freshwater microbial communities from Lake Montjoie, Canada to study carbon cycling - M_130207_XF_MetaG | ecosystem: Environmental > Aquatic > Freshwater > Lake | place: Lake Montjoie...
AAATCCCCCAGCCGCCGGTGCGCCTCCAGCGCGTCGGCGTCCGCCTTTTGATAGGCGCGCACCGCCCTTTGGCGTGCAAGTTCGCTTGCGGCCAGGGCCGATGTCTCGCCTCGCGCCGCGGACATGCGCGCGCTCAGCGCGGCCGTGGTCGCCTCGGCCGCCGCCTCCGCCGCCTTCTGCCTGTCGTATTCCGCAACCCTAACCGAATCCAGCAGCGGCCCAATCCCGAACTCGCCGAACACCTCGGCCGAAGGTCCGGTCCCGGCCATGCCGCATTGCCGTGCGTCCGCCTTGGAGTCGATATAGGCCTGCCGGGCGTCATGAGCCCTGGCCGTCAGCTCTTCCGGCAGAAAATAGGTCGCCCCCAGCCCCACCTCGGGTACCGGCGCCAGCGGACTGACGGTCAGCGGCTCAACCGTGGTGATGCTTTCGCTGAGACCCTGCACAGGTGCGCTGGCGATCTGCGCCCGTACACCGGCGGTTGGCCAGGCGAGGCCCACGGCCACAGCCGCCGTTGCACACCCCCGCCAAAAACGCCTGCTCGCCATCTCAACCTCCCAAAGATTGAACGCGGAGCCATTTTACGCCTGATCGCGCCGCCTGGCGAGAATTCCTATCCGGCCTTCATCCAGGCGACGAACTGCGAGAGATCCGATCCGGCCCCAAGCCCAGGCGGCGTCGGACGGCGCATGATCTCGGCCGCCGTCGTCAGCCCCGTTTCGAGCGCGCGCTTTCGGGGTCCGGCCAGCAGCGCGGCTCGCAACACCCGTTCCTCGGTCGTCGCAGCGGTCACCAGCCATGCCGGCCAGGTTTCCAGGACGCAGACATCGATCAGGACGCCGCGCTGTTCTGCGAGCAACCCCGACCAGATCTCGTTCAGCCGCCAAAGCGCCACAGGATCGCTCTGGGCGCTCGCCGACCCCCCGCGCCGCTCCAGGCTCGATGTCCTCATCGGCGGCAGGCTCAGCCGCGCCCTGGCATGGAGACGGGCAAAGGTCTTTCCGGCTTCGTACAATTCGCGGGTCAGCCAGGCGCGCGCCAGCATCAGGTCGAGAGGATTTTCAGCCGCCTTCAGCCGCCGGGCGCAAGCGCCTGCCTCCCCCAGCAACATCCTGCGCTCTGCCAGAACTCTTTCATTCGGTCCCGCCGGCTTCAGCCGTCCGTTCTCATAGCGCGCGCCGCCCTTGCGCGGTCGTCCAGCCCGCGAGTGCCCAAGGCCAGCCAGGCTCCTGGCCTTGCGACTTGATTTGGTCCGGTGCGGTTTCGATCCTTTTCCCATGCGCCGAATATTGCACATTGCAATTTCATCGTGACGCGAATTGGCGTATGACATACGCGGCGCCTTCGTCCCGGCTTGGATTTGCCGGGTTCGGGCCTTTTCCATCGGCGATTCTTGGCTATGATCGCGTCCGAAAGCCCGAGGCATGACGTTGCGCAGGTTGTTGGTCATTCCGGTACTGGCGTTCAGCCTGGCAGCAGCAGCCCAGGCCCGCGCCCAGGTGACCTTTCAGTCCGCGGAAGTGATCGGGGTCCCCGCCGCCGACAAGAACAGCGCTGACACCTCGCCGACACGCCATCCCGATCGGACCGTCCGCTTCTGGTCCGATGACGGACTCACCTATCACCTCGATGGATTCGGATGCCGGTTCGACATGGCCGCCTGGCCGGACGGTCTGGACGAGGTCGACCACACCCTCTCGTCGGTCCTGACGACCGACATCGAGAGCTATCGCAAGGCCGCCTCGGGGGCGGTTTCGAATGTCGGCGTCATCTCGAATGTCTTCACCGGACTGCTTAACCGCGCCTCGGCTGGACCGGCGGGCAAGGATTCGTACGGCATGGACTGCAACGAGCGGATGATTACGGCCGTCGCCCTCGATGTCCTCAAGACGCCCGGCTATCGGCAATTGCGCATCTTCGTGGTCCAGGCCGATCTGGACGATCTTGCTGCCGGCAAGGCGCCGCGCAAGGCCATGAGCGTGTCCTTCATGGAAAACACCCTCTTCCGGCAGGGCGATCCGGAGACTCTGGCCAACAGGGCGCCGCTGACGGCCGACCTTTACCAGGCTCTGACGCGCTGAATTCGTGTCGATTGACTAGGCCACCTGCAGGGCTTCGCCCCCGTCCGCCGCCTCGATCCGGTGCGCCAGACCGTTCAGCGCCGCCCTGACCAGAGCCGAGTCCGTCAGACCCGTGCGACGGCGCAGTCCGTCGAGTTTTTCGCGCTCGTTGTCGTTCAGCCGGGCCTGGACCAGATTCAGGCGCTTGCCGCCCGTCCGTCTGGCCTGGTGAGTGCCTTTCCTGTCTTGCATGGCTATGGCCTGCTCCTCGTCACTGAGATCATTCGATGACGCATAGTTGCATATTGCAAGAAAAGAAACAAATCAAGAATTTTGCATTTTGCAGGTGACTTGGTCATACAATTGTTCGATACTGCAAACCATGGACAGCTCGAACTACCTCAAGGCGTGGCGTGAATTTCGCCGCATGACCCAAGGCGCCCTGGCTCAGGCCGTCGGCACCACGGGCTCGGTGATTTCGCTTCTGGAAAGCGGCGACCGGCGTTTGTCGGACAAGTGGCTACGCCGTCTGGCGCCTGCCCTGGGAACGAGTCCCGGCCATTTGCTGGATCACGATCCGGAGAGTCTGCCGACCGACCTTCTGGAGATCTGGGCCTCCATCCCGGAGGACCGCAAGGCTCAGGCCATCGAGGTTCTGAACACCTTCCGCAAAGCGGGCTGACGCCAGACAGCCAAAGCGCGCCTTGCCATCCCGCAAGAAGCGCTTCGAGCTCATGTATTGCCATTTGCAATTTTGGTGACCTATTCGGGCGCCGGGACGCACGCGTCAACGAATGACCCTTAGACCTTGGCGCAAAAGTCATTATAGTTATCGGCAGGCGTTGTCGTCCGGGGCACGGACGGACGTACATCAGTTGGGGAGAATGTCATGAAACCAATCCTTGCCACCGCTTTGATCGTAGCCACTGTCGTCGGGGCCACAGCCGCCTCCTCGCAGTTGCTGAAGGCTCAGCAAAAGGCGCCCGCGCCGGCCGCCCAGGCAAAGGGCGCTCCGGCTACGGCCGTCGGTCCGACGATCTTGGGCGGCCCCGGTGTCGCCACCTGTTCTCAGTGGCTGTCGGTCCGCGCCAGCGGTGCCGGCCAGGTCGAAGGGGCCGCATGGATTTCGGGCTTCCTCACCGCGGTCAACTACATGGGCGCCGATCCGAGCCGCAACATCTCCAGCGGCGCCGATGGGGCAGCCCTTTCTGACGGTCTGGACACCGATTGCCGGGCCAATCCCAACGATCGGGTCGCCAATGTGCTGTGGCGCGGGGTGGCTGACATGATGCGCCGCAAGGGCTACGACGTCAGCAGCCTGGGCAGCGGCCCGCCTTTGCCCAAGCTTCGCTAAAGCGCATTCCGAAAAGTGGGAACCGGTTTTCGGAATAGATGCGCGTCGAACCAAATGCCTTGAGTGGCGATCCGATTTGATCGGATCGCCACTCGAAGCCGCTCTTTTAGGTTTTGGTCGGGGCGGCAAGATTCGAACTTGCGACCCTCTGCTCCCAAAGCAGATGCGCTACCAGGCTGCGCTACGCCCCGATTGGCGGCCTCCATGCCACGCCCTGCCCGCCCCGGCAACGGCGGGCTGGAGCGTTTTCAGGCGAAGTGGAGGCCGGTTCGCCGTCTGAAAACGCGACAACGTATGAAACTGGAGCGACGGTTTTGATGCAATCAAAACCGACCTCGCTCTAGAGGGGCTGGCGGCATTCCACTAAGGTTCGCCGATGCGTACTCTGATCCTGCTCATGCTCTTCGCCCTGGCTTCCTGCGGGGCCCAGCAAAAGACTGTGGCGCCCGCCCCGCCGGCGCCCTCGCCGCTCTATCGGGTCCAGGTCGTGAACAGCTATCCGCACGACACACGCGCCTTCACCGAGGGGCTCTTTTACGAAGGCGGCCTGCTCTATGAGAGTACCGGCCTGGAGGGCCAGTCCTTCATCCGCAAGGAGCGCCTGGAGACCGGCGAGGTCCTGCTGCAACGCGATCTTTCCCCAGCCTATTTCGGCGAAGGCATCGTCAACTGGCAGGGCCGGCTCTTCCAGCTGACCTGGCAGGCGCAAAAGGGCTTCATATATAATTTCGCCGATTTCAAACTGACCGGCGAGTTCACCTATCGCGGCGAAGGCTGGGCACTGACCAAGAACGACAAGTTCATCATCATGAGCGACGGCACGCCGGAGCTGCGCTTTCTCAATCCCTCGGATCTGTCCGAGGATCATCGCATCAGCGTCACCCTCAACGGCCAGGGCCTGCGCAACGTCAATGAGCTCGAGTGGATCAAGGGCGAGATCTGGGCGAACGTCTGGCAGACCGATATCATTGTCCGCATCGATCCGGCGACCGGCCGGGTGATCGGGCGCATCGACGCCTCGGGCCTGCTCACCCCCGCCGACCGGGCCGGCCGCAACGTTGATGTCCTCAACGGTATTGCCTACGACGCCGAGCAGGACCGCATCTTCGTGACCGGCAAGAACTGGCCCAAGCTCTTCGAGATCAAGCTGGTTCCCGCGCAGTAGAGCGAGCTGAGGCAGGATTGAACAGCCTGCGTCGAGCTGGGAGCGTCGATCCGCCAGGCGCGGCGCGCCGGGCGTAGTTGGGACTACGGCCAAGCGTCGCAACGCCGCGGGCGGCGCTCCCAGCTCGACCCGGAGGGCCACCGGCTTTCGCCGGGCGGGGGCGTCGAAGGCTTTGGCCGTAGTCCCACTACGCCCTTCAGCCTTCTCCTGCCCGCCCGACGAAATCCGGCGGCGCAGGCTATTCAATCCTGCCTCAGCTCGCTCTAGCTTCCTAAGCTTGCCCGCATGGATTATGACGGCGCCATGCGCGCCTCGCTTCGCATCGCCCGAACCCTGACCCTCACCCTCATTTCGGGCGCGGCCTTAAGCGCCTGCGCCAACCTGGATTCCTTCGCCTCGGGCGATCTGGCGGTTCCGGCCGACTCGCCGGTGGCGGTCGCAGCGCGCGAGGCCCAGCGCAATCCCGGCGCCTGGCCGACCTTCGCCTCGATCCGCAAGACTGAAAGCAAAGACGCCGCGCCCACGCGTCTCAGCCTGAACGACGCCCAGCTGCAAACCCAGGCCGATCGCCTGCGCGCCGAGGCCGCCGCCAACCCGCCTGCCAGCAAGTCCGCCATCGAGGCCTTCGTGGCCCAACAACAGGCAATCGTGGCTGCGGTTCCAGCCCCCGCCGACTCTGCGACGGCCGAGATCGAGGCATTCGTTCGCGCCGCCCGCGCCCGAGCTACCCCGCCTCCGCCGCCGTCTTAAAGGCGCGCCGGAGGCCGAACGCTCCTTCGCTTCATGGATTTGGGCCGCGCGAGGCGCTATCCATGGGTCCAGACAAATTCTGACTGACCAGGCCCCGAGGGAGGGGCCAGACCATGACACCCGAGTTTCACCGTATCCGGCGCCTGCCGCCCTACGTCTTCGAAGAGGTCAATCGCCTCAAGGCCAAGCTGCGCGCGCAAGGCGTCGACATCATCGACTTCGGCATGGGCAATCCCGACATGCCGACTCCCAAGCACATCGTCGACAAGCTGTGCGAAGTCGCCCGCGATCCCAAGGCCGGGCGTTACGCCACCTCAAAGGGCATCCCCGGCCTGCGCAAGGCCATGGCCGGCTATTATGACCGCCGTTTTGGCGTGAAGCTCAATCCTGACACCGAGGTCATCGCCACCCTCGGCTCCAAGGAAGGCTTCGCCAACCTCGCCCAGGCCCTGACCGCGCCTGGTGACACGGTCATCTGCCCCAACCCGGCCTATCCGATCCACGCCTACGGCTTCATCATGGCCGGCGGCGTCATCCGCCACGTCCCGGCCCTTTCGCCCGAGGAATACCTCTCAGGCATCAGCCGGGCGATCAAGCACTCGGCCCCGCCGCCGTCCGTACTGATCCTGTCCTATCCGTCCAATCCAACGGCTCAGTGGGTAGACCTCGACTTCTATAAAGAGGCCGTGCGCCTGGCGAAAAAGCACGAGCTGCTGATCCTTTCGGACGTCGCCTATTCGGAGATCTATTTCGACAACAACCCACCGCCCTCGATGCTCCAGGTTGACGGGGCCAAGGAAATCGGGGTCGAGATCAATTCGCTCTCCAAGACCTACGCCATGGCCGGCTGGCGCGTCGGCATGGTGGTCGGCAACGCCCGCATCTGCGCGGCCCTGGCCCGGGTGAAATCCTACCTCGACTACGGCGCCTATATCCCTATCCAATCCGCTGCGGCCGCCGCTCTCAACGGGCCGCAGGATTGCGTCGACGAGATCCGGGCGATCTACAAGGGCCGCCGCGATGTGCTGGTCGAATCCATGAAGCGCGCCGGCTGGGACATCCCCTCGCCGCCCGCCTCCATGTTTGCCTGGGCGAAAATCCCCGAACAGTACCAGTCCGTCGGCTCGATGGTGTTTTCCAAGCTGCTGATCGAGGAAGCCGAAGTCGCTGTCGCGCCGGGTATCGGCTTCGGCGAATATGGCGAAGGCTATGTGCGCATCGGCCTGGTTGAAAACGAACAGCGCATCCGCCAGGCCGCCCGCAATGTGAAGAAGTTCCTGGACCGCTCAGGCCAGATCCTTAGCCGGGTGCGCGAAACAGAAGAAGCCTAGGGAGCCACCACGATACAGGACACCCGCCGGGCCTTCAGGGCCGTGCAGGCCGAGCGCGCGGATTCGGCGGTGAAGCCCTTGAACTGGGCCCGGAAGAAGCCGTTCACGGCATCGCCGATGTCGGCCTCGGCGTCGGCGAACACGTCGGCGAACCGGCGGCCGATGTCGCTGACCTGGGTCTGCGCCTGGGATTTCTGGCGGAAGGCGCCGACCTGGACCACATAGCCGTTGCCGGTGCCACCGGCTGTCACCACGGGCCGGGCCGGCGCGGCAGGTCCATCGGCGTCGCCCTCGCCTTCCTCGTCCCTATCGGCGAGGGCGGCCAACTCCACCGCGCTCGGCGTCGTCTGCAACAAGACCGCAGGCGCTTCAAACAGGCGTTGCAGATCGGCCAACTGCTCGCCGGCGTCCTTGCGCCGCGCCACCTCGAACCCGGTGTTGAGCAAGGCCGCGACCTCGTTGTCGCGCCGCCCGCCCGAGGCGCCGCCCAGCACCACGACGATCAGCCGCCGCCCGTCCTGCACCGACGAGGCGGCCAGGTTATAGCCCGAAGCGCTGGTGTAGCCGGTCTTCAACCCATCCACGCCCGGCACGCCCCGAAGCAGGTTGTTGTGGTTGGTCATGGTCTTGCGGCCATAGGTGAACTGGTTCTGCCCGAGATAGTGATAGTACTGCGGGAAATCCCGAATGATCGATCTCGACAGGATGGCGATGTCATGCGCCGAAGAAATCTGCCGGCTGTCCGGCAGGCCCGAGGCGTTCACGAACCGGCTGTTGATCATCCCCAGGTCATGGGCCTTTAAGGTCATCATCGCCCCGAACCGGGTTTCGGTGCCACCCAGGTGCTCGGCCATGGCCACCGCCACATCGTTGGCCGACTGGATGGCCATCGCCTGTATGGCGTTGTCGACCGTCAGGGTCTTGCCGGCCGGAACGCCCAGCTTGGTCGGCTGCATGCCCGCGGCGTGGCGCGACATGGTTATCTCATCGTCAAGATGCAGCGTGCCCTGCTCCAGCGCCTCAAAGGTCAGATAGAGCGTCATCACCTTGGTGACCGAGGCCGGATAGCGCGGGCTGTCGGCGCGCAGGGAATAGAGCACCTCGCCCGACCGGGAATCGATCACGATGGCGGAAAGCTTGGATTCGGAATTGATCCTGGCCTGAGCGCTGGCCGTCACGGGCGCGCTCATCGCCCCGAACGCGGCGAACAGTCCCAGACAGAGGACGCTCAAAACGCGCCGGATGTTTTTGTTCATACTTAAAGCCAACACCATACGCGGAAGCCCCCCGGTCAGCCGCTTTGTCCAGATATCATCTGCCGATCCCATTTCCCCAAAGTAAACAACTGGTGAGCGACGGAAACTGCGGCGACATGCCCCACGGCTGACGCGACGAAATATGACATTATTGTGCAGTGCACAAAAAATACTTGATCTCCGGAATCGCCGGCGCTATATAGTGATTATCAGATTTGTTTAGCCGTACGCCTTCTTCCCACGCTGCAACGCGGCAAACGCCGCCCCCAAACTGGAGATTTCCATGGCCAAGGCCGCCGACACCATCTCGACCAGCATCGAACAGTTCACCACCGCCGGAAACCAGGCGTTCAAGGACGGAGTCGAAAAGTCGCTCGCCGCCCTCAACGACGCGAACGCCCAGTCCAAACAGAACCTCGAAGCCGCCGTCGCCTCGGTGACTGCCGCCGCCAAGGGCGCCGAAGCCCTGGGCGCCCAGGCCATCGCCTTCTCCAAGAAGTCGGTCGAATCGAACGTCGCCGCCGCCAAGAGCCTCTCCGGCGCCAAGACCGTGCAGGAAGTGGTTGAGCTGCAAACCGCGTGGGCCAAGAGCGCCATGGAAGGCTACATGGCCGAGATGAACAAGGCCTCGGAAATCGTCGCCGCCTCGATGAAGGACCTGATCGCGCCGCTCAACAGCCGCGTCACGGCTACTGTCGAAAAGTTCCAGGCGGTCCGCTAACCTCTCCCCCCAGAGGCGGACCCCCAAGAGCGGAGGCCCGGACGGCAACGTCCGGGCTTCTTTCATATCTCCCCCATTCATGGGGGAGAGGTCTGGCCTTTAGCCCTCGGACTTGATCCGAGGGAGACAGAGGGCGCGAACCCGAGCCCCTACCCTGCCTGCGCCCGATCCTCCGCCGTGATCGCCCGCCACCCCTCCGGCCTCAAGATCTCGAGCGGATTGAACCGGGCCTTGTAGGCCATCTTCTCGCTGCCCCGCACCCAGTAGCCGAGATAGACATAGGCCAGCCCACCGGCCTTCGCGCGGGCGACATGATCCAGGATGATGTGCGAGCCCAGGCTGCGCCGCGGCTGATCCGGATCGAAAAAGCTGTAGACCAGCGAAAACCCGTCGCTCAGCGAATCCACCAGCACACAGGCCGTCAGCGCCCCGGGCTTTTCCCCACCCGCTCCCTGGCGATATTCGACGATGTGGGTCCGCACAGCCGTGTCCTCGACCATGGCCACATAGTCGGGCCAGGTCATGCCGGTCATCCCGCCCCCGGCGTGGCGCGTATCCAGATAGCGCCTGAGCAGCTCGAACTGTTCGCTCTTCGCCTCGGGTGAGACCCGCATGCCCGTCAGGTCGGCGTTCCGCTCCAGAATGCGCCGCTCAGAGCGCGACAGCCGGTGCGCATCCACCGGAATGCGGGCTGAGACACAGGCGTCACACCCCGGGCAGGCCGGCCGGTAGGCGATGTTCTGCGAGCGGCGAAACCCGCCAAGCGTCAGCGCGTCGTTGACGGCTGCGCCTTCGTTCAGCGGCAGGTGGGCGAACACCTTGCGCTCCAGCCGCCCCGGCAGATAGGGGCACGGCTGCGGCGCCGTCAGGAAAAAACGCAATTCGCGGGATGGAAATAACTGACTCACCGGTTCCCTTGGCGACTCCATTGTCACGAACGTCTTGCGACGATTAGGGCAAATCCTGAGGCCTTGCGCAAGACGGCGACTTTCCTTCCCGCTTGTCGGGAAGGTGGCTCGGCGCGGAGCGCCGAGACGGATGGGTTAAGCGGCGGCAGGGTTACCCACCCCGGCCGCTCCCGCAGCCTGTCCCTCCCGACAAGCAGGAGGGAATGATGTTTAGGCCCTACCGCATCGGCGGCAGAACCGGCCTCTCGCGCAGCAGCAGGATCTCGATGCGCTGGTTTCCCGCCAGCTTGGGATCGTCCGGATAGAGCGGCCGCGAATTGGCCGCCGCGTCCAGATCGTTCAACTTGTCCGCATCGACGCCCGCGCCGCGCAGGATGCGCTGGGCCGCCTGGGCGCGCTGAAACGACAGCACATAGTCCGAATCCTCGGTCTTGCCGGTCGAGCCGATGCTGGTGTGGCCGGTGATCTTCACCCGGTTGGGCAGCCGCTTGATGGTCTGGGCGGCCGATTGCAGCAGGATCTGGGCCTTGGCGGTGGGCGTGGCCGAGCCGCGGTTGAACATCGAGCCGCCGTCCGGGTCGACCAGCTGGATCAGCAAACCCTCGTCGTTGATGGTCATCATCACCTGTTTCGACAGCTCCGCCAGTTCAGGCTTTTGCTTCAGGGCCTGTTTGATCGACTCGGCCGCCTGCATGAAATCCTGTTCCTGCCGGCGCTGGGCTTCGCGGCGAATCTGTTCGTCGCTGGCCGAGGCCAGGCTGGCGGTGTCGCTGCGCCCGTCGTCGGTGGGATTGGGGCTTTCCGGCGCCAGCTTTTCGATGATCGACAGCGAGCCCGCGCCCTTGACGTCATCGTCGCCCAGCGCCGTGCCGGCGAGGTTGCCGCCCGAGCCGCTGGTGGTTTCCGAAACCGAAGCCGGCGCGAAATAGTCCGCCAGCCCCTTCTTCTGTTCCGGGCTGACGGTGTTGCTCAGCCACATCAACAGGAAGAACGCCATCATCGCGGTCACAAAGTCCGCATAGGCCACCTTCCAGGCGCCGCCGTGATGGCCGGCCGCCATGACCTTCTTGACCTTCTTGATCGTGACTGTGGCTTCGCCGAGCGACATGCCCTACCCCGCTGGAACCTGAGGCCGGAACCTTCGCCGTTGCGGGTTAAGATGCGGTTAGGCGGCTTCCTAGCAGCCCACCAGCTTCTTCTTCATCCGCACCTCACGCAGGGTGCAGCTCCATGAGGCCATGACGATCGAGTGGGTGTGCACAAAGCCGCCCTCGTGGCGCACTCCGTCCAGCATCGCCCCCTTGGTCACGCCGGTGGC
>Ga0114966_10005367_pt1 | contig 10862 bp, 10 predicted proteins | sample M_130207_XF_Meta_FD_87029 | JGI IMG/M metagenome (GOLD analysis project Ga0114966, IMG submission 87029) | Freshwater microbial communities from Lake Montjoie, Canada to study carbon cycling - M_130207_XF_MetaG | ecosystem: Environmental > Aquatic > Freshwater > Lake | place: Lake Montjoie...
ACCATACAACCAAAACAAACCATACAACCAAAACAAACCATACAACCAAAACAAACCATACAACCAAAACAAACCATACAACCAAGACAATCAATATCGAAACAAATCCAATACATCGACCGAAAAGAAAAATCAATACAAAGAACAAATAAATTTAATCTCCGCATAATATATGTCAGGTTCAGGAGCATCAAATTTAGGTTATAGTAATATCGTTCCATTCAGCAATGTAAACGGACAATATGTAAATGTTGGTAGTACAAATAATCCAGCGAATTTTGGAAGTAATGAAATCCCTGGGTTGCCAGGTTTAGCAGGAGCCAAAAGTAATATAGATGCTGCGGCAGGAAAAGTTCCTGGAATTTGCTTATTTAAGGGTGGTTCCAAAGGAATTAAGAGAAAAATAAAAAATATTACTAAACATTATAAGAAGATGAAGGCTGGAAGTAGAAAAATGAAAAGTTTAAAATTAAAACTTCGAAGAAGAATGGCATCCAGAATGGCTTCCAGAGGTCTAGCAAGAAGGCTTGCTGGAGGCCGACGAACACGTCGAAGAACTAGAAACAGAAGACGTACACAGCGCGGCGGATATTCGCAATACCAAAACAACCAACCCTTTAGTTTATCCTATTCGGTAGGAGGTGTTTTACCAGCGAGTCAACTAGCATTAGCAAATCCTCCGCCAATAGCAAGTGTCGCGAATAATGCAGTGGATAATTATAACCATTATACCAATACCGGGTTTCCTAGCAAAGGACATTAAACCACCTTTGGAAAAGGTGGTGCCAAACAACGTTTCAACACGCCGTTTTATATATATTAGTTTTCGTCTAACATATATAAAGATTTCTAGATTACAATATTAATGATTGATTTGCGCAGTGATACCGTTACGAAACCAACCCCAGAAATGAGAAAGGCGATGGCCGAAGCAGTCGTTGGCGACGATGTATTTGGTGAAGACGAAACGATTCAGCAGCTAGAAAATAGAGTTGCCCAAATGTTTCAAAAAGACGCCGCTCTTTTTTTCCCTTCTGGAACCATGAGTAATTTAACAGCTATTCTCTCCTGGTGTCCACAACGCGGTTCGGAAATAATTGTCGGTGATAAGAGTCATATATTTTTATTTGAACAATCAGGCGCCGCACAATTTGGCGGTGTTTCCCCCCGAACCGTCCCCAACTTACCAGACGGCACTTTCGATATAGACGCCCTCCAAGCCGCTATTCGAGACGATGATATACACGAACCTCCTACCAAACTTATATGTATCGAAAACACCCACAATGCGTGCGGAGGGAAGGTATTACCCATCTCTTTTATGAAAGATTTGAAGACGTTCGCTCCTGATATACCCATTCATTTAGACGGCGCGCGTATATGGAATGCCATCTATGCTTCTAGAAGTACGCCACAAGAAATCGCGAGCTATGTAGATTCCCTTTCTGTATGTCTATCGAAAGGTCTGGGCGCTCCTATCGGGTCTTTATTAGTGGGACCTGCGGATTTTATCAAAAAAGCCAGAAGAATTCGAAAGGCCCTAGGTGGTGGAATGCGTCAAGTGGGTATAGTAGGCGCGGCTGGATTACAAGCATTAGACGATTTCGAAACTGGCATATTATTATACGACCATATACGCACCCTAAATTTGGCCCGAGCATTGAAAAAATGCAAATCGTTAAAAGTGCATGATGTGCAAACAAATATTATTTTTGCGGACATTGTTCTCCATGATAAATCATGGAATAAAGACCAGGTGTCTTCACATATAAATAAGTTACTTACACAAAAGGGGGTTTGCATTTCTGCCTGGGCGCCACTGCTGATTAGAATGGTAGTTCATCGTGACATCAATGAGGATGATATTGAAAAAACCATACAGGCTTTTAAAGAAGTAGACGAATATTTGTTATCTACGTCAATGTAGAATGCTACATATGCGCGTTGTTCTAACTATAAATCGCCCCCACATATCGTTTGCCTTTTGGTCGTGCATATGAACTTTTTTTATAATCAAATGTGCCGAAAGAACGCACTATAAATCGGTCATTGCCGTCATATTTTGGAAAAAATGGTGACCGTCCATGAATCGCTCGATTGTTATCTACCAACATAATGTCGCCTGGTTGCAAATTGTATTTTATTCGACGATTGTAATAAATATCTACAATCTTGGTAATCATGTGCTCTGCGAATTCAGTGGTGCCAAACATAAGGTCTTGGTCAAATACTAAGGTGGGGTCGAAACAAGAGCCATTTAATATAGAGAGTGGACCTCTCACATCGCCATCGATAAATTCGTGACCATTTAGTTTGAACGATAAATCTACTTTTGTCTTCCATAGCGGCTGGAAAAGCAACTCTATTTCTTCGCTATCTAGTTGTTCTACTATTCTTCCTACGGGTAAAATATAAGTGAACGCATTGGGGTCTCCTCTTAAGCAACCTAAAGACAATAGGTCTGGTTTCAATCTAGAAAAGGCTTGTTCGGTGTGAACTTCTAATTCAATGGTGCTACCCACACTGGTTTGATTATTTTCCATATTTTTTACAGGGACAATATCTTGCACCAAATGGCCTTTCCCTTCGGCTTCATATGCTATAATATGCCCCATAAAACTCAAAATTAAGCTTTGAATTTTGGCTAAAAGAGTTTGTTCACCTACGTATAAATGGTTTGTTTCTGGCGTATTTCCGAATTCATCGAGTGGTGCATTTTTGAATAATAGAAACCCTTTTTTATTACCATTTTTCGAAAAATCGAGCAGCCGTTGTTTTATGTTTTCTGGCAGCAAATTCGATAATTCCTTAGCTTCTTGGCAAAATAAATCGGGTTCTTCCGATGGATTATACGAAAATTGTGATACTATATCTTTTAGTATTTTAATTTCTATATCATCTAACACTATTATATTATCTTCAAATTCTTGCATAATATAATATATTGATAAATAATAATTTTGGTTACTTTTTGAAATTCAATAGACATACACCAGATAAATACTTATCCTTTGGCGCATCTTCTTCATCTATATCTGCCGAATTATCTGTTTTACTAGCGGTTTGTTTATGATTCGTTTTTATACACATTTTATCAGTTGTTACATTTTTTGGTTGATATATTTCCCTCCATTTTGAAGTATCTGTATTATATTCAACACTATTGGTACCGATTATTTTGTAATTTTGTTTTTTGTAATAGGCTTTTCGTTTTAACCATTGTCGTTGAAATACATCATGCGAGTCAACAAAATCATAAATTATTGGATGCGAAAACTTATGCTTTGCTCTTAAAACTCTACCAATTATTTGCACCACATCTGTTTTGGGGGTGATTAAAAATTCTGCATTGAGGGTGGGAATATCCAAACCCTCGCTAGATAAGCCGTAACTAGCAAAGATCACTTGTTTATTTTCAGACGCTTTAAGTTGTGCTTCTTTCATCCCTCCAATATAGTAACCAACGCTTGCTAAATTTTTACACACAAATTTCTTATACATATAATGCAAAATATTCAAATTGTGAGCCATTACAATTGTATGCGTTTGTTCCAATGGCTTGACATATGGATTTTCAATATAATTTTGTTCATATTTCAACGTCTTTTTACACGTAAGACATTTCGGTCGCTCACCCTTCCCACATTTCGCTTCAATGGTTTCCATACAAGGCATACAATATTTAACTGAATCACAACACGTATTTCGTATTAGATAATTATTATTTTTATTACAAATCTGACAATTTGGTGCCGATTTATCCATGTCTACTTTATGTTTATGAATAATTTCCAAATCAACATTCTCAACACGAATAAAATCACACAAAGTATTTATTATAAATTCAGTTCTACGATTATATTCACATAATTTACTAATCATCGAGCTATTTTGCGGTTGTCCTCTATAATCTAAAATAGTGTCGTTAAATTCGTCGTCGTCTACTTTGTAAGTAACCGCTCTTACTTCAACCAAATGTTCTGATTTTTTCTCCGCTTTATAAATTACATTTCCTAAAAACATTTTGAACACATTCGTAGTTCCATCTTTTCTGTCCATTGTTGCAGATAATCCCAGCATATATTTGGTTACCACTTTAAACAACGAGGTTGAAAATGTTTGACTTGAAATATGATGCACTTCGTCGATAATAGTAAACCCAAATTGGTCGAACAAAGACGAATCGTACTCTTTTGAAATCAAACTCTGTAGCATACACAATACAATATCTTTATCCACTACGTCAACAATCGGTCCTTGAATTTTTCCTACGCGTGCATTTGGCAAAAACTGTTGAATTCGTTCGATCCATTGATTCATTAAAAATTCTTTATGAACAATGACGAGTGTTTTCTTTTTCAACTTTGATAAAATATATAACGAACCTGACGTTTTACCCCACGCACAATACAGTTCTAATAAACCACCACCAAAACCAACGGTATTACAATGATTTATAAATTTATTTACCACCGGCTCCTGATAATCCCGCAAAACACCATTAAATTCCAAATTTATATCATCGCCTTCCGCAATCTTGTATTGTTTAGGGGTGCCGAATTTTTCCACCCCGTAATAATGCGGCACATATAGTTTATTCGCCGATTCACGATATGCTGGAAACGTTTTCACATCCGCAGAATTCATTGGCGACCCCATAACAAATGGTTTTATAGTCAAATCATTTTTTATTTGTTTTTGTTGTTCTGCAGTCAATTCGTTTTTAGATAATGTATATCCTTTTTGACCCAAGTAAGTGTTCAAGTTCATATATGGATGGCGCAGTGACTATATTATTTAGTAAAATCTGTTTATGTCCTTTTGTTAAAGATTATTCGCATTTTAATAAATAAAATCTATCAATATGATATATGGAACGTTTTTCTGACTTATTTAAAAAACAACATATGGGTGAATTAGTCTTGGTAATATTATTCATTGTTTATTTGATTTTAGGTTTAAAGACCCCAGAACCTATTGCCAATATCATTGATACTTTAGTAGGTAAAATTGTAATCATCCTTATTGTCATATATTTATTTATGCACGCAAACCCAATTTTAGCTGTATTAGCAATATTCGTTGCATTTGATTTAATCAGACGTTCATCCGCTGCAACGGGTATTGACGCTTTAAAAAAATACGCTCCTTCCGAAGAGAAAAAGACATCCCAATTTACCGCATTTAATCAATTCCCTTATACTTTAGAACAAGAACTCGTTGCTAAGATGGCACCCATCATGAAATCTGGTTCATCGCTTACACAAGCATCTTATAAGCCATTATTGGATAACCTTTATGATGCCTCTCCAATAAACACCCAAAACTAAAAAATAGGCGCTATCGGATACTAGTAGCTCCATGTAAATAATTAGCTCCATGTAAATAATTAGCTCCATGTAAATAATTAGCTCCATGTAAATAATTAGCTCCATGTAAATAATTAGCTCCATGTAAATAATTAGCTCCCGTTGTGTTGCTAATTACTTACGAATTTACTCCTGATAATTTTGGCATTGAAGGCATTTTTGTTTCACCTGTACTAATAAACGTATATGCATAACTGATGAATACAAAAATAAGGATAAATACAATACATCCAATTACTATCTGGAAAATAGTTCTGGTAACCGGACTGTTCATCATGGTTGACATATCATATGTTGGTGTGTTTTTGTCATATTCTACCGCGGTTTCTTCGGTAGAGGACCCGGTGGGTTGGCATGAAATATAAATACCATCGCCTATACTCATAGTGTTAGGTCCAGAAGAATTGAAAAAAAGACCTCCCCCTGTTGTAGGAATGGGAAATGGTTGAATGATACTTCCAAGCGTCTCTAAAGTAGAGCTGTTTAACGATATAGCTTCTAATATATCAAATATTACCCATTCGGCACTTTCAGATTCAGTATAACTGTAAAATGGCTTTTGTGGCACAATATTTTCTAGCGTAAATCCTGATATATTTAAGTTAGTAGAATCACCATGAGCAGGAGCATTGGTGGCGAGACTTTGAATTATTTCGGTAATTAAATTTGACGCAGTAGACGAATCGCTTGATGATTTGATAGGTATACCGACAAATAAATTTGGACCACCCTTTAGTGGTGTATGTTGTATGATGATTTCCGCATCGGTTGTCGAACCATTAAATGTGTGAATTGATGGACAAGTAATTTGAATTTTAGATACATTGTATTTTTGATTGTTATACATTACAGGTGAAACGTTACTATTATCATAGGTTAAAGAAATCATTACACCTTCATTTTTACCTGTTGAATTACTTTCCGAATATTTAAAATTGTAACTACATTTTAGGTCACACTTGCCTTCCACATTGTCGCGAGATATATTAATATTTTGATTACTCATTTATATAAAGTATATATAAATAAAAATATTAATTTATTTATATAGAAATGAAATTAACTAAAGGGAAAATAAACAAATTGTATAAAAAAAATAAACAGACCTTAAAGAAAAAGGCAAACAAACAAAAAACATCTAATAAAAGCAAGACATTTAGAAGAAAACAAAAGGTAAATTTGGCTAGAAAAACATTAAAAAGGTTTCACTATAAGAAACAAAAAGGAGGAGAAAATATACCTCCTAAAGAGGTTGCATCAAACGATGCTGATATAGTATCAAGTGAAAACAATGCTACCCCGGTGACAGAGACTGTGGGTGAACCTATAACGACGGATATGAATACCAATGACAACCCTATAACGACGGATATGAATACCAATGACAACCCTATAACGACGGATATGAATACCAATGACAACCCTATTACGACGGATATGAATACCAATGACAACCCTATTACGACGGATATGAATACCAATGACAACCCTATTACGACGGATATGAATACCAATGACAACCCTATTACGAATGCATCTCCATTAGCCGGAACTGATGTAGTAAAAATGGAAGATATACAAAATATTTCTCCAAATACACAAGTAGATACAGAAACAGAAACGGTAGTGCCATCAGTAGATACAGATACAGAAACGGTTGTAACACCAAATACAGAAACGGTAGTGCCATCACTAGATACAGATACAGAAACGGTAGTAGCTCCACTAGATACAGAAACGGTAGTAGCTCCAGTAGATACAGGAAGTGTAGTACCAACCGGTGAACAACAACTAGAAAGTGCCGTACCTATGAAAGAAAAAAACGAAGACCTAAAAGTTGCTATTAATACAGTGGTCGATTATTTATCTGACAAAATATCTCAAAATGTATCCAACAAAGTAGCCCAAAATATATCATCATCCTCCTCAGGCGAAAATATACAAAACGGTTTCGATTCCATTAATAAAACAGTCGAAACTATGGCGTCCAATGATGTAACTACTGGTGGCGGAAATTGGTTAAATAGTAGAGACGCAGCAGTTGTTGAAAATGTGTAATGTCCTATTTGTTTAGAAGATTTTAGTGAGACCCTACCCAATCCATATATATCCGATTGCGGGCATATTTTTCAAAATAATTGTGTAGTACGCGTTTGTCAATATCCATTAGAAAAAAGAATCTGCCCTATATGCAGAACACAATTGAGAGATGATTGTAGCGATGTTTATGCTTTTAGACATAAAGCAATGGGTTACCCAAATAACGAAGACACCCCTGTTTTTGAAGACATTGAAATACAAAATATATATAGAAATCAAACATAAATATTTTACATAGCACTTACACAAACGGTAAATATTTCATAGTATTATTATCATAAATCGTGGCTTTATAAGCTTCGTTTACGCCTTCGATATATACGCTATCACCATTATATAATTTATCACAACCATATTCATTAGTGCAACTTCTTCCTGCACGCGAAACAGGCAACTTTACGTTATTATGTTGATTGCTCGTTGTATAATATTGCCATTTATCACGATTTGTGAATAACGGTCGTCCCATCAATGGCAATATACTATCTTTACTAGACCCATTTAAAGGAGTTAAAATACCCAATTGTCTATAGCTAGTATCGACCGCACCAATATTGGTGGACACATTAATAGGAACAGCTCCTGGCGGAACTCCGTTAAAACCAGGAACAAAATATCGTTCATCTCTCAAAGGCGGATTGTATGGGTTCAATAAAGGGTCGCTCGTTAGGGGAGGAATAAAATTGCTATATGGCCAACTAGGAATGAATCCACCAAACCAGGAAGCGGTCTCTCTTTGGTTCTCTTTGATAACTATTTTTTCAGAAGGTTTGTTATTTACCACGATATTTTGACCACTCGCATTGGTATAAATTAAATACACAATAATGACTACACAAATTATTAGGAAAAACATCGAATAATTTTCAATACATATCACTCCTGGTGGACACTTTTTCATATTATATTATTATAATATTAAAATCATATTTTACTGTTTATTGCTATAGTACCATTATCGCGACTACCTATTGAATATAATGCTTATGCGGTTTTTGGAGCGCCTCCTAAACTACTAGACATTTTTTTTGCCATTTCCATTATGCTCGACATTCCGCCTCCATTGGTGTCCATATTTTCCATCATGCCTTGCATTTGCTGTGCCATGGGCATCATTTTTTCTACTAAAGGTGCTAGACCTTTCATCGATTCTGCCAAGTCCATTTGTTGTTTCATTAAACGCTGCGTGTCGTTTGTCAAACTCTTAATACCATCACTACCAAGAACTTTATTTAATTCATCGTATGCATTTTCAATCGTTGCGGCATAATCTATTTTAGAACCGCCGTTTTTTGGACGTCCTACCTCAAAATGTTCATCCGACTTGACATTAGAAGATTCTACGTTGGTCGAATCGTCTGCATTTTTTGTGTTGTTGTTATTATTATTCATTTGGTCTTCATTATTCACTATAGGATGTTGTTCTTTTTTTCTTTTTTCGTCATTAATTTTATCTATGGTATCACTATGTGTTTGTTTGTCAAAACCCTCAACATTCGCAAAACCTTCTTTTAAAGCGAAAAAATTCACTAAAATTAGCGGAACACCTAAAACAATAATCATATTTTTACTAAAGTATCTAGTTAGAACCGCTGTTACTAGAAAAAAAACAAGATTGTTGAATTTACCCATAATCATATATCCTACTATATTAAATAAAGCTACTATTGCCACAGTGATTAATAACCATTTATTTGTTAGTGTTTTTGATGCAATCGATTTAACTTTCATTTATATATAATATTTATATATTATTTCCAAATGTGTAAAAAAAATTGAATAAAATTCTATGAATAATTATGTTGGAATAATATAATAATAACTACGTATATACAATATAAAACTGAAATAAATTATGACTAGTCCTGTAAGCATTACCCATTTATTCGACGAATATGAAGTATATTCGGACGAGGACGACGATACACACAGTGTTCTTTATGAGCCAGATGATACATCTAATACACGATACAATATCATTTTATGTGAGTTATATAATACCGAATTACATGGTGAAACAAACAATGAAGTATTGAAAACGAGTTATCTAGTTTATTGTCGATTTAAAAAACTAGATATGGATTATATTGAAGATTGTGTGAATGATTTTAATGCGTATTATTTACACTTGATAAATAATAATAATGCGGCCACTACACATCCGGTGATTCAAAATTATAAAAATATTATATTAAAACAACCTTATATTAAAGCGGAAATAGCACAATGTGTGTATTTGGAAAATCAAGAATGCGTTGCTATTTTAAAAACATTTTGGATTAAGTTAATACAACGAACTTGGAAAAATATTTTACAAAAAAGAACATCTATTTTACAGAAAAGAGCAAATATAATTTCTTTAAAACATAGAGAGCTCACGGGCAGATGGCCGAATGATTGTATAAATTACCCTGAATTACGGGGAATGCTTTCAGACATCCTCTAAAAATGGCATCATTGCTTTTTATTTTTTAGAATGTCTTCTACCTCTACCACTACTTCTGGAGTAGACGGGAAAGTTTCTTGGAATAGATACACCTCTCATTGAACTTGTATGAATACCTCTTCGTTTGCTATTTTTGTAAGTAAACCCTCCTTTTTGTTTGTTTTTCCTTCTTTTTGTAGAACTGCGTTTTTTGCCACCAAATGTAACATCATTGTTTCCTTTCTGAAATTTAAATGCTTCCTTTTGTAAAAAGTTTTCGATGGAAGCAGGGTCTGCTTTATTATTTTGTATAAAAGATATGGCACTTTTCAATTTTTGCTGTCGAGCTGGAATAGATTCTTTGCTTAATTTTTCTTGTAATTTATTTAATGCGATTTGTTGTTGTATTTTTCTTATTCCAGTAAAAGGATTGCCAGTTTCGTCCAATACACTTATATCTCCTCTATTTGGTGACGCAGGTTGTCCTGTTTGCATAGCTGTATTAATAGCCATGATAGACGCTTCAATTTGACCCAACAAATCTTCTAGGTCTTTTTGATTTTGCACATTAGGAGCCGACTCCGTTAATGCTTGTAAGTTTGTTAGCGCTTGAATAATTGCAGAATTTGCTTCTTTAATTCTATCAAGTAAATCTTTATTTTCAGTTATAAGCTGATCTTTTTCGGCGTTCAATTGTGCAAGTTGACCTTGACATTGATTTTGAGCATTCGTTACATTTTGCGCATGACTCGCTGCCTCATTCGCTTTGTCTTGCAATTGTTTTTGTAAATTTAGCATAGCGTCTTCGTCGCTTTTAATTTTTGCATTTAATTTATCTATTTCGGCTTGATTTGCTAAACGTTGTTTTTCTAATTCTTCTTTAAATCCGTCGGCTTGTTTTTTAATTTCTTCGGCATGCTGGCGCGGTAAATCTCCTTTACTGGTTAATTCCGCGTCTAAAGCCTTTG
>Ga0114966_10005368_pt1 | contig 10860 bp, 10 predicted proteins | sample M_130207_XF_Meta_FD_87029 | JGI IMG/M metagenome (GOLD analysis project Ga0114966, IMG submission 87029) | Freshwater microbial communities from Lake Montjoie, Canada to study carbon cycling - M_130207_XF_MetaG | ecosystem: Environmental > Aquatic > Freshwater > Lake | place: Lake Montjoie...
TCTATTGCTGAAGTGGCTTTAATAAGTGGACATAAAACATGGTCGATGCTCAGGAGATATACGCATTTAAGAGCGGAAGATCTTGCAAAAAAAATGGAGCAAGGCAATATATGAAAGATGTCCCGCAAAAAAACTATAGAGCTGCCCCCTATAATCTCTTCTTTTGAGGTCGATGGCGAAATCATTGCTCTTGAAATACCTCACCCAGACCATAAAGAAATAGGTAAAGGATCCCATCAAAAAAATTTAGTCGAAGCTAAGCTCCAAAAGCTAGTAGATCACATTTACTTAGATTTTTTTACGCCTGAAGGCATAGTTAAGCCAACAACAGAAAAAAATAATTATTTAGATAGCGGACATAAATTTGCTAAGCATGCAGAAGAATTAGGTTATGGCGGTTTAGATGGTGCGGATAACAGCGCCCTTCGAAAAACTTATTACCCCATAATAAAAGCCCTGTTTGATAAATTTAAGCGAGTCTTAAATAATCGAAAATAGACATTTATAGGTACATATTGCGACCCAATTAAACATTCTAATGCTTTTAAAATCTCGGTTAAGAATAACGTTACGGAGATTTATATGGAAGAACTTAGAATTTTAAAAAGGCCCGAAGTCACAATTAAAACTGGGCTGCAACAATCAACAATCTATAAGTTAATGGCCTCGGGAGATTTCCCAAAACAAATTAAATTAACCTCAAAATCTGTAGGTTGGTCTAGCAAGGACATTAATAGCTGGATTGAATCAAAAGTATCTCGCCTACCAAATCATGACGAGGTAAAGTGATGATAATTTACAGCGTACCAACTACCGAGAATTTTCCACAATCTATGAAAGAAAAAGACCAGTGGACTAACTTCATTGCAAGTTTCGAAAAAAACTCTAGAAACCCAAGGCTTGCTAAGGTTACAAAATGCCCTTTCGACCCAATATCTGGAAGAAAAATTAATGCGCTAGACCCAAAGAATTTCCTAACTATTGAGCAAGCTATTTCGCGAACAAAAATTCAAACAGGGACAATAGGAATTGGATTTGTTCTAACTGGAAAGCCTTTTTGTTTCGACTCAGATGGAATGCCACTCTATTTAATCGGCTTAGATATTGACCGAAAGTGTCGCCTATCATCGGGAGCAAACATAATTCAAATAAAAAAATTATTTAGTGGAGCATATTGGGAAAGGTCACCTAGCGGCTTTGGATGGAGAGTATTCTGTCTTTCGCGTAAAAAAATAACAAATAGAAATAAAGATGGCTTTGAGATTTATATATCCGGAAGATTTTTAACAATGACCGGAGCCCATGCAACTGGTGATGTTATAGATTGCACAAATGAAATAGAACAACTGTTTAATTGGTATTTCAATCAGCCGGCATCAATAAAAGCTAGCCCAGTTAAAAATATCCAGATGATTGAATCTGAAAAAAATATTGCCACCATTAAAACTGCCCTTTCTTTTATTGACCCTGATTGTGACTATGAAACTTACAGATCCATGATATGGGCAATTAAAAGTTCAGGCTGGATTTGCGCAGATGCTCTTGCGGAAGAATGGAGTAAGAGAGCAATTCACAGGTTTGAAGAAAATACATTACAGACCCTACTAAATTCATTTGACCCATCTAAAGGTATCACCTTAGGAACGTTATTACATAAAGCTAAGCTTGGGGGGTATAAGAAATGAATTCTAATATTATCGAATTCACCGATTTAAAAGTGGATCCCTTATCGGAACTTAAAAAGAGATTCGCACTTTCTACTATTGGCGGTGTAATTGGAATTATTGATCTTGATGAATTGCAAATTAAAGGGGAGCAAAAAGCCCCTTCCCTTAAAATATATTCAAGGGCTGATGGAAGATTGCTAATGGAAAGATTTCTTCAAAATATACCCAGTAACTTTAATAGCAAGGACGTAATAAAAAACTTCGAGTGTGACCCAAAAACAAAATTATTTAGCAACGTAGCCTTCTCCCCACTTAAAGTCCCGTCAGACACACTGAATCTATGGGTTGGGCACAGCATAATTCCTGCGCAAGGAAATTGGCCAATACTTGAAGCTTTTATCAAAGAGGTTTTATGTAACAACCATGTGAATTCCAACTCGTATTTCTTAGATTACTTAGCCCACTTGTTTCAAAAGCCGGAACAAAAACCAGGGGTAATGATAGCTCTGCTATCGGGACAAGGTGCAGGTAAAGGAACCCTGTTTGAATTAATTAGAAAAATGTTTAGCTACACAACCGTTCAACTTAACCAAGTCGGTCATGTAGTAACTGGTTTCAATGCAATTCTTGAAAGATCTTATATCGTACTTTTAGATGAAGCGATTTTTCATTCTGATTTTAAATCTATAGAAGCTATGAAATCATTAATTACAGAACCCCAAATAACCATAGAAGAAAAAAGACAGCCTAGAAGAACAATACAAAGTCATCACAGATTTATCGCCGCAACAAATTCATCCCACTTCGCCAAAACTGAAAAGGACGACAGAAGGATGATTTATTTCAGACTAAATGAATCTAAAGTAAATGACATGGTTTATTGGGAATCTGTCAGAAATGCAATAAATGGGCCTGAAAGTCAGGCTTTGGCATATCACCTAATCAATCGAGATATATCCTCCTTTAATCCAAGAATGAGGCCTGATGTTGACGAATTGGTGAAGCAGAAGTTGCTTTCCCTTCAAGGGTTCGAGAGGTTCTTATATGAGGTACTCACAAATGAAAAAATTGGGTTCAAAGAATGGAAGGTGGATGACTTTATTTCGACCGAGCACTTTATAAATCAATATGATGAATTTAGGAAGGGCGCTACCCGATACAACACAATCCAAGCTAGGGAAATTAGAAACACTATGGAAAAAGTTTTACCCTCGGTTAGATATGGCAGAGATAAGAAACGGGGATACGAACTTTGTCACATAGATCAGGCTAGAAAAGATTTTGAAAGATACATGGGCGGAGCAATTGATTGGAGCTAAACCACATCTGCCACGTCGAAGCCATATATATAAATTGCGAGTTTGTTACCCCTATTGGATATAACCAGATATGCCATATTTACCACTATATTTAACATTAATAATAATAAAACATATGCACAAACAACTCTCGAAAATACTGGTTTATCTGGCATATCTGGCAGGATCTCTTCCTAAGGGTCGCTCCAATTTCAAATCTTATCCACTCGAGACAGCGTATTTCTTGGTGTTGTATGCCCTTACCTAACGTCGTAAAGGATCCAAAATTACGCTGCAAAGCGATTAAAAGAAGTAACCAAGAGCAATGTCGAGGAATCAAAGCTTACGGTACATCTCGCTGCAGATACCATGGTGCCAATCGAGGTAAGAAGCAATTTAGAGAAGCTAATGGGAATTACAAGACAGGTTCTTACACACAGGAAGAGCAAAATAGGCATCGGGAAGCCATGCAGCGCATTAAGGGGCTGACTAAGCTAGCTAAACAAATGGGAATGATTAAGTAAAGTTGTTAAGTTCAGATTCTTAAGAGTAAAATATTGATTCATTTTAGCGGCTATAACCATGAATTTTGTTAAAAAAATAGTTTTAAACCTACAAAAATTTATAATTAAAAAGAAACACGGGTTCTTAATACAAAAGCAAATCAGGATTGTATTAAACGCATGGTTAAATTTTGAATTGTTATGGCAAAGAGGTAACGGGAAAAAAACAACATCTGCTATATTGTTTATTGGTTGGTATACAAAGAATTATAATAAGCCTATATCTATGCCACCCCAAGATACCTTTAGATCTACTTTAGAACATTGGCTTCATAAAGAAATAAGCAAGAGCTGGGCGAACAAACAGCTTTAAGTAACAGCCTTAGTTATCTAGCCTAGCTAATGGATCTCGAGTGATCATAGAAAAACATTTAGGGCAATGTTTATTACCATTTATAGATATACTAAAACATTCTAAATTAAGCCAGTCACAACGATTACATTTTAAAATAAAAAAAAGCTTAGATTTAGTACATCGTGGGCAAGCATATTTTTTATTATTTACAGTTAAATTTAATTTAGATCCTTTCCATTCACATATTCCACAAAAGAAGTCGTCGCTCTCATTAAAAATGATGTCTTCAGGAATATGCTTGCGCGGGAAGTTATATGCTAGCTTTTCAGATTCGCTGCATTCTGGGCAGATATATTCGCCATCGACCATTAATAAATCAGCCTCCTTCCCTGACCATTGGCAAGAGTAGCAATGTGCATTGTCAGCTCTAATGGAATCATTTTTATTTATACATTTTACTAAAATTTCTTTGCTAGTTAGACAATTCAAATATAAAGGGTCATTCCTCAAGGGGATATTTAGAAATATTGCAAAACTGGATAATTTTCGGTTAATCACATCAGGGAATGTTTTTTTTGCAAAACTCATCACGTCGTAAACTATAAAATATTCTGATGCATATTTATCAAGGAATGGAAGCACAAAAGCGGCATTAAATGCCCAAATAGTTAAGCCTTTAGCAAAATCCTTAAAATACTCTACTGCCTTTTCATTGTTGGGTGCGCCATGAAGCATTTCAATTGTGACGCCATTAATTTCTGTCACTGCAGGATTTATCTCATCAATCTCTTTGCCGTCTTCATTTGTTGGCATTGCGAAAGTATGAAAATGACGTAACACTTTATTGGAATTTAAATCGACCTCTATAGCTGCGATTTCAACGATATCATGAACATTGCTATAAAGACCCGTTGTTTCAATATCCACAATAATTACTGAACTAGTCATTTATTACCTGTAATTCACAAATAATTTTTAAAAAATTATGTTTTATATTTTTTGAGCAGCATGTCCAGAATATCTAGCTTTAGCTCGGGGTCAGAATTCATCTGTTTATTAATCGCGCCCCCCACTGCATTTTTATTCTTTCTTAGACCCCTTTTCAATTTTTTGATAGATTTAACTGTGTTAATCATTTTTGGCGTAGTTTTTAATTTTGCTTTTTCTTGTTTTGCAGATTTAACCTCGTTTTTTTTCATAATAGCTCCCCATTTGCGTCGCTCTTCTGCAGCTCTTCTATATCCAATAAGATGATATCTTGCAAGAATAGCATGGTCCTTCATTGTTTTTTCTGAAGATGTCAACGAATCAAAAAATGCAGGCCTAGTAAATATTTGATCAGCGTAATATAGTAAAGGGACTGCTTGATTTGGAAGCTCAATGCCATAATAGTCTAAACGCCAGAGTAATGGGGCTAGTACGACATCTAACATCGAAAATTCGTCACTCAATAAATATTGTTGTACGGAAAAGATGGGAACGATTAAAAGTAAATTATCACGCACATGTTTTCTCGCAATTTCTTTGCGTGCTTCATCTGATGATTCTAAAGCTGGGATATGCACAAATAATTGCTTTTCAAAATCATCTATAAATAAACGTGCTCTAGCTCTCATCACTGGATCAGCTGGCATAAGCTGAGGGTGAGGAAAGCGCTCATCAATATATTCGTTAATAATATTAGCGTCTGTTAATACAAGATCTCTTTCTACTAAGACAGGAACAGAATTATGAGGACTTAGAATAGCGAGGTCTTCCGGTTTATTTGCTAAGTCAACATCAACAACTTCAAAGTCCATACCTTTTTCAAATAGAACGATTCTACAGCGATGGCTAAAAGGATCGATCGAGCCTGAATATAATTTCATCATAGTTATATAATTATGCTGTAGTTAACCCTAGAGAAAAAGCACAGAATGCTATAAATACTTAATTTAGACTAGATTTTTTGAAAAGGTCATACAAAGCTGACTACCAATACTGTTGAGAGGCTTTATTAATAATTTGTTCTGAATTAACATTGTCTAGACTCAAATCTTTAATTGAACTCTACTAAGTAAATTACTGTAAATCAGCAAAACTGATAAATACAAATTACAATTATTGCAAGGCTACTTCTTTCTTCTACTTTCAAAAAAAATTTTTACTATTAAGATTAAAAAATATTAAACAATAGTTAATAAATATGAGTATAAAAATTAAAAACGACACACTACTTAATCCTCTTACTAAGCTTGTAAGCATTGTAGAACGTAAATATGCACTCCCAATTCTTTCGAATATTTTAATTCAAGGTAAGGATGGTCAAGTGCAACTCACTGCTACTGATTTAGAAATGCAAGTATCTTTAAGTTTTAAAGCAGACCTAAAAGAAGAAATTTCGACAACCATTTCGGCTAGAAAGTTTTTTGATATCATCAAATCATTGCCTAATGATTATGTGCTGGATATTTGCATTGAAGACAATAAATTTAATATAGAAACTAGCAATTATTTATTTGTTTTAGAAACTATGCCTTCAAAAGACTATCCAGTGATCACAAAGTCCTCTATTGAGGCTGAAGTCATTACTATTTCTCAAATTCAACTTAAACATTCATTAAAGGATGCTGGGTCTGCGATGGCATATCAAGATATTCGTTATTATTTTAATGGTTTGTTATTTGAAGTAAATGGCAATCAATTAAATATTGTAGGTACAGATGGTCATCGTTTATGTTTTACTTCAATTCATTTAGATCAAAACTACAATAAAATAGCAATGATTCTTCCTAGGAAAACAGTAATTGAATTAATTAAATTACTTAATGATACAGAAGAGCTTGTATCGGTCGAGTTATGTAGGGACAAAGTCAGTTTTAACTTTAATAATATTCAACTCATATCAAAAGCCATTGATGGTAAATTTCCCGATTACACCCGCGTTATTCCAGAAGGACATAACAACCAATTTACAATTGATCGCGCACAATTTTTAACTTCTCTTCATCGAGTATCCATTTTATCAAACGAGAAATATCGCGGTATTCGTATGTTGATTGCAGATAACAAGTTGACACTCATTTCGGCAAATAAAGAACAAGAGGCAGCGGTTGGGGAATTTCAAATTCAATACCAACAAGATCCTATTGATATTGGGTTTAATGTGACATACTTAATTGATGCCCTCACAAACATACAAGATGAAAAAGTGAACCTAGCTTTTCTAGACACAAACAGTAGTTGTTTGTTTACGATACCGAATAACAATGACTTCATATATGTAGTTATGCCAATGAGATATGACAAGAAAGATCCCTTAACATTTTATAATGTAAAGTCTAGAACTAAGTTTTATGGGGGAAATTCATTAACTTCATCTGACGAAAAAAAACAAACTGCGCAAAATATCAGCAAAAAAGAAAACATAGGGGCGGGGATAAAAAAAAATTCAAAAAGTAAACAAGCAGATATTCTTGATAGTCTTCTTGAGAAATATAATTATAAATTAACAAAAAAGTAGTTTGAGACTCAATATTTCAATTATTTTTTATAGTTAAGACATCTGTAGGAAAGTGATCGGGTATTTTTCATTAATCGGTATATATTAAAAATATAATTTTGAGCTATTATATTTCTATTAACTAAATCTTAAATGAATAGAATAATATGCCTAACATTTTACCTTTTGATTTAACTGACGAAGACATACTATCCATTTTGCCTAATTTTAAAAAAAGTCAGGATAATATAAATGCAAGCTGGATTGAAAGCTTAAATAATATAACCAAGGAAAAACTAATAAAAGAGGAAAAAATAAAACCAAAAAAAATGAATGGTTTGCCAGAGTTTATAAAAATAGGCGAGCTAAAAATGGAAGAGTCGTTATCTAATGACCTTAAGCTCAAGGAATCATACGAATATCTTTTAAATAACAATATGCCAGCTTTAGTTTCTTTTGGTAACCAGTCAGCTATTTTAGGGTATTCAGAAATTGAGCAGACAAGGATAGAGCGAGTTTTGCAGATAAGTTTAATGAATCTTTTTTATGATTTAAATCCTGATATTTATGATTTTACATTAATTGACCTAGAAAATTTTGGGCTTAACTTTTCTTTTCTCACTAATGCAATTTCCAGTACGCAGGAGATTTTAGACGCTAATCAAGTAAATTCCTTTTTAAATAATTTAGTGGAAGAAGTCAAAACGCGAAATAAAAGAAAAGGTAGTTTTACTTATTTATATGAATCTAATGAAGCGTCAAAAAATGATCTAATTAAATACCATTTTATTTTTATTGCCTCATATGAAACCTTAAATGAGGAGCAAAGAAATATGATAGCTAAATTTATTCTTAATAATAACTCCGCGAAGGTCGGAATATACTTTTTTATAAGCTTTAAGGAGTCAGCCTCATTTGAGTCGGGCTTTAGTGTAAACAGCAAACTTCCTAAAATACTTCAAATTCCGTCGGAACTCAATAATACTAAAATAAAAATAAAGGATTCATCTGGGCTAGATATGTTTTTAGGGAATCACAATGATCAATTATTCGCCTCTTCCTTTGCTTATGATGAAAGCACTTGCAGAAAACTCACAAAAATCCTCAAAGAAACTCAAAGATAATTTAAATACGTGAAAATTCATGCTATTAATTAAAAGTGAGGGGGTAACATCTTGAGAAAAGCCTGGGGTGAATATCACAGATCAATTCATAACATTTTATTACCAGAAAATTCAAGACTGTTAGCTGATATGAAAGTAGCAGTCGAAAAAGCTAAGATTGTTAATATAAGACTAGCGAAACTCAACAAAGTCTTAAGTCTTTTAGAAGCGCTATGTAAAATTAAAAAAATCAAATTGACTGAGGGCGATTCTTTTTTTGAACCTATTAGTTTTTATAATAAAACTATACTTAAAATGCAAGGAGATATTAAAGGGGGCAAACACCAGACTCAATATTTTATTGATGAATACTTTACAGATGATTGGACAAAAAAAATTCAATCAATGATTGATGTTTCATCAAATAAGCTTGAAAAACTACTTCAAATTCATTCGGAACTATTTGAAAACTTGCCTAAAGAATTAAGATTAATTGAATCTAGATTTAAAAAAATTAAATCTCAAAAGAATAGCTTACAAAAATTAAATGTAGCACAGGAAGAATTAAAAAAAATTGAGATAGCGTTAAGTAATTTAAAAAAAGAGTCCTTTATAGATGATATTTCACGAGTACTAAATGTTGATACGGTGACTAATTTAAAACGAAAAGTCTTAAACGCTTCATCAGCAATTAATAAAATAGAATTTAATATAAAACATAAAAAAGCACTGGAAGATCAAGCAAAAGATAAGCAAATTGCTCAGGAGGAAAGAGTTAGAGAAGAAGCTAAATATCAAAAAGCACTAGAAGATCAAGCCAAAGATAAGCAAATTGCTCAGGAGGAAAGAGCTAGAGAAGAGGGAAGAGCTAGAGAAGAAGCTAAATATCAAAAAGCACTAGAAGATCAAGCCAAAGATAAGCAAATTGCTCAGGAGAAAAGAGCTAAAGAAAAAGCAGGGTCGGAATCGAAAAATTATTTTTCTTCGACAGCCCACACAAAAAGGGAAAAGAAAGAGAGTAACATTAAACTTATAAGTATTTTAGTTTGTATTTTAATTTTTTTAATTATCTTTTTTGCGTGGTTTTATATAAAACCAGAAATTAAATTTGGTACTAAGAATTTAAGTGGGGATTACAATATTTTAAAAAAACATATTAATTCTCAGGAAATTAAAAATAATGCTCAAGATGCAACTATGGCAACTTTTGCTGAATTTGACTTAAACAGTGCTATTCAAAAATATAAATTCAAAGATTATGACGGTGCTAGAGAGATTTTTCTCGTTGGTGCTGATTTTAATGATCCAATAGCTTTAAATTATCTAGGTCGATTGTATGAAAATGGCTTTGGTGTTGAAAAAAATTATGAGCAAGCTAAAAGCTTTTATGAGAGATCATCTCGTTTAGGTAATGAAAAAGCGAAAAAAAATCTTGAGCATATTCAGAGTCTTTTAGTGATTCAAGAAGATAAATTAAGAAATGCTGAGCTATCTCAAACACTCAAATCTCTAGCTAAACTTGATGAGATAAATACTTCTTCTAAATCAAGAGCTGACAAATCCCAGAATCAGGAGGAAACTGTTCCAAGCGAATATAGAAATTTATTAGGGCATTTTATTATCCCAGCTCGTTTCAATTATGCCGTTGATAATAGTTTCATTTTAGATTTGTTGAGTGACGGACAGATCATTATAAAAGCAAACAATAATTTGGAACAATTTGGAAACATAGACTGGGGAAGCCTAGAGGCTTCTTATCCTGCTCCAGATCAGACATACTTCTCTTATATCGTCTACTTTAATTCAAAAGGCAATAATTCAAAAGGTTTTAAAATCGAAACTAAAAGAAGAAATTACAAAAATAATTTAATTGAAGTTGAGACCTCATTTCATACAAAATTAAAAATATTTATTATTTTTGATGGCCCACAAAAATATATAATGCGTGTCGAAGGAGAAAGTTGGCGTCGGAATGGAGAATTTTCTCCCCTTTTCTGGTAATTCTTTTGCAAAATATTTTTTTGTTTTTGAGTTTAGCTTGATGACGGGGGTTTTTCTAAATTTCTAAGTCTATTCGTCCATTTTTCAGTGCTCTAGCAAATCTGGTTCCATCTAGCCAAAAGTACCCTATAGGGGGTGGGTGGGGTGCATATAACGCAGAATAATTAGTTTCTAGTATGCGACAGCGGACAACCTTATGATAATCTTGTTAAATTAAGTCCTTAATTTGGGGTTTAATGCAGTTTAGGCGGACAGATTCTTGTCCTTTTTATGTCCTTTTGAGTAGGACAAACAGATACGAAGTAACGGCTCAGCCCCACTAAATCAAGGCTCAGTTGGTAGAGTCCAGGATTGTGATTCCTGTTGTCGTGGGTTCGAGCCCCATCAGCCACCCCAACTTTTAAATGCATTGAATCAAGGGTTAATTGACGATATAGTCATTTCAACTTTAA
>Ga0114966_10005370_pt1 | contig 10858 bp, 8 predicted proteins | sample M_130207_XF_Meta_FD_87029 | JGI IMG/M metagenome (GOLD analysis project Ga0114966, IMG submission 87029) | Freshwater microbial communities from Lake Montjoie, Canada to study carbon cycling - M_130207_XF_MetaG | ecosystem: Environmental > Aquatic > Freshwater > Lake | place: Lake Montjoie...
AGGCTGAGCGCGCTGGCCACCGGGTTGCGGTTCGCGACCACAGCGACGGCGAAGACGAGGGTCATCGCGGCGAAGAGGTAAAAAAGGATGGGAGACATCGCGGTTAGGAAAAAACAACTGTCATCCTGAGCGGAGCGCAGGCTTTGCGAAGCGCAGTCGAAGGACCTCTAACTATTTGCGGGCGGAGATGGCGGGACGGAAGTGCCTCTACACCCACCGCCGCCCGCGGAATACTTAGAGGTTCTTCGACCCCGTTCCTTCCCGCAAAGCCGGGAGCGGAACTGCGCTCAGCATGACAGGTTTGGACAGTCACTTCTTCGGATTCCATTTGTTCACGAGGCCGGTGAAGACCCCGCCGAGTTCGTAGAGCTTGGCTTTGTCGTGGACCATCTCGGCGCGGGTGATGCCGGTGATCGCGTAGTCTTTGCGCAGGAAGATGGCCTGCTCGGGGCAGACCTCTTCGCACAGCCCGCAGTAGATGCAGCGGATCATGTCGATCTCGAAAACCTTCGGACGTTTCTCGACCTTGGCGAACTTGTCGCCACTGGGGATTTCCTCCGGCTTGATGGTGATGGCGCGCGGCGGGCAGATGAACTCGCAGAGCTGGCAGGCGACGCAGCGCTCGCGGCCGTGCTCGTCGGTCACGAGCGTCGGCGCGCCGCGGTAGTGCTCCGGCATCGACGCGTCCCATTTCTCCTCGGGATACTGCATGACGACCTTGGTCTCGCCTTTGAGCATCCGCTTGAGGTGCTTAAAGGTGATCATCATGCCGGCGACGATCGACGGCAGGTAGATCTTCTCTTTCCAAGTCAGGTTCGGGCGTGGGACGACGTAGGCCATGTCAGGAGGAAAATTCGAAATTCGAATATCGAAATCCGAAACAAATCCGAAACATCGGAAAGTCGGAAAAACCGAGACCGGCAGCGCGCGTGACCAACATTGTTTCCTGCTTTCTCATCATTGAAATTTGTTTCGGATTTCGTGCTTCGGATTTTCGGCGGGCTGGCGGTGCTATTTGGTGAACGCCAGAATCCCCGCCGTCAGGAAGATGTTCACGAGGGCGATTTCAAAAAGGTAGAGCCAGCCGAGTTTCATGAGCTGGTCGTAGCGGAAACGCGGGAGCGTCCAGCGAACCCAGATGAAGACGAGGAGCAGCACGGCGACCTTGGCGAAGAAGGCGGTGATATTTACGAGGCCCCAGATCCAGCTCGGGATCGCGTGAAGAAAAGCAAGTCCGCCCTGACCCGCGCCGTCGGGGATGAAAGGCAAATGCCAGCCGCCAAGGAAGAGCACGACAATGAGCGCGCTACCGGCGATCATGGCGGTGTATTCGCCGAGGAAAAAGAGGGCAAATTTCATCGACGAATATTCGGTGTGGTAGCCGGCGACGAGTTCGGTTTCGGACTCGGGCAGATCGAATGGAAGTCGGTTCGTTTCGGCGAACATCGAGATGGTGAAGGTGATGAACGCGATGATGATCGGCACCCAGAGCGCGATCTCGCGGAAGCTCAAGCCGCCATTCGTGAAAGGCGCGAGCAGCCAGCCTTCGCGGACTTGGTAATTGACGATCGCGCTCAGTCCGGTCGAGCCGCAGACGAGCAGGACGGGCACGGCGCTGAGGCCCATGCACAGCTCGTAGCTGATCATCTGCGAGGTGCTGCGGATGCCACCAAGGAAGGGATATTTCGAGTTCGACGACCAGCCCGCGAGGACGATGCCGTAAACGCTCACGCTCGAAATCGCGAACATGAAAAGCAGCCCGACATTGATGTCGGCGACGACCATTTTCACGCCGAGGAAGCTGCTGCCAAAAGGGATGGCGGCGAGCGTGACGATGGCGGGCATCATCGCGAGACACGGGGCGAGCCAGAAGTAGAGCTTGTTGACGTGGCCGGGGACGAAATCCTCTTTCAGCAAAAACTTCACCGCGTCGGCGACGGGTTGGCCAAGGCCGCCGAGGAAGGGCGAGAAATCTTTGGAAATACCCGGAATGAGCGAGGTCGGAAAGCCGGTGCGGTTTGGCCCGACACGATCCTGGATGAGCGCGCTGACGCGACGCTCGGCATAGACCGTGTAGCTGACCATCGGCAGCACCACGAGGAAGATGAGGAAGATCGTCTTCGCCAGCGAGGTGAGGCTGAGGAACCAGAAATCGGAGGAGGTGAGGAGGTCCATCGACAGAAATCAGTGCGCGGCGGCGGGCTCGGGCTCGGGAGCCTTTTCGGAGACGACGGGCAGGCCGAGGTCGCCAATTTTGCTGAGGCTGAGGCCGGCGAATTCGCTGTGGTCGGCGGCCATCGCTTTGAAGACGTCCTCAATCATGGCGAGGCCGTTCGAGCCGGAGACGGCGGCGATGAGGTCGCGGAGAATCTCCCAATCGTCGTGGGCGTCGCCGGGCGCGGCGACGGCGCGGTTGAGACGCTGGAGGCGGTCCTTCACGTTGATCATCGAGCCGCGCTTTTCGACCCAGGCGCTGGCGGGCAGAAGGACGGTGGCGTGCGGCGTGGTTTGGTTGGGCAGGATGTCGAGGGCGATGATCGCGTCGAGCTTCTTGAGGTCGTCGGCGATGAGGCCGCACTTGGTGAGATCCTCGCCGAGGGTGATGACGGTCTTGATCGCGCCGCTGCGCACGCCCTCGACGAGATTTTTCAAACGGCTGCCGGGCTTGCTGGTGCAAAGGCCGATGAGTTTCGCGCCGGTGGTGTTGGGGTTGCGGTCGGCGGCGATGAGCAGGCCGTCGGGCTCGCCGGCACGCGGGAGGATGTCGTGCTGCTTTTCGATTTCGAGCGCGTCGATGAGACGGGACGTGAGGAAGAGTTCCTCGTTCGTCTGGCGACCGGACGCGACGAGCCAGAGTTGCTCGGCGGTGTGCGCTTTGAGGATCTCCGCGGCGATGGCGGTGGCGGTGCGCCAATCGACGGGCTGACCTTTGACCGTGGGCTTCGTCAGGCGGCGCTCGTCGGCGACGTATTTGAAATTTAACCGGTGCGAGTCGGGCAACCAGACGCCGTTGACGTCGTTGTTTTCGCGCGGGGTAATGCGGTAGATCGTGTTCTCGCGCGAGCCGATGATGATGTTCGCGCCGGTGCCGCAGTTCACGTCGATGGTCTTGGTTTCCTTCAAAAACCAGACGCGCATCTTGAACCGAAAATCGTTCGAGGTTAGCGCGCCGACGGGGCAAATATCGACGGTGTTGAGCGAGTAGTTGCTGTCGAGGATGCGGTCCGGGTGGCAGGCGATGGAGTTGAAGCTGCCGCGCTCGACGATGCCGAGCACGTCGTCTTTCGCGACCTCCTGCATGAAGCGGATGCAGCGCGTGCAAAGGATGCAGCGCTCGGCGTCGAGCGTGATGCGCGGTCCAAGTTCGACGTTCTTCGGTTTCTTCACTTTCTCGTCGAGGAAGCGGGATTCGCCCTGGCCGAATTCGACGGAAAATTCCTGGAGGCGGCACTCGCCGGCCTGGTCGCAGATCGGGCAGTCGAGTGGGTGGTTGATCAGCAGGAATTCGAGCACGCCTTTGCGCGCCTCCTCGACCATCGGCGAACCGGTGCGGACACCCATGCCCTCAGCCACGTCTTGCGCGCACGAAATCTGCGGGCGGGGAATCCACGCGATCTCGGGTTTGCCGTCCGGGCCGAGGACGGGTTTGCGGTCGGGCGTCATCTTCGGCATGCCCATTTCGACCATGCACATGCGGCAGTTTCCGGGCGACGAAAGCTTCGGGTGGTAGCAGTAGCGCGGGATGAATTTCTGCGCCTGCCCGCAGGCCTCGATGACGCGCGTGCCTTTGGGAAATTGCAGCCAGACGCCGTCGATCTGGACGTTGACCATCGGGACTGCAGGAGCGGCGGTTTCGGTGCTCATCGGGGATTACTTCGTGGCCGCCGGGGCGAGCGGGGAATTGGTGCGCCGGTCAAGAATGGTTTCGATGGTCGCGTGCTCAATGAGTTCGTCGGAGGTGTATTCCGGCGGCATCGGCGGCGGCTCGGCTTTCTGCGCTTTGCCGGTGAACTCTTCGCGGAATTTGAGGACGAAACTTTGCGTCGGCCACGCGCAGGCTTCGCCAAAAGCGCAGATGGTTTTTCCGGCGATGTTGTCGGCGACGCTCTTGAGTGTGTCGGGATCCTTTTCCGTGCCGCCGCCGGCGAGGACGCGGTCGGTGATCTTCTTCATCCAGAGCGCGCCTTCGCGGCAGGGCGTGCATTGGCCGCAGGATTCGTGGGCGTAGAACTCGTTGATGTTGTTCAGCGTCTCCACCATGTCGCGGGTTTCATCCATGACGATGACGCCGCCGGAGCCGGCCATCGAACCGCACGCGGCGAGGGTGTCGAAGTCCATCGGGATGTCTTCGAGCCCAATCTCGCGGTCCTTGAGTTTGTATTTTTCGCCGGCGCGCAAAACCTTGGCCGACGAACCGCCGGGGATGACGGCCTTGAGCTTACGCCCACCTTTCACGCCTCCGCAGAGATCGTTGATGAGTTCGCCCATGGTCACGCTGCCGACTTCGACCTCGAAGTAACCGGGCTTTTCCACGTCGCCGCTGACGCAAAGGATGCGCGTGCCGGTGTTGTTCGGCTTGCCGATTTTCGCGTACTCCGCGCCGCCCATTTTGATGATGTGCTTCACGTCGCAGAGCGTCTCGACGTTGTTGACGATCGTGGGGCACTGGTAGAGGCCGAGCACGGCGGGAAAATACGGCGGCTTGATGCGCGGGTAGGCGCGCTTGCCTTCGAGCGATTCGATGAGGCCGGTCTCCTCGCCGCAGATGTAAGCACCGGCGCCGCGGTGCACGTAGATTTCGCAATCGAAGCCGGAGCCGAGGATGTTTTTGCCGAGGAAATTGCGCGCCCGCGCTTCGGCGAGCGCCTTTTCCAAAATCTGTGCACCTTCGGGGAACTCGCCGCGGATGTAGATGTAGCCAAGCTTCGCGCCGACGGCGAAGCAGGAGATGATCATGCCCTCGATGAGCTGATGCGGATCCTGATGGATGATGTAGCGGTCCTTGAAAGTGCCGGGCTCGGACTCGTCGGCATTGCAGATGAGATAGACGGGCTTTTTCTCGTCCTGCTTGATGAAGCCCCACTTCACACCGCACGGAAAGCCCGCACCGCCGCGCCCGCGCAGGCCGCTGGCTTTGACTTCGTTGACGATGTCCACGCGCGGCATGGCGAGCGCCTTTTTCAGCTCCGCGTAGCCGCCGTCATTCAGGAAGCACTCAATGTCGTTCGTCCAGCCCTCGCGGTCGATATTCTTAAAAACGATGCGCTTTTCGCGCGGATGCGCGGGGCGCACTTTCGGGAGCGTGGCGTCGGAGCGTTCCAGTTTCAGCAGCGCCGCCGCGTTCTCGATTTTGACGTTCTCTTTAAAGTTGTCGTCCACCATCGCCACCGGCGCGCTGCCGCAGCTCGCGAGACACTCCACGAACTCCACGCTGAATTTTCCATCCGGCGAAACCGCCACCGGGTTCCCGTGCCCGCCATGCTGTTCGTGCTTCCACTTTTCCAAATCGATACCCGCCGCCTTCGCGACTGCGGCTTTCAGCTCATAGCTCCCCGCCATCGAGCAAGAGAGCGTGCGGCAGATGCGGATGTGCCGCTTCCCGGCCGGCTCCCGGCGAAACATCGGGTAGAACGTCACCAGTTCCAGCACGTTGATCGGCGAAAGCTCTAGCTTCGCCGCGATCCACGCGATGCCTTCATCCGAAACGTGCCCGAAATGTTCCTGCCAAAGATGCAGCAGCGGCAGCGACGCACTGCGTTTCGACGCCGGGTAATGCGTGATCGCTTCATCTATCTTCGCCAACAATTCGGACGGAACATTCATGGAACTTTATTTCTCCGCCTCCGGCTTGGCCTTCATTTTCAACGGAGCGGTTTCAGGCGCCTTTTCACCGAAACGCACCGCCCGGTTTTGCAGCTTGCCGTCGATAAAGTGCAGCTCCACTTCCTGCCCATCCTGCGCGTAGGCGTAACGAACCAAGGGTAACTCGCGGACGGTTTGTTGCTCAATGTGCCGTGCCTCCTTGCGCGTCGGCTGGCCGAGGATCGACTCGACCTCTTTGATCGAGAGCGTCCGCCCGCTATCGATCTGCGCGTTCAACGCGTCGATATTCCGGTTCGTGACCCGAGGCCCGCAGGCCGACAGGCCGAGAATGAGTGTTAAAAAAAGCACGCTGGCGGGCATGGGACGCACGATGGCGGGAGCATGCAAAGCGCTCCTCGTGCCCGCAAGTGCAATTGTGAAATATTTCACAAGCGGGCATCCCGCTGAACGAACGCGACTCTTTTGCCCAGTCCCCCGCCCTCCGCATCCTCAAGCCGAAAATCGGCCAATCGAGCGCGCGCCGGCGAACTTTTCCGCACGGATTCTTGCGGGAATCAGCCGCCGACTGTATCTCCCTCCGCCTGCGCGCCTAGTCGTTATGAAAAAGCTCACTCTCAGCCTCGCCGTTTCAGTCTGGGTTCTGGCCAGCCACAGCGTCCGCGGCGCGGAACCACCGAAGCTGGTGGAGGCACCAGTCGCCCAGCCGGAAATCGCCAAAGCCATTCCGGTCCAGACGCGCGATGTCACTACGCAACTCCAGATCTTTCTCGATCAGCAACTCTTTGGCCCGGGAGCCATCGACGGCCGCCCCGGCGAATTCGTCGGGAAAGCGCTCAAACGCTATCAGCGTGCGCGCGGCCTCCCCGTGACGGGCGTGCTCGACGCCAGTATCCCAATCGATTCCGTCTTTCCCGTTTACACTTTTTACACGGTGAAAGCGGGGGACTTCAAATTCGTAGGCCCGCTTCCCGGCAAACCGCAGGAGCAGGCCAAACTCAAAAAACTTCTCTATCCCGAGATCAGCGAATTCATCGCCGAGCGTTACCACGTCACCCCCACTTTCCTCGCCAAACTCAACCCCACCGTAATGCTCGGCAGCCTGAAAGCTGGCAGCACTGTGCGCGTCCCGAACGTCGAACCCTTCGTCATCGAATCCCTCCCCGAGCAAGGCCTCCTGCCGGAAATTCCCGAATACCTCGGTCGCGTGATTAAGATTCACCGTGGCAACAAAATGCTCGAACTCTGGGAAGACGAAAAGCTGCTCGCCTCCGTCCCCATCACCCCGGGCGTCAAAGGCGGCGGTGCCCGCGAAACACCTGCTGGCAAATGGAAAATTCTCGGCATCGCGACCCAGCCCACGTTTCGCTGGGACAAAGGCGTGCTCGACCACGGTAAGCGCACCGAGACCTCCTACATGCTCCCCCCCGGCCCGCGTAATCCCGTCGGCGTCCTGTGGATCGGCCTGAACAAACCCGGCATCGGCATCCACGGCACCTCCAGCGCCTGGACCATCGGTCGCGCCGCCAGCCACGGCTGCATGCGGGTGGGAAATTGGGATGTCGTCCGCCTCTCGAAGCTCATCACCAAAGGGATGTCCGTCGAGATCGAGTAGGCCGCTTCCTGAGTCCGGCTAAAAGTCGATCGGCGGTGGCGGGTCGAGCTTGATCGTGGTGTCGATCACCGCCGCCTGCTGCTGCATCGGGCGCACCGGCTCAGCGCGGCGAACTTCCGGTTCGGTCGGAGCAGCTTCGGCAGATGCCGCGGCGACCACGGGAATGATGACCGAGCTGTCCACCGGCGCGGTATGGCCGTTGAGCAGGCCCATGGCCACCGCGTTCTTGATCGATTGACTGGAATTGTACGGATCATTGCCCAGCACCGTCGGCGCTTTCATCAGCACCCGATGAACTTTCGAAACATCGACCGCCAATTCCGGTCGCGGAGTTTCCCCGGGTTTCACCTCTTTGACGAAAGTCCCGCCGCCACCGTGGACGCTGCAGCCCTCCCGTGGAGCCTGCTCCTCGGTGCAGATTTCCAAATACGTGGTCCGCTGCCTGACCTTCTCACCTGTGTCTTTGTTCTCCACGGATTCCACGCATTTTTCCGTCGCGAGCTGGCCGGAGGCCCGGCAAATCTCGCACTTGATGATGCCCTTCGGCGGCGGAAAATCCTTCGGGTTGTAGGCCGCGAAGGTCGCCTTCATCACGCCGGCCCAGATGGGCAGCGCGATCTCGTTGCTGAAAGCACCGCGGTAGATCGGCGTGCGCGGCTTGTCGAAACCCGCCCACACCCCGCACGTCACCGCGCTCGAATAGCCGACGAACCACACGTCGGTGAAGTTATAGGCCGTCCCCGTTTTGCCCCCGAGCGGGAATTTCTTCACCCCCAGCTCCGTGTAGGTCTTGTCTGCCGTCCCGCGCTCCAGCACTTCCGCGAGACAGGTGTTGATCTCATGAGCCGTGGACGGCTTTACGACCTGCACCTTTTTCCGCTCGGCGCGGTAAACCACCCGCCCCGCCTTGTCCTCGATCCTGGTGACGATGAAAGGCTTCTCCGGACGCCAGCCACCGTTCGGGAACATCGTATTGGCCAGCGTCAATTCCATCAGCGTGACCTCGCTGCTCCCGAGGAAGGTCGCGGGAAACTTGCGCAGCGGCGTCTCGATGCCGGCCTGCTTGGCCAGCGCCAGCGTGGCCTCCAAGCCCGTCTCCATGCCGAGGCGCACGGTGGCGGCGTTCTTCGATTTCACGAGCGCCGTCCGGGCGGAAATACCGCCTTCATATTTGTTGTCCACCCGCTCCGGGCCCCACTCGCCGAGGATGCCGGATTCGCCCCCGATCATCACCTGGCGGTTGTCCATCACCGCGTCCTTCAGCAGCGTGCCGGGAAACAGTCCCTTCTCGAAAGCCGCCGCATAGACCAGCGGCTTGAACGCCGTTCCCGGCGGACGCCGCGCCGAGGTCGCGCGGTTGTACGGGCTGTGGGCAAAGTCGCGCCCGCCCACCAGCGCCAGGATCCCGCCGCTGGAGTTATCCAGCACCACCACCCCGCCCTGCAAATACTCCGGCATCAACCTCGCCTCCGGCTCCGTTTCGCCCGCCGCTGTCTGCCGTTGTTGCTGCTTAAACTCGCTGTCGAATTGGGCCGCCAACTGCCCCTCGAAACCCTCGTGCCGCTCCACCGTATCGAGCTGCTCCCGCATCACCTTTTCCGCCGTCTTTTGCAGCCCGGCATCGATCGTCGTGTAAATCCGGTAGCCATCGCTCACCGCGCTGTCCCGCCCCACCTTTTGCGCCACCTGCTGCGCCACCAGGTCCGCCGCGTAGGACTCCTGATGAATCGGCCGCCGGTTCTTCACGATGATGTCCTGCTTCAGCGTCTCCTCCCGCTCTTCCGCCGTGATCAGCCCGATCTCCATCGCCCGCTGGAGCACGTAGTTGCGCGACTCGATGCACCGGTCGCGGTTTTTCCACGGCGAGAGATTGTTCGGGCTTTTCAGCAGCCCGCACAGCATCGCCGCCTCCGACAGCGTGAGATCCTTCGCCGCTTTGCCAAAGTAGCCGCGCGCCGCCGCCTCCGCCCCGTAGAACCCGCTGCCGAAAAACACCCGGTTCAAATACAGCTCGAGGACCTTCTGTTTGTTGCAGCGCTTCTCGATCTCCTGCGCCACCGCCAGTTCCAGCAGCTTGCGCTGATAGCTTTTCTCCTGCGGCGGCAGCATGTCCGGGAAAGTATTCCGCGCGAGTTGCTGCGCCAGCGTGCTCGCGCCCTGCACCTTTTTCCCCGACTGGTAGTTCTTCACCACCGCGCGGACGATCCCTCGGTAGTCCACCCCGCTGTGCTGGTAAAACCGCGCGTCCTCCGCGGCTACCACCGCCTTGAGCAGCGCCGGCGAGAGCTGGTCGATCTTCACCTGATCGCGGTTCTGCGTGAACATCCGCCCCATGACCACGCCATTGCGGTCGTAGATCACGCTGGCCGACTCCATCGCCTCCAGCCGCGAGTAGTCGAACGTGGCGGCTTTCGCCTGCAGCTTCACCCTTTCACCGAGGACATAGACCGCGCCCACGAGCCCGACCGCCGCCACCACCCAGAACGGTATGAGGAACCAAGGACGACGGTAGAAACGTTTGCGCGGCGGTGAAATATCCCACATGGCTGAGTCGCCCTAAGTCCCACGAATCGCCCCGTCGCGCAATTTCATTCTCGGCGGCGCAGCGCCCGGACTTTCCTTCGACTCCCCCCGTTTCCCCGCTACCCTCGCGCCCATGAAAAAGACCGCGCTCCTCCTGCTCCTCGCCACCGCGCTCCTCCCCGGCTGCGCCCACCGCAAAGCCAAATCTTCCGCGCACATGTATTCCGGCGACGCCCCCACCATCAAATACAGCAACAAGCCCGAATCCGCCGGCGGGCACCTCCACACCTACTGAGGCGCCGCCGCCCACTGCGGCCAGAGCAGCCGCGCGGCGAGGAGCAGCACCACGAGGAGAAACGCCGGGCGCACCCACTGCGCGCCGCGCCGGATGACGAGGCCGGAGCCGAGCCGGGCACCGATGAGCTGGCCGACGATCATCACCGCCGCGATCTGAAAGTGGACCTGCCCGCAGGCGAGGAAGACCACGAGCGAGCCGGCGTTGCTCGCGAGGTTCATCACCTTCGTGTGACCGACCGCTGACCGCAGATCCAACCCCGCCAGCAGCACGCAGGCGACCATCCAGAACGAGCCCGCGCCGGGGCCAAAGAAGCCGTCGTAGAATCCCAGCCCGACCCCAAACACCCACGCGAACCACGACCGCGGCATCCGGGGCGCGCGCGCCGTTCCTCCGAGTTCCGGTTTCCACCAGAAATACGCCGCGATCCCGAGTAGCAGCACTGGGATGATCCGCCGCAAAAAATCCGGCTGGAGGTGGAGCACCACCACCGCGCCCGCCGCCGCGGCGAGTGCCGTAATGACGATCCCGCCCGCCAGTTTGCGCCACGAAAAAAGCCCCGCCCGCCCATAGCTCACCGCCGCCAGCGCCGTGCCGCAGACGGA
>Ga0114966_10005372_pt1 | contig 10857 bp, 6 predicted proteins | sample M_130207_XF_Meta_FD_87029 | JGI IMG/M metagenome (GOLD analysis project Ga0114966, IMG submission 87029) | Freshwater microbial communities from Lake Montjoie, Canada to study carbon cycling - M_130207_XF_MetaG | ecosystem: Environmental > Aquatic > Freshwater > Lake | place: Lake Montjoie...
ATTATATTTGTATTAGTTATCATAACTCTTTTTTATCTAAAAGACTCTATCCCTCAATTTAATTTAGTATTGTGGGTATCTATTCCATTAGCAGCGACCGTTATTACAGGAGCCGCTAATATAATTATTCAATATACCACTTGTAATACTACTGATATAGGAAAAGCGCTATTAGGCACTATACCAACTATTATTGCGATTATAATTGGATTAGGAATATCGACAATATCTTATTGCCGTATTCCGATTGTATCTGTATTTGCGCCATTATTTATGAAAAAAACAGTAGATATCACTACAAACAAAACAAATGCGAGTGTAAATAGCATAAGGAACAGTGTATCAAAAGCGTGTTGTAGTCCCACATTAAGTCTTACAGCAATTGAACAAAGGTATCCAATACTTCAGGGTATATCAGTAGGGTTTTATATAATGTTTTCAATATTATATGGTATGGTTATTGGTACGGGTATATCAAGAGTATGTTAGGTCTATTCGCTTTCAGAATTCTGATAAACTAGATTTGGCGCCTCAGGACCTAAAAATATATATTTAGGGACACCATGCTTTATAGTTTCATTTGTATTAAGTATATAATATCCTGGTTTTGTAGAATTAGGTTTATTTACTCCTTCGCCTAGAGGTGGTTTCATTGCTTTTGTGGAAATATTTTGAGACTCTATTGCGTTTGTTTGAACTGGAATATCTGTGTTATTAGATACTCCACCCAATCCTGTATTAGAGGCAATAACTAGAATAATTACATATGATATAATTGACCATGATATTGCGAAAAGCCAAAAAGGGAGCCATGTATATTTTTGTTTATTACGTCCTAAACCAAACTCTTTCCATGTACCGTCCTTAGCAAACATCAATTCTGGTTTTAAAATTAAAATTGTTGAAATACCTGCTAGGTATAATAAACCAGAGTAGATGAGTAGTGACATTCCTTATTTTCTTAATAGAAAAATCATTGACGATTTATCATGATTTATTCATGATCATCATCTCCATGTTGATTATGATCATATCCACCTTCACGTTCAAACTCTGCGTCTCCAAATACTGGAAACCCAAATTCATCCACTTCACGACCATCCAATGCCTCCATCTGATCTGGTCCAAGACCCGGAAAATCAATTATTCCCGCCGCCTCTCTCTTTTGACGTTCAAGGTCATAGTAGTCCTTATCATAAGCGTAAATCAACTTAGTACCACCAACTGCCCATTTACCCAGTCCTAAACGCTTATTCATTAATTCCACAGCACGTTCCTCATCCGTCAATTTATTGAACTCCGCAATTACATTCACACGCTCCTTTTCATTTCTTATCGCAATTAATTCTTTTATTTCATGGTCGTTGAATGATATTCGTTCGCGTTTGTACTTATTCAAAGTAAGTGCTACAAGCTCTAGCAGAAAACGCATTGAGGGGTCTCCAATTGATTTGACCGAGCTTTTAATTTCGGTTCCTGGGGGGATTTCTGAAGGGTTTATCATTGTAGCAAGAGGTCCATATAGCATCGCACGTTGAATATACACTAGTGATTTTTCATGACCTGGAACAACAATTGGACGTATCTTGTTTTTAAAACCTAAAAGTCCACTCATTTGTTCCACAAAATATTGAAGCTTTGAACGTGCCAGTGCTAGTGCCTCTTTTTGAATATCACCCTCTTTTGCTTTTATAATCTGTGAATCATTTTGTAGAATTGGCAATAAATCCTTCATCACATGATCTTCGCTTAATGCCTTTTTAAGTTCAATGGGAATAAATAGGGAAGTATCCATAAATTGTGTCAATAATCTTTGAAATGGAGTTATAAAATATGTTTGAATTACTTGAAAGAAATTCATCCAAGACAATTTAACAATTTCTTCAATTGTGGTCTGATATGTGACATCAATTAAACGATCTTGAATAACTCTTTCCGATTCTGACGCGGCATCCGATAAAGGTCCAGCAGCCACAGCTATATCACCTCTATCGGCATCGGGTGGTAATTGTAAAAAGTTATTAGTTGTTTTTTGAATTATTTCACTCCATCCAGGAACAGGCGGCGGCCCTACATTACCAAATTGGCTCATTATATCTCTCACAGAGTCTTGCTCTATAATCTTTATAGAATCTACATTATTTACACGATGAATTGTATCAAGTAATTTTGTAAATTCTTCAGTATCAGTTATTACTTTTTGTGAAGCTAGTGCTGATTTACCCTCTGTATCTATATCCATGACCGCGGGAATCGTGGGAAACTGGAATCCACACCAGGGGCACATATTTGTTAAACCAGGTTCGTGTGAATAACCTAATCGCGGGCCCTGGAAACAACACTTTAAGAAAATTCGATAATATAACTCACTATCAGGTTTAACTACATCTGCGCTTAATGCTCTTGGAATGAACTCTGTAACTAAAATCTGTCCTTGTTGATTTGGAATAAGAATTCTTTTACCAATTGGGGGCATCATATCGAACACATTTTTCCAGAAATTTCCTGGCTCTTCTATCTTAGCAAAACAACACGTTGTTTCACTAAGCGGCGAACCTTTTACAAGAGACGATGTTTTCTTAGCTAAAAGATGTGCTTGACGAATCCACAACTTTACAAGCCCTAATCGCCCTTTATTACCCATTGTGGCGGCGACTTCAGGAGTAATTGCGTCTTTGGCGGCTTCCTCTGGTGTTACAATAATTTGTTCAGGTAGGAAAGTAGCAGGAATTTCATCTACCACTTGTCCTATACCTATCAACCCCCCCTTTTCTTTTAGTTTTATTAGATATTGCCGCTTTTCTGATAAATGAGCCTGAATAATATCATCGCCTATTACCTCTTTTAAGATATTATTCATATAAACTACAATACCTTGCTGCCTCTTCAGACTATCCGCCACTTTTTGGAATCCAGTCTGATTCCATGGCACCTCATTTCTACGTATAGATCCCGCCGCACATGCCACATAATCTAACCCTTGCCTATTAGCTATCTCATTATCAAGCGGATATCCGTCAAACCCTGGTGAAGCACATCCTATTAATGCGTGTCTAATAGAATAAGACGGGATTTTTGTCTGAATCTCCAATAATAAAAAGAGAGCAGATGCTGTTATTATATTTCTACTTACAGCTACATCGTAATCAGGCATTGTAGTATGCTTCTTCTTCTTTTCATTGTAGTCATCGCGTGTTGGAAAACGATTAACCCATGAAATTACTCTGTCAATTACATGTCTAAATCCCTGATTATCCATAATTACACCTACACGTATTGCTATCTCAGATATTATATTATATACTCTAGTTTCATCGTCGTTGAGATCCAGCTCTTTCTTTTGTGACGGTTCAATTGGAACACTTACAAGTATGTCAAGTCTTTCTTCAAATATTGCGTCTTCATCTACTAAGACTGCGCGTCCTGATTTTGGATTTCCATTATCGTCAAATTCAATACTATTCTCGAAATCTAAATCACGCATAGCTTGTCCGCAATTTCTACATATATACTTTCCCTGAAATGATCCTCCTGAAAACTTAAGAATAATCTCCTTCTCTATTGCGGGTTTTTCAGAGGGATTTAGATATGCCTGGATTTGTAGTCGTTCATGAAGACATAACAAATGCTCTTTACATATATTACAATTAATCCAATTTCCATCCCTAATACCTTGATATTTCTTAAAAAATTCAGTTAGTTTTTGAAATCGCTCACCATCATCAAATAATCGTCTAATTGCGACTAAATCAGCCATATGTTTACACGTATTTCTCTTTGGTTTCGCACCTGCATTTTCTTGATTATACTTTAACACGTTCGATACTTTTAGAGACTGGAGATATATCGCATTATTAGAATCCAATAAAGCTTTGGCAATAAGTATAGAATTTTTACCCGCTGCGACTTGAAAGTAATCCTGATTTTTCTTCATAAGATATGCGACTTTGGCAATGTCAGAATCTGCTAATGCGGGATTAATACGTTTAAACTCTTCAATATCCTCAACTAAGGTTGGCTGAGAAAGTATTTCCTCAAGAATGGCAGGTGCCTCAATAAATGGATTTGGCTCTGGCATCTTTGAAGTATCTACACCAACTTTTTCTCTGAGTTTCACAATAGTTGATAACAACTGATTTTGGTATAATTTAATTTTAGTAAGTAGTACTTCAACGATTTTGGGAGATAGCTCCAAGTTTTCCATACCATATTGTTCAAGTGTGGCAAATGTATCTCCCAACCCTAGAGCAGGCACCGATAATCCTTCAATATAATCTGGCAATGGAATATTACCAAGTGTACTTCTTTCTACATCAAGTAACAGTAAATCATTTGATGTTCCTACTTCTTTAGGCGTCCCCGTTTTTTCAAGAATGGAGCGCATAGTTTCTTTGGGCATTTGGCTGCGGCCACTGTCAATGGCGAGACTTGTAGAACGAGTTGTACCAATGTTACTAGCAGTTCTAATAGGAAAAATTAAATACGAATTTATTGTGGCACTATCTTCGGATAATAGAACCTGTTTACGCCTATCAACACCTTTACGATACGTGGTAGCCAATGCTCGTTCAATGCCGAAAGGAATTTTAGTAAATACAGGAGGTGCGTCATTTTCATGACTGGCAATATAACCTGGAATCGTTTCAAGAAATACCATGTTATCATCTATTTCAGGTGCCTCGCTTCTAAAGAATTCAGAATCGTTTACAGCTTTCCATAAGGGTTCGGCCGCATCTACAGACGATGACCAGGGCGACAAATATTTCTTTAAAAAAGATTGCTGATCAGCCCATTCACGGACGACTGCACCATGTGAACTTACATGAAAACTCTTATTTTCTACTATTTGGTCCAGCTCCGTCAAAAAATTCTCAAAATGTACACCATCCGCTATTTTACTTTCATCCATCTCATCCTCTTCGCTTACCATATATTCCTTCTTACTTACTGTAAGTACTGGACGGCCAAGTGGTATTGTTGTAGTTTTAATTAATTCGGCAAGAGTAGAAGCAGATATTGCTTTTGTACCTTGTATTGTACCATCGTCATTGTAGACAATGGTTGCCTGCTTAAGATTAAAGAGAGTTTCAACAAGGATACGTACTATGCGTATTGATTGTGGATCTTTTTGAAGAATTGGATCAAGGCTGCTTATAAAGTCATTAAGTGCGTCTATCTTTTGTAGATTGTCTGGTATGCGTTGCTCAAAAACGGCGGCCTCTCTAAAAACCTTTGGACGTACAACTTCAATAAATCCAACAACTTCAATTTCGTCCTCTTCTTCTTCTAATTCAGCGCCTAATTCGCCTTCTATCTCTCCTTCCAGCTTATATCCTTCTGACCCATTAACTTGTTCTTCTGGACCACCAACTAATTGACGAATACTAATGATTTTAAAGTCTTCATCCGATTCTATACCAACAAAATTAAAATTTAAATCATATGTAATTTCAGCATCATCTAAATCCTGAATCTGAATATAATCATTCTCTTTATCGACTTTTACGATTTTATAAGACTTGTATAATTCTCCTGCCGCATTGAATGTGTCAATAATTTGATTAATCCTAAAATCTTGTTGCTCAACAAAACTATCGAATAAACGTTTTTCAATAACATACGCAGCAGTTACACCATCGTCCTCTTTATATAATTCTTCATCGTCCGTTTGTTCAAGCTCAAAGTCGTGTAAACTATTTGAAACACCGTCTGGTTTTATGCTTATACGCTCTAAACTTCGATAATACACGCTGCCAATTGTTCTACCATATTTTTTAGAGTCAATAACTACTCTATCACCTAATTGAATAAAGAGCATGGGGTTATCATCGTCTAACGAATTTGTATCACCTGTCGGAGCAATTTGTACCGATGACTGAATGGCACCTTCAATATTAGCCTCATCATCGATTTCATCATCTACTCCTGTACCCTCTTCAAGTACTACACTAGGATTATTACTAGGTGTTAGAGGCGTTACATTATTCTCATTTTGTTCCCGCTGTACCACATCAGGAGGTAATTCTTCTGAAGTATCCATTGCGCTCTATCATCCTATTAAGATTCTTCTAGCCTCACAAAATCTCAAATCAGTGAATTAGACCAACAAACAGATATAAAGAAATTAATACTATAATATGTAGTATTAGAGAATGCCTATTCAATATGACATTAATGTATTTAAAGACCTTATTACACAATATCCAAGTTGGGCGGAATTACAAAAATATTTAGAATCACCTGAGGGTGGATTATTTAGAGTTGTGTATAATACAGATGACGATGTATTTTGTATTATACGTTATGAAAAAGGGACGAGTAAAATGGATTTGCCCCATAGTAAGTGGTTTCGTTCTGTAGTATGGAATACTAAGACTAATCGTCCTGTATGTGTCGCCCCCGCGAAGGCTACCGCCCTAGGCCTAGTGCCTTTTCCGTTTAAAACTCTTAAAGATGTTTCTGACGCTGGATTAGTATGCCAGGAATTACTAGATGGGTTTATGATTAATTGTTTTAAAGTTAGCGGAGATGATACGTTTCATATTACAAGTCGTTCAAGGCTTAGCGCGGCCGGAAAGTTTTACTCAAATAAGTCATTTAGGGAATTATTTGAGGAGGCTTATTTAAATACAAATACTGTATTAGATCAAAATAGATATCAGGATATTTGTTCTCCTAATGGTTCAGAAGTAGCCACGTTTTATAGTTTTCTAGTACAACATATGGAGCATAGAAATGTAAACCCTATTAAATCAAATCGCGTATATTTAGTTCATAGCGGTGTTGTATATGATGACGGTCTTGTTAAATTTGAGGATAGCCCTACAATGGTAAGAGGTGTACCAAATATCGAGAATATTCCCTTAGTACCCTCCGTAATACAACCAAAAAGTTCATATGCGCAAATTGTATTGACAAATGCTACAGATGCTACAGCAGATTCAACCGCAGATGCTATAGATGAGGTTCAAAAATGGATTAAACAACAACTTATAGATAGGGATTGGTCATTTCAAGGACTGGTTTTCAAGGACGGCAAGGGCAATCGCTGGCGCTATCGTTCTGAAAAATACTCTGCAGTAAAAACGTTAAGAGGTAATAGCCCCAATATTATTGAACGTTTCACACAATTATACACTCAGAGTTTGATTGTGAGATATTTGGAATATTATCCAGAGGATAAGCAATTGATTATCGAACATATGAAATTTATGGATATTATTATTAAGATTTTATATGATAGCTACGTAGATTTACACATTACTAAAGCTGTTACAGCTGAAACAGTTGATAAAATGTATCTCCCCCATCTTTATAGTATTCATGGTATTTATCTAAATCAACTTAAACCATGTGGTAAAAAGGTTAATTTTTGTGAAATTAAGGAATATCTTCATAAATTACCGTGGCAGAGAATTGTGTTTTTAATTAAGAAGTTACCTAAGGCATAAGGCCAAAGGCATAAGGTTTTCAATTATTATTTTATAAAATCAAAAGAACTTAAAACTTATCTACATTTCTAATTTAGAAATGTCGAAAAGTCCGAGTAAGTATGTTTTAGGAATAGATCTTGGAACATGTAATACGGTAGTTGGTGTGTGGCAGAACGACCGAGTAGAAATTATTGCGAATGAGCAGGGAAATCGTACTACTCCTTCTTATGTGGCATTTACTGAGACAGAACGTCTAATTGGGGATGGTGCTAAGTCACAGGCGGCTGCTAATCCAAATAATACAATATTTGATGCTAAACGCTTAATTGGTCGTAAGTTTGATGATCCTACTGTTAAGTCTGATATGGCTCATTGGCCATTCGCAGTTAGTCAAGGAACTGGTGGTAAACCTCAAATTGAAGTGGATTTTAAGGGAGAACGTGTGACTTTCCAACCCGAGGAGATTTCTGCCATGGTTCTTACTAAAATGAAACAGACCGCTGAGGCATATCTGGGTTGCGAAGTAAAAGATGCGGTTGTTACTGTACCCGCATATTTCAATGATTCACAACGGCAGGCAACTAAGGACGCTGGTGTAATTGCTGGATTAAATGTTCTTCGAATTATCAATGAGCCGACGGCGGCTGCGTTAGCATATGGCCTTGATAGGAAGAAGGCGGGGGAACAAAATGTGTTGATATTCGATTGCGGAGGTATTGAATCATACTAATTTCTACTTATTATAACTACAGTTTATAAATGGCTTCAAATATAATATATTAATTAAACAATATGAAGCCAAATCAAAACAATTTATTAAAACTGTAATATATAATATAGAAAATGAAGTATATGTACTGCTTCCTGAGGTTAAAGCCCTCATTCTGAATAATTCAGAAGAATCTGGTGAATTGACGGGAAACCCCTAAAGCTTCTCCTACTAACTTATCCTGGTAACAGAGATAAGGGCATAGAGTAATTATCTATGGTATAGTAAAAAAGGAGATGATTCTATTAATAGAAATGGGCAATCCGCAGCCAAGAACCCTATAAATAGGGTTAAGGTTCAGAGACTAGATAAAGTATCCTAATCGTGAAAACGTATGGAGAAATATCCACGAGTGCCAGAGATTTTCTTTTAGAAAATCAAGATATAGTCCGAACTCATAAGAGACTATGAGAAGTATGGATAAAGAGCCATACGATAACAGTGTTGGGAACACATGATGTATCTCTTATTACAATTGATGATGGCGTATTTGAAGTGAAGGCCACGGCGGGCGACACTCACTTAGGCGGAGAAGATTTTGACAGTGCCATGGTGGAGTGGTGTATTCAGGAATTTCAAAAGAAAAATAAAAATGTAGATTTAAAAAATAATAACCGCGCTCTTCGCCGTCTTCGCACAGCCTGTGAGCGCGCTAAACATACTCTTAGTAGTTCTACTCAAGCCACTATTGAGATTGATACACTAACCGATGGTATTGATTTTACAACCACAATTACGCGCGCCAAGTTCGAAAGTCTATGTGATGCGACATTTCGTCGTACCATTACTCCACTAGATCAGGTTCTACGTGATGCCAAGATGTCCAAGGATCAAGTTCACGAAATTGTAATGGTCGGCGGCTCCACACGTATTCCTAAGATTCGTGAACTTGTAAGCGCTTTCTTCAATGGTAAAAAACTAAATGACTCAGTACATCCAGATGAGGCAGTAGCATATGGTGCCGCGATTCAGGCACACATTTTGAATGGTGGAAGTAGCTCTACTGACCGCACATCTGACCTCATTCTACTCGATGTCGCACCCCTATCGCTTGGTCTTGAAACGGCTGGCGGCGTAATGACTGCGCTTATTAAGCGTAATACAACTATTCCGTGTAAGAAGTCTCAGACTTTTTCGACATATGCCGATAACCAACCTGGTGTTCTAATTCAAGTATTCGAAGGTGAGCGGCAATTTACACGCGACTGTAATCAATTAGGTAATTTCAAGCTTGATGGTATTCCACCAATGCCCCGTGGCGTCCCTCAAATTGAAGTATCGTATGATATTGATGCCAATGGTATTCTAAATGTATCGGCAGCGGAGAAATCAACAGGTAAATCTCAAAAGATTACTATTACAAATGATAAGGGGCGTCTAAGCAAGGATGATATTGATAGAATGGTACAAGAAGCTGAAAATAATGCGGCAGAAGATAAAAAACGTATGGAAAAAGTAGAGGCCAAGAATCAACTTGAATCATATCTGTACAATACACGAAATTCAGTACGAGAAGATAAAGTGAAAGAGACACTTGGTGAAAGCACAGTATCTGAAGTTGAAGAATGGGTTAAGGAAGGCATTGAATGGCTGGAAGCCAATGCTGAAGGCACAAAAGAGGAATATGAAGAGAAGCAGAAGGCTTATGAGGATAAGATTAAGCCTATAATGATAAAGTTGTATGAGAAATCTGGTGCGCCTGGTTCTCAAGATGCTGGCTCTCAAGTACCTGGTTCTCAAGCAGCTGACTCTCAAGATCAATCTAAAATACCTTCTAAAGGTCCGAAAGTTGAAGAAGTTGACTAATAAAAGCCTAAAAGCTAATGTCTTTTCATATATAAAATGATGTCAACTACATCCATGATTATATTTGGAGTTATTGCGTTGATTGCAGTAGTTGTTATTTGGAAGTGCTGGAAAAAACCGAATCTTTATAAGAAAAATGATGAACTAATACAAAACCAAGAACAAGAACAAGAACAAACCCAAGAACAAGAACAAGAACAAGAACAAGAACAAGATCAGAACCAAAAACAAATCCAAGAACAAACTAAATCAACAGATTTAACACAAATACCGCTAATGGTTTTTGCTGTAAATGATAATGGCAATTTAGATTTAACCGATATGAGCGGAAAAGCCCTAAATATTGGATTTGGAAAACATCCTAAAACATATGCTATTTTGCTTAACAATGCTGAGAATGATACTGATAAAATAGAACAAGGTAATACTACTACATTTATTAGTAAAGTTGGTAATACAAAATTATATGATGTAATTAAGCAGCCATATATTATTAATTATACGAGATTATAGACGGGCCTACAATAGCGGGCCTATTATAGCGAGCCTATTATAGACGGGCCTAAAACTTTTATAATATATTATTATTATGGAGGAAATACTTAAAAGCCTTCAAGGCAAAAGTATAACAAAGAAAAGCCTATTTGATTTTTTGTCTGATATTAATCTTGAAGAGCTTTCTATAGCTAATTCAAATTCAACTATATATGAAGATTTTATAATACATCCTATAATTGAACAACCGCCACAAGAGAAAAAACGCAGAGGAAGGAAACCAAAGGAGAAACCTTTAATTGAAGAACCGTCACAAGAGAAAAAACGCAGAGGAAGGAAACCAAAGGAGAAACC
>Ga0114966_10005373_pt1 | contig 10856 bp, 9 predicted proteins | sample M_130207_XF_Meta_FD_87029 | JGI IMG/M metagenome (GOLD analysis project Ga0114966, IMG submission 87029) | Freshwater microbial communities from Lake Montjoie, Canada to study carbon cycling - M_130207_XF_MetaG | ecosystem: Environmental > Aquatic > Freshwater > Lake | place: Lake Montjoie...
AGAGAACCGAATCAATATAATATTGAAATGGAATTTAAAAATGATAAAATAGACATGAAAAAACTAATAGATTTTCCATCCTTATATTTATTGCAAGAATTAAACAAGGATATTATTGAGAAAATGAATATATATAATACGTGTCACGTAGAAAAAAACTCTACGATTGCCAGTATTTTTATTTTGTATAAACATTTTTTTAAGGAATTTGGATTATCACAAATGGCCGCACACTTGAATATTAAGCGAACAGAATTCCAGGAGTATATTGAGTTTAAAACGGTTCCTTGTGTAACAAATAACATGGATGTAGAATTAGAATTGGTAACAAGTGGTGATTATTCTATGCTACCATTGGATAATTTGGTAATGAAATTTATATTATCAACTCCAGGTACTGTAAAATTAATTATAAATATGGAACTGAATAATAAATTTGATATTCCAGTGTTCATTGAAAAAACGTCAATTCAAATATTTTATAAAATATTCACGCGAATTAAAAAATTTATAGAAACGTGTTAGAAAAATGTTAGAAAAATGTTAGAAAAAATTATAAAATTATACAAAATATAATATTAAAAATATAATATTATATTTGATTATGAATTCATTCAAAAAAAAAATAGTCAAATTTTTTACAAATGCTGAATTTATTTTTAGTATGGGTTGGATTTTTGCCAGTGAATATTTTAAATACAAAATAAATTTGATTACATATGTGCATTTTATTCGCGCATTAAGTCATCGTCTAGCAGAAAAAAATATAATGTATGTAAAATTCTTTCAAGCCATTGCCATGAATAATAATTTTATTGACGATAATATAAATTCAGAATTACTTACTTTTGCAGATAATGTACCATATTGTAAAGAAGACATTGATTATTTACTTTTGGAAAAATTACAATACCGACATACATTGCAAATAGATAAAAACAGTCCAATCAACGCAGGAATGATTTCCCTCGTGTATAAAGCAAAAAAAACGGTTTTTTTACCGAATGAATCGCAGGAGAATCCATATGTAATAATAAAAATAAAAAGAAAATATATTGCAGAGAAATTAGATTATGCAATAAAAAGATTCCATTGTGTTCTATATTTGTTATCATTTATCCCAATATATAATTCCATGAATATTCCTTTTACTATTAAAAAAACATTGGACATCATGATACAACAATTGAATTTTAGCGAAGAAGTTAAAAATACACAAGAAATGAGAGAAAAGTGTAAGCATCTGGAATATATTAAAATACCAATTGTCAATGAAGAAGTCACAAATATGTATCCTGATGCTATTATGATGGAATATATTGACGGCGTACATCTTTCAAAAGTAGATAAAGCAGATTATGAAATCTTCGCAAAACAAGTTTTAAAATATGGATTTATAACCTCCTTTATGGGTGGAATCAGCCATGGTGATATGCATAGTGGAAATATTTTATTTATTAAACAACCGGATACTAACGGAACTATAAAATATCAAATTGCCCCAATTGATTTTGGAATCGTTACAAGAACAAGTGAAAATACAAAATTAATAATGATTGAGATTGCATCGGAGATGATGACATGTGATACGAGAGAAATGGCGGAAAAATTAGTAAAAGTATTATTGGACCCACCCGATTTGAAAAATGTATTACCAATAGAAGATTATACTAGACTTATTGTTATTATTGCGATTATATTACAAGAAACCATACATAGTAAAAATGTGGCGAATCAAATTCAGATTTATGAATTTTTCAAACGATTTAATGATTTTTTATCCGAATCAACCATAAAAAAGTATAATATCAAAGTCAATGAGGATTTTATTAAAATACAAGTAGCGATAACTATGGCAAACGGAATTAGTATGACATTGTGCAAAAATGACTTTATAAATGTGGCGAATGCAATATTATGTGAAATATTTCACTTGAAACTGTTTATGTAATTTTATTCCGGGTCTCTATCAATGATAACCTCTTTTGCGATGTTCTTGATTATTTTATTATAATTATTTATATCATCGTCCTCTGTGGAGCCCCCCATGGATTGATTCACGATTGCCAAATACTTATCGCATTTAACAGATTCGGGGTTTTTATGCTCTGGGTTCTCTTGTCGCCATTCATTTATCTGCCGCTGATTTTTGTGCGCAACATGTTTAATCATTTTAGTAATTTTTTCATTTTTTCCATTCTCTTTTTCCCAGGCATTTTCGTCTTTCACGTACATGGTTTCACGTTTTAAATCGCTGCAATGAATCGGCCGCTTGCAAACATCCAAGTCTTTTAATTTATTCACTACAATGTGACTGATTCCTTTCACGTAACCGAGTTCTCCCACTCTTTCTAAATCTGATAATTTTAGCTGTAAAGAATTTACGAAATCCATAATATTCATAGCATCTTTGCACTGCTCATTTAAAAATATATTTAAATTAAATTTATTTTTTGTTGTATTATTACAATTCATGTTTGTTGTGTTTCCAATACCTTTACTGACCAGTTCCATCATTTGCTTATTTTGATTGTCAATAAAATATTTATTCTGTTCCATCATTTGCTTATTTTGTTCTTTCAGCAATTCTCTGAATTCATTGTTTTGTTTCAACAGTTCTATGACAAGTTCGCCTGATATTATGTTGTTGGATGCATCTGTTACTGGAAGTATTTCTTGTTTTATAATGGTGCATTCTATTTCAGGTTTCCAATTACAGGCTTGTTTATGATTCCATAAACTTGATTGATGTTTATATTCTTTACCACAATCACATGTATAACGGTTTGGAACTAGCGAACTTTTTGTTATCGTCGTTTTATTCGTATTTATCGTATTCTGATGTTTTGGTGTCAAAAGATGCCGTGTATATTGACTAAGTCTGCTAGTAGTATAATCACAATTTGTACAATGGAACTTTTTAGAACTTTCGGAACTTAATTTATTCGCCATTCTTCGTTTTAATATACGAAGACAAAAGTTCCTAAACCTTTTCCCAATAAATATTAAAAAACTTATCCGTCACATATTTTCAAAAAGAAATCCGGATTAAGAGCAATATGCTGTAAATCCAAAAATGTCCAAAACATGCATTTTTTTACTTTAAAAGTTTTTTTGGCCAGAAAAAAAAGGACAAAAAAAATGTCCAAATTTGATTGGCCAAAAAAACTTTTAAAAACAAAAAAGATATACATGACTGAGAATTTATTTTATTTTTTATATTTTTGGAAACGGCTGCAAATAGCATGATAACACTTAATAGTGCTTTTTTTCAGCGTTTTGAACCCACAAAAAATATATTGTATGTAAATATGTTATAGGAATGAATGTATTTATTTTTATTGTTTTAAACTTTATCGTCGGATTTATTTCCGATATTGTGTTGAATGTAACAAACCTTGTGCCGACATTAAAATCGTATTTTGCAAATAAATCTATTTTAGAATCGGCCGCATATGCAGGCATAACAATTATTGTTGCATTATTGGTTGTCATGGGGTTTTCCAAGGTATTCTTCGGTTTTTTTATTCCAAATACGAATGCAGAATTAGTAAAATATAGCATATTAGCATTTACTTTAGGATTTATGATAGATATTTTTATTTATAGAATGAAAGTATTCGGGACTAGTTTAGATTTGTATTATAAAACGGCAGGAGCCGGGTTTTGGGGAGCGTCTTCTTTATTATTTTCCATTTTAATTAGTTATTTTACACAAAAATATATCATATCTAACAATAATATAATATAATATTGTTTTATAGGTAAAATTGGACATACAAACTATAATCAAAAAATTACAACATATTGAAACAGATATAAAAAATATAAATATTGATTTAGATAAAATAATATCAGATGATAAACAAAATATAAAAATAATGAATGAAAAATTGGATAAAATAATGTTTTTATTAGACACCTCAAAAAAGAGGATTAATAATAATTATTCCGATAATATTATTGAACATGGTTATAATTATTTTGATTAGTTATTTTGCACAAAAATATATCATTTCACATAATATACTTTATTTTATTTTAAAAATGGACTTGAATACCAAAATAGAAAATATAGAAAAAGAAATGAAAGTAATCAATGAAAAATTGGATAAAATACTTGCACTATTAGAAACGGATTGTAAAAAAATGAGCAGTCATATTGACTTTATTGAAGAAGTATATGACAACATAAAACATCCATTAAATTTTGTAATGAATAAAGTAACTGATTTAATTTCTGATAATAAGGCTATTGAAAATACCGGCATGGAATTAATCAATAATGGTTAAAACTTGTTAAATCTGGTTAAAACCCGATAAATTAATCCGTGGATAAAAATTGAAGTATAATATTAAAATTATTATACCTCCATATTACACCTAAAAAAATGACGGACCAAATTCCGTTAAAAAAATCATTTATCTTTATTGACGGAAGTTATTTCTGTTTTCACCGGTATTATTCTATTGTTCGCTGGTGGAAGAACGCTCATCCGGAAGAAGCCGATGTATTGTTAAATCCATATGAAAATACATTATTTCGCGACAAATTTGTCAAAACATTTGTTGAAACCGTAAAGGATATTCCGCAAAAACTTGGGTTCAAAAAGGATAACCATAATTTTAAAATGATTGTAGGAAAGGACTGCAAAAGAGAAAATATTTGGAGAAATGAACATCAAGAAAAATACAAAGCTAATCGGAAAAATGATTCGGGATGCGGACCCTTTTTCAAAAAAGTGTATGAAGATGATTTATTTACACAAGGTGGTGCAAGTACAATTATGTTGCATGACAAATTGGAAGCCGATGATTGTATAGCCATTTCTACACGGTATTTGTTAAAAAAATACAAAGATGACCCCACTTTGCAAATATACATTATTACGAGCGACAAGGACTATTTACAGTTGATTGGACCAAATGTAAAAATATTTGATTTGAATTATAAAAATTTGGCAGAACAAAAAAGCAGTTTTGGTGATGCACGAGCGAATCTATTTTGTAAAATTATTATGGGTGATATAAGTGATAATATTCCGTCCATATTTAAAAAGTGCGGGCCAAAAACAACACTAAAATGTTACCAAAACCCACATTATTTTCAAGAAAAGTTGAAGAGCGAAAATGCTTATGATAAATTCAAGAATAATAAAATAATGGTGGATTTTGAGTGCATTCCTGCGGTATATACTGAAGAGTTATTAAATGGTTATAATGCAGATATCACCGCATGGTAAAACAGTATATCTTGAAACAGTTTATCTTGTAAAAAGTTTATAAGATAAATTATATAAAATTCTAGAATATAATTATTTTTTATTTTTTATTTTTTATTTTTTATTTTTTTGCTTTGCATTTGCATTTGGCGCAACAAATCCAGAACGTAAAAATTCATTCGGTTGATACTGAATTCCAAATAATTGCGCATATGCCTGCCGAATTTTTTCATATCTGGATTGACAACCTAACACGGCTTTCTCTCCTATCGGAATTGAATTTCCTGGATATAACTCCAAATCAATAACGACATAATAAGACAACTTGGAATCGCCATAATCGCTATTTAGAATACCCATATTATTTATATCCATGTATAAATTTTTATTTGGCACAGTTAGCACAGGTGTTTTAGAAGAACCTCCATGTTGTATAGAAGATCCGCCGCTTTGGTTGCGCAATGCAGCGCGCCGTCGTTTTCTGTCAATCATAATATTAAATTTGTTATATAATACTGTTATCATTTGCCGAAAACGTTCATTACGGAAATACCAGATGTTAATATTATTATCCACAAAATCATTATTATTTGGAACAAGTATTCTAGAACGAAAACACCCCTTGAAAATTATATAATATATATACAATGGTAATTCATTAAGTGCGGGTGCTACCGGAGGTGCAGCCCCAGCCGCAGCAACAAACCCACTAACACTTGGAGGTTTTGCTATAAATATACAATTTTTTATTTTTGAATTAAATGCGACATAATACTTATTAATGGCAACATTATTTCCATCTTCTATTAATATTGCATAATGTGTAAATTCATTTGCTGAATCTAAATTTTGTACTGAATCCCCACAAACAGCTGTATAATATGGGTTTTTTATATCGTTAATTTGGTTGTTTGTAATTTGTTCAACCGTATAGTCGTCGAGTAAAACACCATAACTATATTGATTATTTATATTTCCTGTATTTACTGAATTTCTTGCATTTCCTGAATTTCTTGCAATTCCAGTTCTTGAAACAATAGTACCAGAAATTTCGGCACCATACGTATTTCTAAAAGTGACAAAATCACCATTCTGTAATAATTCACTTCTTGACTGAAAATCTAGACGTTGAAGAGTAATAAATTTAACTTTAAAAACATTTTCCAATATGCGAATCGTGATATTATTCCCATAATATTTTCCACCTTGATTTGGCTCTAAACGAATTGCGGCGCGAACGAGTGCTTCAAGATTTGGTTCATTTCCAATAAACTGGTTATTCTCATTAAATAAAAAATTATATGGAATACGTTCTTGGTCATTTGAATTATAATTCACAGTTGCCGCACCTGCCCTTACTAAATAATTTATTTCTGGAATCGTAATATTTTCTGCAACCGCCGCTCGTAAAGAAGTAGTAGAATATAGACCATTTTCCGAATATGGATTATTCGTAGTACTATTTGCACTGATTAGTCCCGTATTCAATGCAATCGCTAGACACGTAAATAAACTATTTTCTGGGCTTGAATCACCAAATATTTCCCATTCATCCAACAGATTATCCAAATCATTTTCTTTTATTGGATCCAATACAGTATCATTTATACCATCATAATAAAAAGAAGCTAATTGCTGTCTAAATTCATTTGTAACCTTATCATTATATTTAGAATTCCGAGAAACTAAAAAATTTTTTTTACGGTTGTCAATTGGTGGTGGAACAATGGGTGGTTGTGTAGGTGTTCTTATTTGAATGCATTGTTGATGCATTCCTAGCGCAGATATTTGAGGAATCAACAAATCCAGACCCGTCGTATATTTTTTTTCTAATGCTGTAATTGTACTATCCAATTGAACTTGTGTTTCTTCTTCTGTTTCAAGCATGGCGTTATTTTGTGCTATTTTTGCTGGTATTGTAATATCTGAATAATCTGCAATGCTCCAAAAAAGAGGAGGGGACTGGTTTAAAATGGCAATAATAGATATATCATCAAAAATAAAATCATAATAATTTTGCCACCCATATTCACCATATTTTTTAATAAGTACTTTGTTTAAATTTTTTTGACTTGTTACGTATGCAACTTCACGCGCAAATACAATAACAGAAATTCTAGAATATAAAGTTATTAAATCATACGCCCAAATAATTGTATTTTGTAAAAGTAAATAATACCTTATTGCTGATTTAGTAGTCTTTGTTTGTCGCGAATCAAAAAATAAGGTTTCTTGTGCTTTTATAGGCGTATTTTCATCTTGATTCGCCATAAAAGAATCCACCACATTTCTATCAGCTTGCGAGAACCTTGCGTAAGTAGTCATCCTATGTTGTATTTCGGTAATCTTTTGACTAGTATCATTTTTAACAGATTCTAAAAATATAACACTACTGTTTTTAATACTTTCCCAAACAAGGGATTCAAATTTTTCATTTAACTCAATTACATTATATACATAAATATCAAATTCTGTTTTTTTAATAAGTAACAATTGAGGATAATCATAGTAATTTGTCAATTCCTCTTTAAAATTAATTTGTATAAGAAGAATTTTATTTATTTCTACACCGACTCTTTTTATTACATTCTTTAACTTTGTAATATATTGTATAATATCCGGGTTTTGAAATAAAGCCTGGTAACAATTTATATCAAAGTTAAAAAGCAAATTTATCAAATAAGATTGAAATGAAATATCCACTGGTGTTAGTTCTTGGGTTTTTAAATTTTCTAATTTTATTTTAAGAAGACTTTGAAAAAATAGTACCATTTGTGTAATATAAATTTCCATTTTATTTATTTTATTCATAAGTAGTTTCATGGTAATAAGTATTACTTTTATGAACTGTTTTCTATAATCTATTAGGGTATTTATTGCTCCTAATAATTCTTCTTTTAAATTCGCAGTCCCCAAAATTTTATCTAATGAATAATTTGCCTGTTTATACTGCACAATTAAATCATATAATTTTGTTGAAGCATCATCGTATTGTTTTTTTTGCTCCATTGTATTTTTTACATTTTCAATATTTATATCGTCTGGTGCCGCATTTGAATTTGGAGTTGCATTTGTTGTAGAACTAGTATTAATACTTTGTACCGTAATTGTAGGAAGTTGCGTTCCCATTACTTTTGTAAATTTATTATTGGCCTCATTATATTCCCGCCCGGCATTTATATACGAATCATATAACGGTTGTAATACAGCAGGATTCAATTGTATATCATCGCTGTAATTTTGATTTATAGAATACAAAATACTCAACGACATTGGGTCGCTTGGAATATTTCGTATATTTGTATTTACATTTATAGCATTTTGTTCAACTATATCTCGCCCAACCAAGCTGTAAAAACTATTTGGAATATTTGTATTTAAATAATTCAAATAATTATTTTGTTGTATTTCTTGCGATTTCTTTTGTTCTTCTGGAGTAACCGGTAGAGGTATAGACACCGGTCCAGACACATTAATTCCTTTTGCTACCGTATTTGTAAGAGTATCCGCAAAGTTGGAATATTTTTCTCCTGTAGAATACCCATTTAAAATGTCCGGCGGATATGTTTTTTTAAATGCGATAAGTTGGCTTTCTGCGTCGGTTTGTTGTATTTGAGGCATAGTAGAACCCATTCCCATTCCATATGTTGAATATGATAGCCGACTTTCAAATTTCTTGGTATCAATGCGCCAGTCACCTTCGGACCAGGATTTACTGTAAATCGTAAATGGTTGGTCCCGTATATAAAACGGACCATTTGATGAAAAAAGCGTATTTAAAATAAGTTCAATATTATTATCTACATAACCAGCATTTGTTGCTTCTACCAAGCCAATTTTTTTTTGGTGTGTAGAAGAAATCGTACGATTAACTAATCCGGTAAATTCATTTTTGTTGAAAAATTGTGTGAATTTTTCGGATGGGGGATGACCGGACGGAATATAGTTGATAATGGATGAATTTAATTTTACCAATGGGTCAAAATACACCGTTTCACTTTTGGTACGAGGAACGGTCATAGACGGCGAATATTTTATTTTGGGATAGCCGCGGATTCGCGTATTAATAAATATTGTTAATGTATTTGGTATGGTTATGTTAGCTGACATATTATACATTAAGAATATTTTTCCTTTAATAGAATATCGTTTTACAATCAATTAGACAAACAATTAGACAATGAATTAACAAAAACGATTATGCGTTTTTATCTATCACTTCGTAAGTAAATTTTGAAAATGCCTCTTTTTGCATTTTGCGCTGCTTTTCTCGTTTGGCTTTTTCTAAAGTCAAAATAGCGGTATTTAATTCTGAATCACTAACTAATCCGTCGCCATTTGTATCTGCTAATTTGTGTAAGATGCGATAATGATGTGGGACTACGCAATAATCACTTTCTTCATTAAACAAATGGTCAGATAATACAACAAAAATCGCCGTTAATGCGAGTGCAACATAAATGTCACGAGTGCCCATCCATGCCATCGCAAATATAAGGATTTGTCGTGTCAATGATGATTTGAAATATTCCTCGGTAGATTTACTAAACTGAATAGAAATAACTTTGGAACCGACGTTGAGTAAAATCATGACAATACCTGCAAAAAATTTGCTATTATTTAAAAAACCGATATGGTCATGGATAAACCCGAAAGGATTGGTTAAAAAACTGCTATGTACTTCGGACGGCGCAGTTGCATTCATAGGGACACCAAAGGGTCCAGAAACTATATTTTTTTTTGGCATGGAAGCCTTTTTGGGCATATATTATGTATATAAAAAAATATTAGTTGTAATTTAATTGGCTATATAATTCCAAATTTGGATAATAAAACATTCGCCTTATTCCATACATTGTTATATGTTGTTGTTGTATAAACGCGCATATTTCTTATATGCGGATTATACATGGCACGCAATCCAGGTGTAAAATTTTCTTGGGTTTTGCTATATTTGCTATATTTGATAAATTTATTATAAATAACTACAATCCATATCAGAATTATTAGAACCCATGGTATAACCATTGGATTACGCATAAATAATTTTTTATTCATATATTCTTATACGATAAAAAATTATTTTATATTAAATTATTTCTCCGCGAGAGAATAGGGGTTCTTAAACGCATGATTGTCGGGCCAGTTGGATTGAGGGTCCCCCACCGCATTATTGTTACAAGTTGATGGCATACTCTTTGATGATTTCGGTCTTACCATTTCCTGGATGCGCAATATATGTTGGTAATTATTGCCAGTACTTTTTGGTTTGGGCGCATGGTTTGACGTAACAACATTTGCGGGCTGTGATGGTTGTATAGCACCGGCCTTAGACTGCATCGGATTTAAAGGTACATAATCTGTATCATTTTGCGGAATCGGCTCTGCACTTCTTTTAGGAACATAATATACTCTTTTTTGAAGGTGGTTTTGTTGTTCAAACAACTTATTTTCATTTACAAAGGGCTCTACGGTGGAGAAGCCAAATATAGCAATTGTCGCAAATACAGCAACAATTCCAAACCATGTATTAAAATAAGTTAATGAAATAATAAGTATAGCCAAAAAGGCTCTTCCTAAATAAGAATCATACATGGCAAATTTTCTAGATAAAACTGTTGCATATAAAACAAT
>Ga0114966_10005376_pt1 | contig 10854 bp, 6 predicted proteins | sample M_130207_XF_Meta_FD_87029 | JGI IMG/M metagenome (GOLD analysis project Ga0114966, IMG submission 87029) | Freshwater microbial communities from Lake Montjoie, Canada to study carbon cycling - M_130207_XF_MetaG | ecosystem: Environmental > Aquatic > Freshwater > Lake | place: Lake Montjoie...
AGGTGAGCGAGCGCCGGAAATCCAGATCGCTGAAGCGCAGCGGCGGGAGTTCTTTAACCAACTGCACCGTTGGTTGCGAAAAGGTTACGCAGTTCAAGTGTTCTGCAACAACGATGGTGAGCGTCAGCGGTTTGAGGAAGTCTGGAAGGACTTCGGCTTTGGGATTGAACTCACCCCGCAAATAGGTTCTCTCGCTCGTGGGTTTATTTGCGATGAGGCAAAACTCGTTGTGGTCACCGACGCGGAGATTTTTGGACGTTACAAAGTGCAGCGACCGCGTCGGCAAAAATCGGCGCACGCGCACGCCACACGCTCGGCCTTGGATATAGATTTCACGGACTTGGAGGAAGGTGATCTCGTCGTGCATCTGCAAAATGGCATCGGGCGTTATCTCGGACTGAAGATGCTTCCATCTGGCGCGGCAAATCGGAAGTCAGAGGTTGGAAGTCAGAAATCTGCAACTGAGTGTCTCGTCATCGAATACGCGCCGAGCGACAACGATCTTGAGCCGCCGAAACTTTACGTTCCGGTCAGCGAGTCGCATCTCGTCAGCAAATACGTCGGCGCCGGCAAAGCAAATCCGCCGTTGAACCAACTTGGTGGCACACGTTGGGCGAAAGCGAAGGAACATGCAGAACATGCGGTGCGTGATGTCGCGGCGGAGATGTTGCGTATCCAAGCTGTGCGAGAATCGCAAGAGGGTCACGCGTTTCCGACCGACGTGGTTTGGCAGCGCGAGTTCGAGGGCGCGTTTGTCTATCAGGAAACGCCGGATCAACTACGCGCCATCAGTGAGACGAAGGCTGACATGGAACGCGCCAAACCGATGGATCGTTTGATCTGCGGCGATGTGGGATTTGGCAAGACGGAGGTGGCGATTCGCGCTGCGTTCAAGTCCGTGATGGGCGGAAAACAAGTTGCCATCCTCGTGCCAACGACTGTTCTAGCGCAGCAGCACTATAATAATTTTCGCGAGCGCATGGCGGATTATCCTATCCGCGTCGAATTGATGTCGCGCTATCGCACGCGCGGCGAACAGGATCGAGTCGTGAAAGCACTCGCGGAAGGCACGGTCGACATAGTCATCGGCACACACCGGATCGTGCAGGAAGATATTGCGTTCAAAGATTTGGGCTTGGTCGTGATTGATGAGGAGCAACGCTTCGGCGTGTTGCACAAGGAGAAGTTCAAGCGATTGCGCACACTCGTGGATGTATTGACGCTCAGCGCCACGCCGATTCCGCGCACGTTGTATCTCGCCCTGACTGGGGCGCGAGACATGAGCACGATCCAGACGCCGCCGAACGACCGGTTGCCCGTCGAGACTATCGTGATCGAATACGACGAGCGCACCATCCGCGACGCCATTAAGCGTGAGATGGCGCGGGGCGGTCAGGTTTTCTTCCTGCACAACCGCGTGACGACAATCTACACGATGCAACAGAAGTTGCAGATGCTCGTGCCGAACGCGCGCATCGTGGTCGGGCACGGCCAGATGAACGCGGACGATCTGGAGGAAGTGATGACCACGTTCATCAACGGAGATGCGGACGTGCTTCTCTCCACGACGATTATCGAGAGTGGGCTAGATATTCCGAATGCGAACACGATCATCATTGATCGCGCGGATCGCTTTGGCTTGAGCGATCTCTATCAGTTGCGCGGGCGCGTGGGGCGATACAAGCATCAGGCTTATGCGTATCTTATGTTGCCGCGTAGCGCGGGGATGCTGAGCGACGTGCGGAAGCGCATCAGTGCGATGAAGCAATACGCGTCGCTCGGCAGCGGTTTCAAGATCGCCATGCGCGACTTGGAGATTCGCGGCGCGGGAAATCTTTTAGGCTCTGAACAGAGCGGCCACATCACGGCGGTGGGCTTCGAGCTTTATTGCCAGTTGCTTAAGCAAAGCGTCGGCTCGATGAAGGGCGAGAAAGTGAAGCCGCGCGTGGAAGTGCGCGTAGCATTGGATTTTCTCGGTGAGTCTTCCGGTTTGCCGGAAAATTACGCCACGGAATCGCAGCATCGCATTGAGCTTTACCGTAAGCACGCGCAAGCCACAGATAAGGTAGCACTGGAATCTTTGCGAAAAGAGATGCGTGATCGTTTCGGGCCAATACCGCCAGCGGTGGAATTGTTGCTGACCGTGGCGGAATTGAAAATCCTCGCCAGCGAACGAAACATCACCGTCGTGGAAGTGAAGGAAGACAAGATCATGCTCACGCGTAACAAAGAGTTCATCACACTTGGAGGCAAGTTTCCGCGCTTGACGAAAAAGACTGCCGAATCGCGATTGAAAGAGATTAAGAGGGTCCTGCTGGCGCTATAACACAAAACGGCCAGACCGAAGTCTGGCCGCATTGAAGGAGAGCGAAAAGATTATTTCTTCGTGCTACAAGTCGGACAGCTGGCGCAGGTGGTTTTACCATCGGCGCAGCATTTCATACCGCAGGATGCTTTTGCGGCCGAATCCTTTTTGCAGCAGGTGGATGAGCAGCCGCTGATAATGACCACGGCGCAGGCGAGTGCAACGAATGTGACGATTGATTTCATATTTGATCTGGTTCGATGTTTAGCCTAACCGCTCAAGTCCAAACCATCCGGTTCGCAACCGCAGTCAAGCCGTCAGTATAGTAACTCAGCAGGTTGATTTGTCCATCCGCCCGGCGATCACCGATACGGCTGATGCAACTCCACCACGGCCGGCTTTTTCTTGCCGCGCAGTCGGATGTTTAAAGCTTCCACGCCGACTGAAAACGCCATCGCGAAGTAAATGTAGCCTTTAGGGATTTCTTTGTGGAAACCTTCTGCCACCAGCGCACAACCAATCAACATCAGAAAACTCAGGGCGAGCATTTTAAGTGAGGGATGCTTGTGGATGAAGTCGCTGATCTTTCCGGCATAAACCAGCATGAACAGCAGCGCGATGACCACAGCGGCAATCATCACCCCGAGATGTTTCGCCATACCAACAGCGGTGATGACCGAGTCCAGTGAAAACACGATATCTAGAATGAGAATCTGCGCGATCACGGCCGCAAACTTCGGCGCGACTCGGCTCGTGACTTCGCCGTCTTCACCTTCAAGTTTGTCGTGGATTTCATTTGTGCTTTTGTAGAGAAGGAAAAGTCCGCCGATGATGAGAATCAAATCGCGACCTGAAACACCGTGAGGATGGCTGAGAATCCCCATCGTCGGGATTTCAAAAAGCGGCTTAGTGAGCTTGACCATGAAAGCCAGACCGCACAGAAGCAGAACACGCGTCACGAGCGCGAGCATAAGACCTGTTTGTCGCGCTTTCGCCTGCTGCTCCTTGGGTAACTTCCCCGCGAGGATCGAGATGAAGACGATGTTATCAATGCCCAAAATGATTTCGAGCACGGTGAGTGTCAATAGGCTAACCCAGATTTCCGGTTGTGATATCCATTCCATAATGCAGTAAATGCTTCCTGAAAGGATTATGAAGAGCAATTCGATTACGGCTGTAAATCGTGGCAAAGTTTGTAGCTGCGATGCGTTCCAGTGAAAAAATCTCGCGAGCTTCACGCCCGCACCGCATTCTGTCCACTGTGCATCTGGCGCATCTCAGGCTCCGCGACTTCCGCAATTACCAGCGGTTGGACGCCAATTTTCCGCCCGGATTCCACGTCCTGCTCGGCGACAACGCCCAGGGCAAAACCAATATCCTCGAAGCGATTTATCTCATGGCCACGCTGCGATCCTTTCGCGGCGTCGGCAGCGCACAGATGATTCGGCACGGACAGCGCGGTTATTTCGTTGGCGGAAAAGTCATCGGTCAAAGTGAGCATGAGATCAAAATGTTTTGGTCTGCGCGCGAACGGAATCTCACGCTCGACGCTCGTCCGGTTAAGAAGCTGGGAGACTATCTCGGCACGTTGCGCACGGTCGTTTTCTGCACAGAGGATTTGCAACTTGTCAAAGGCACGGGGCGCACGCGACGACGTTTTCTCGATCTACTGCTCTCGCAAACGCAGCCAGGCTATCTCGCGTTGCTCCAGCGTTACATGCACGCCGTCCGATCGCGCAATGCGCTGCTCAAACAATTCTCTCCTGACCCGCGCTTGCTTGACAGTTTCTCCGATGAGCTTGTGAAGCTCGGCAATGACATCATCACACATCGCCGCGAGCTGATCCCTAAACTTTCGCCGCTCGCGCGGCTGGCCTATCGCCGCATCTCCAATGATGCGGAAGAACTCCGCATCGCCTACGCGCCGAGCGTGAAGACGGATTTCACAGTCGAGCTGGCGCAGGTGCGCGAGCGTGAACGCCGTTTCCGCGCCACGTTGATCGGCCCACATCGGGATGACTTGCAACTGTTGCTCAATGAGAAATCCTCCGCACAGTTCGGCAGCGAAGGGCAGAAACGAACGCTGGCCGTCGCACTAAAAATGGCGCAGGCCGAATATCTCACAGGGATCCACGGCAGCCCGCCAGTGCTGTTGATTGACGACGTAATGGGTGAACTAGATGTGAAGCGGCGTAGTGGGTTGTTACCATTGTTGGAACGGGCGCGTGAAACAAGCGGCCAGGTATTCATGACTTGCACCGAGGAAAATTGGCCGCGGGAACTGAGTCGGGACTTGCAGCGTTGGGAAGTGAAGGGGGGAAGCCTTCAGCAGATTGGTTGATCTGTAACCCCTTTTATTAACGATGAACTAAACACAAAAAAGGTCGATAACTTAAGAAATTATAGTGGATGTCCCTTTCCACGAATTGATTGATGTGTTCTTTCAGATTTTGCTTCTCCTTTGCTCGGCTCGTGTGTCTCGTGGTTAAACGTCTTTCTCAAAAAAAAAGCGCTCCGAGAAACTCAGAGCGCCTTGAGGGGGTAAAAATTACTTCGTGCCGAGAATCGCGTCCTTCGCGGCTTTCGCGACGCGGAACTTCACGACGCGCTTGGCTTTGATCTGAATAGCTTCGCCGGTGGCAGGGTTGCGGCCCATGCGCGCTTTGCGGTTGACCAAAACGAGCTTGCCGAGGCCCGGCAGCGTGAAGGTGTTCTTGGCGTTCTTGTACGCGAGCTGCGCGATGAACTCCAGGATTTCAGCAGCGGCCTTCTTAGAGATGCCAGCTTTGGTTGCGACTTCGGATGCGATTTGTGATTTTGACAATGCTTTAGCCATATTGATTTTGTTACGTTTGTTTGGTTCGAATACGATTCGAGGCAGCATTAAAGCCACTCGCAAGCGTATTGCAAAGATAAAACATCGTTTTTATTGAGTTATTTTGGCTTCCCAAAACCATTGGTTTGCCAAGGATAACTTCCGGCTTTCCTGAGTTCCAAATTCATCGCTATGCTTTGTTATGCGAATTTTGTCAGGCATCCAACCCTCCGGCGCGCTGCATCTCGGAAATTATTTCGGGATGATGCGTCCCGCTATCGAGCTTCAAGAAAAGGGCGAGGCGTTTTATTTCATTGCAGACTATCACTCAATGACGTCGTTGTTTGATGCGCAAGCGCGCCGACAAAACACCTTGGACGTGGCGCTGGACTTTCTTGCGTGCGGACTTGATCCGAAACGCTCGGTGTTCTTCAAGCAAACTGACGTGCCGGAAGTCTGCGAGCTTTCGTGGATGCTTTCCACGCTTACGCCGATGGGGCTGCTAGAGCGCGCCCATTCATTCAAAGACAAGTCGGCCAAGGGGATCCCTATCAATCACGGCCTATTCGCGTATCCCGTTTTGATGGCGGCGGACATTTTGATCTACGACTCGAATCTCGTTCCGGTCGGCCAAGATCAGAAGCAACACGTCGAGATGACGCGCGACATTGCCACCAAGTTCAACGAAACCTACGGCCAAACATTTGTGATTCCCGAGCCGCAGATCAAGGCCGAGACAGCGAAAGTGCCGGGCATCGACGGCGAGAAGATGAGCAAGAGCTACGGGAACACCATCGAGATTTTCGGAGATGAAAAAGGTCTCCGCAAAAAAATCATGGCCTTGAAGATGGATAGCCGCACGCCCGCCGAACCGAAGCCGGACGCCGAATTAAACATCGCCATACAGTTGCTCAAAGTGATTGATGCGGGCGTTGGCAAGGAGTGGGAGGAGAAGCTGCGCGCCGGCGGCATGGGCTACGGAGATCTGAAAAAGATGCTGTTTGAGGTGTATTGGGAACACTTTGCCGCCGCACGTGCTAAACGTTTAGAATTGCTCTCGAATATGGATTACGTGAACAAAGTTCTCGCTGACGGCGCAGCAAGAGCGCGCGCAAAAGCCACAGAAGTTCTCAGGCGGGCGCGCAAGGCAAGTGGATTGGAATAGTCACGCTAAACCGACATCCGCGTTTTAAACAGACCATTTTCTGGGCATTTGCATCGCCACCGCTGTGCCACCGGCAGGGTTGTTTTCCACCTTAAACTCGCCCCCGATGATTTGGAGGCGTTGTTTCATGTTCAACATTCCTACGCCAGTTAAGTCGGCTTGACTAGCACTCACGCCGCGTCCGTTGTCGCTGATGAGTATCACCATTCGTTTCTCAATCCGGGTCAAAGCGATTCGAACTTCGGTTGCACCTGCGTGTTTGAGGACGTTGTTCAAAGCTTCTTTCACTGCCATGAACAGATTGTGCCGTTCCTCCGTGGTGACGCGACGGTCCGGCAAGTCGTGCGGCAGGTCAAGCCGGCAGCGCACCCCGGTGTCTTGAAAATATTCCTGTGCGTAGTGGAAGATATAGTTCGCGAGATTTTCGAGCGAGTCATTGCGCGGGTTGATCGTCCAGACGATTTCGTCCATCGCACGGGTGATGTCTCGCACAGTGCGGGCGATGTTTTGAATGTGCGATTTACTAACACCAGCCGGGGTCTCGCGATCGGCCAGTTCCGTGACCATCGCCACCCGAGTGAGGCGAGAGCCGATGTCGTCATGCAAATCTTGTGCGATACGGATACGCAAATCTGCCAAACCTCGCAACCGCGCTACACGAATCCGATAGATGCCAGCTATTAATAATATCGAAAACAAAACCAAGGCTGCCCTAAACCACCATGTCTGCCAAAAATGCGGTAGAATACGCAAGGTAAGTTCCGCGCCAGATTCATTCCACACTCCGTCGTTATTGCATGCAATGACCTTGAAACGATAAGTGCCCGGCCCCGCGTTTGGGTAGTTCGCCACACGTTGATGCCCCGCATCCACCCATTCATCGTCGAGACCCTCCAACTGATATTTGAATCTGTTTTTTTCCGCTGCCCACAAACTCAGCGCGGTGAAGTGAATCTCAATCCGCCCGCTACCGGGAGGGATCATCAGCGTTCCAGAATCTGGTTGCCTGACTCCGTTAGCCCTCAATACTTTTTGATCTACCACGATTTTTTCGACGATCACGGCTGGTAAAAGGTCGTTGACCCGGACGTTTGGCTCCACGGCGACCGCGCCACGGATTGTAGCAAACCACAACCGGCCATCCTGGCTTTTCCAGCCCGCAGGTTTAGCGACGCCATTACATTGCTCAGTGGCTAAACCGTCTTCCCGCCCAAAGGATGTGCTGTTGATGCGCTTGATATTTCCACTGTCAAAATTATCTAGCTCACTCCGACTGACCCGGAAAATTCCGCGTCGGCAACTCATCCAAAGATGACCGGACGCGTCTTCGAGAACCTCATAGACATCGTCGTTGAAAAGTCCTTCTTGGGTCGTATAGCTCGTAAGTTTTCCCGCCTTATACCGGCTCAATCCACCGCCCCGCGTGGCGATCCATACCTCACCCATCGCATCCGCATAGATTGCGTTGATGCGATTGTGCGATAGCCCCGGCTCTGTAGTGAGGTTCGTGAAACCATTTCCAGTCCAGCAACTCAGCCCTTGGTCTGTTCCAATCCAAAGCTGACCATTTATATTTTCACAGATCGCGGTGATGTCATTCCCCGCCAAACCTTCAGTGGTCGTATAGCTGGCAACATGGTTGCTGAAAATGACTTTCAAACCTTTGCCCGTCCCTACCCAAACAGCTCCGGTCTTGTCTTCGTGAATAACTCGGATCGCTGAATTAAATATCCCGTTCGGACGAGGAAAATCATTTGAAAGAGTGGCTGGCAACCGGTTCAATACGCCCACAAAATCCATCCCCACCCACAGATTCCCATTTCGGCTTTTTTCCAAGGACAACACCTTATCGTAAGTTAGACCATTGCTCGCGGTGATGGAGGTGTAGCGTCCGCCCTTGAGCCGAGTCACGCCGTTACCCCAAGTCGCAAACCACATCGCGCCATCCCGATCCTCTAAAAGCGAAACGACATTATTGCCAGTCAATCCGTCTTGGGTGGTCACGTTCACGAACCGCGCCGGACTGAGGCGATACAAACCATCACGTCCCCCAATCCATAAGTTCCGTTCACGATCTTCGTACACCGTGTTGATCACATCATCTATACCGCTTTTATTCAGCCACCAATTTTGCGCTAGAGCCCCACCAATTCGCCGAGTAAGGCCGCCGTATGTTCCGATCCAGAGTTGGCCGACCCGATCTTCGTGGATGACGGTGGTGATTTTTTCCGGCACCGTTTTATTAGCTGCATAACTCGCAGGCTTGCCGTCCACTAGGCAAATTAGGCCATCCGTCGTGCCTAACCAGATGCGCTCTGATTGGTCAACACATACGGATTTGAAAACACCCCCTACTGGCCCGATTCCTAGATTGTTTGCGCTTGGCACCCCATCTTTGTTGACAGAAGCCAATCCTGTCACCGTCGCTACTCGCAAAATCCCCTGCCCGTCTTCGTGAAGCGCTTTGATCGAGTTGTTATGCAACAAGTCGGCTTCGGGAAAGAGCGTGAATTGATCTTCATAAAAACGGGCCAACCCTGTTTCAGAGCCGATCCATAATCCACCGTCTCTGCCTTCCAAGAGGCACTGGACTTGATTGTCCGGCAAACCGTCCGCCTTTAGAAAATGCGTGAACTTACCACCCTTCAAGCGAGTCAGCCCGTTGCTTTCACTCGCAATCCACAAACTCCCGTCTCGGCTGACACAGAGCGCTGATATGGAAGCATTTTTTAAATAAGAGGCAGCAGCTTCATCCAACAGAGTAAACTTTATGCCATCAAAGCACGCCAATCCCTCGCGAGTGCCAACCCAAAGATACCCGTCGCGTGTTTGAGTTATCGCATTCACTGAGTTTTGGGGCAACCCCTCATCTGTCTGCCAGACGCGGACGTTGTAGCGGGCCGCATCCGCTGCGAAAACGTTCATGTTAAGTGCGGAGGCAAACCACACCAGACCAACACCCTTGGTCCAGCCAAGGCAATGGCAGACTTGACGGGCGAAGGCTTTCAGGCTCGAAAACATGCGTAGTCGGAGCATAGTTATGCGACTCCAAAAACACAAAACAAACCAATGGCTACATGGATATGTAGCGAGTAGCTTCGGAGTTTTCGTTGAATGTTTTTTTGGGGTGAGGTTACTTAGTCCTGTGACTAACCCATGCTCGTCGACGCTTCAGAACAGCCGAAGCGGTGTCGCAAACAAATCAAAACGGCATGCAATCAAGCGCGCGGCCGGCTTTACTCTGATTGAGCTGCTGGTCGTCATCGCCATTATCGCTATTCTTGCCGCGATGCTTCTGCCTGCCTTGGCTAAGGCTAAGGAAAAAGCCTACACCACGCAGTGCCTAAACAACCTCAAGCAACTAACGATTTGTTGGACGCTGTATTCTGGTGACTTCAATGAGTCTCTCGTTCGCAACTGGACCAGCGGCGCAGGCTCAACTGACTGCTCTTGGATCAAAGGTAATGCGATCACAGACTCCATTCTTGTTCAAACCAACAACATCAAAAACGGAACCCTCTTCAGATACAATACTTCGTTGGGCGTTTATAAATGTCCGGCAGATCGCGCCACGATCGGCGAGACAAGCCCAAGCGCACCCAAGTCCACTTATCCCCGGGTCCGAAGTTATTCCATGAGTGTTGGGATGAATTGGATCAATTGGGTTGATTGCAGCTCATCTGACGGTTTTGTTCCCCCCGGTCAAACAACACCGCGGACTCCCTATAAAACCAGCCAAATCAACAATCCAAGTGCTTCTCAAGCTTCCGTCTTTCTCGATGAAGACGAATACAGCATTGATAATGGCGCCATGGGTATAGCGGGCGTGGGCACAGGCCCTGCGCCAGCACTCTACAATTGGAACACGCCCGGAAAAAGACATGGTCGTGGATGCGTCATCTCCTTCGCGGACGGTCATGTGGAATACTGGAAGTGGTCAGGCGAGTTCCTTTTCTCCAAGAGTGCCGACCTGTTGAATTTCACCACCCCACAGAGCACCCCCGGAAATGTGCGCGACTACACGCGACTTCAAGGAACTGTAGCCCCGTAAAGACAACACAAACACTCTCAGCAATTTTCCTTAAACCATAAACACAAGTCACAACATGAAACAAAACCCATCACTTAGCACTCGGGCCGCCAAGACTAGCTCGCGACTCAAACTGTTATGCATCGCGGTCGCCGCGTCAGCCATCACCTTGACACATGCACAAGTCCCAATATTCAGCCATGTTTGGAGTCGCAGTGCTGGCACCAACGCCGCGGCAGGATTACCCGAAGACCTTCCTAGCAACACCGGCAGAAACGTGCGAGGGCTTGCGATTGACCCCATCACTGGAAACATCGTTTACGCCAGCACAACGGCGGGGACAAATGGAGGCAATCACTTTACCTCACTTGCTGCCGCCAACGGCTCATTTCTCGGACAGGGAGTTGGAACTAATGTGACTGGTGGCTCTGTCTCGCTCTCCCCCATCAGAGTCGCAGATGATGGTTCTGTCTATGCGTGTAACGTATCTGCCGCACCGGCATCAATTTTCAAAATCTACAAGTGGCCATCCTCCACAA
>Ga0114966_10005378_pt1 | contig 10851 bp, 10 predicted proteins | sample M_130207_XF_Meta_FD_87029 | JGI IMG/M metagenome (GOLD analysis project Ga0114966, IMG submission 87029) | Freshwater microbial communities from Lake Montjoie, Canada to study carbon cycling - M_130207_XF_MetaG | ecosystem: Environmental > Aquatic > Freshwater > Lake | place: Lake Montjoie...
AAAAACATTTTTGAATATTGGTTCAGGTGTTTTTTACTATACAAATAAGTATTATTTAGCTTTTTCTGTTCCTAATATGTTAAAGTCTAAATATTTAGATGCAAACGGAACTCAATATGGTACCGAAGTTATGCACTACTTCCTTACGGGTGGATATGTATTTGATCTAAATCCTAATTTAAAATTCAAACCATTTGCCATGGTAAAATCTGCTTTCAATGCACCAACCTCTCTGGATCTTTCTGCAAACTTTATGTTTAATGATAAACTGGAACTTGGAGCTACATATAGATTAGAAGATTCATTTGGAGCAATGGTTAATTTTGCAATAACTCCTAATTTGAGAATTGGATATGCTTATGACAGAGTTGTGTCAGATTTAAAAGTAGTTTCGCCTGCTTCACACGAGTTCATGTTATTATTTGATTTAGATTTCCCGAAAAAAGTTTCACGTTCACCAAGATATTTCTAATCTATAAACTAAAAGTAAAAATGAAAAATTTATATATAGCATTAAGTTTTGTGGTTAGTACTTTAACAATTACAGCCCAAAATAAAGACACAAAAACAGCAGATAAATTATACAATAGATATGAATATGTTGACGCTGCTAAAGAATATTTAAAACTTGTTGAAAATGGCAAACAAGACGGATATGTTTATAAACAACTTGCAGACTCCTATTTTAACATGTTTAATACAGGAGAAGCATCAAAATGGTATGCAAAAGCTACTGAGACTCAACAAGACTCAGAAACATACTATCGTTATGCTCAAATGTTAAAGGCAGACGGGAAATATGAGGATGCTAATAAACAAATGCAAAAATTTGCAGCTGCTGCACAAAATGATATGCGTGCAAAAACGTTCAAAGAAAACCCCAACTATATTCCAAGCCTGTTAGATAAAACAAAGCTTTATAATGTAAAATCGTCAGATATAAGCAGTGATAAATCTGATTTTAGCGCAGTTCTTTATGGTAACACCTTGTATTTTGCAAGTGCTAGAAATGGTGCAAGAAAAAACTATGGTTGGACGGACGAACCATTTTTAGACATTTATAAAGCTGATTATAATGATGACGGAACTATAACAAATGCTGTTACTGCAACAGAGTTAAATTCTAAATGGCATGATGGACCTATAACTATAAGTACTGATGGAAATATAGCTTATTTTGCTAGCGAAAGTTTCAAAGAAAAAATATCTGAGAAAGACAAAAAAGCAAATGCTAAATTTAGTCAGGTATATCTTTTTAAAGCTACTAAAAATGGAGATAAATGGGGAGATATTACCGCTTTACCTTTTAATGATAAAACATATTCAACAGGTAATCCAAGTTTGAGTAGAGACGATAAGACTTTGTATTTTTCATCTAATATGCCAGGAACTCTTGGAGGAGTTGATATTTGGAAAGTTTCAATAAATGATGATGGTAGTTATGGAACTCCTGTAAACTTAGGAAACAAAGTAAATACAGAAGGTAACGAAAACTTCCCTTTTATAGCTGATGATAACAAAACATTATTTTTTGCATCAAGTGGGAAACAAGGTTTAGGTGGTCTAGATATCTACCAAATTGATTTATCAAATAACTCAGATGCCAATAATTTAGGGAAACCAGTTAACACAGAAAAAGACGATTTTGCTTTTACATTTAATGCAAGTAAAAAAACAGGATTTTTATCAAGTAATAGAAATGGTAATGATGATATTTTTGCTGTAAATCCAATTTGCGGGGTTAATGTAAATACAATTGTAACAGATGCTAAAACAGGCGCAATATTAGCTAATGCAAAAGTTGCTATTATCGATGATAAAAGAAACACTATAGCTACTGAAATGTCAAATGATAAAGGAGAAGTGAAATATAGAGTTGAATGTGATAAAGATTATGTAATTCAAGCTTCAAAAGACGGTTATGAAAGCAATACTTTTGCTGTTGGCAAAAGCAAAGGCCCAGAAGCTAAAGTTGACGCTGCATTGCAACCAATTGATGTTATTATTACGGAAACAGAAATTGTTTTAAAACCCATTTATTTTGAATTCAATAAAAGTAACATAACTCAAGAAGGCGCATTTGAACTTGATAAACTTGTGCAAGTTATGAAGAGTAATGAAGAGTTAGTAATTATGGCAAAATCACATACTGATAACAGAGGAAGTGATAGTTATAATCTGTCTTTATCTGAAAGAAGAGCTAAATCAACTGTTCAATATGTGATTTCTAAAGGAATTGCTGCAAGCAGAATTTCTGGAAAAGGAATGGGTGAATTAGAGCCTAAAGTTGATTGTGGAACTTCATGTACTGAAGAGCAACATGCACAAAACAGACGTTCAGAGTTCTTAATTGTAAAATAAGAGTTGTCTAATATTTATAAAAAAGGCGAGCTATTTGGCTCGCTTTTTTTATTTGAAATCAATTATATTATTCATTAAAAACTTTATAAATGAATTATAACTTACATTAACAACGGTTAAGAAAAAAAAACCAGCATTTAGCTGGTTAAAACATTTAATTTGGATTAATCTTTACTAGCTAATTTTGATAATAATCTAAGAAATTCCACATACAGCCAAACTAAAGTAATCATCAAACCCATAGCGCCAAACCATTCCATATATTTTGGCAATTTATTTTGCACTCCTTTTTCTATTTGATCAAAATCTAAAAACAAATTTAAAGCAGCAATAACTATTACAAAAACACTGATTCCAATACTCATCCAAGAATTTCCGTAATGTACTGGTTGAAAGCTCGTAAACATCGATAGCAGCCAAGTAATTAAATAATAGGTAGCTATTGCCAAGGTAGCAGCTATAACTATTGATTTAAATTTTTCGGTAACTTTTACAATTTCATATTTATATAATGCAAAACACACCATAAAGGTTACAAAGGTTGCTCCAACCGCTTGAATAACAATTCCGGGATACATAGTTTCAAATAATGCAGAAATTCCACCTATAAATAAACCTTCAAAAACAGCATATCCTGGGGCTAAAAAAGTAGAATATTGAGGTTTAAAAGATGCGATAAGTACTAATATAAAGCCAACAATTGCCCCTCCTATAGTCAAAATCATAGCATTATAGCCACCAAAAGTTAACATCCATGTGATTGCAGCACTAGCAATCAATAAAATAAGCATTAAGAAACTTTTATTTATAGTTCCAGAGACAGTCATTGTGTCGTTGTAATCAATAACAGTTGCATGATGAGTAACATTGTCTGAAGAAACACCAGATGTGTTTTTAAATGATTTGTTACTAAAGAAAGGGTTTTTTGAATTCATAGCTATAATTTTAAGATTCAAATATAATTTTTCTTATTTCAAATCGCAAATTTTCTTCAATTTCTATGAATTACACATAAAAATCAAATAATTATTGAAGATAACTCTAATTCAAAAAAATTAACGTATTGATTTTCAATTTATTAATTTTAATTCTATCTTTAATCCCTTAATTATAGTAAGTGATTAGCATAAAGTTAATTTTTTATGATTTTAATCGAAAAATAAAAATAGTAATAGATCGTCCAAAGTTTATATAAATTAATACGTTATTTTATTTAAATTATTAATAAGTTAAAATTTTTGTTAAAGATTTTTTTTTTTTACATTTGCCGTCATGATAATTGTGCCTAATAGAATAAAAGTATTAATAGCAGTGTTCTTTGTCGAGCTAGTTGCCTTTGCGGCACCTGGTGATCCGCCACCACCTACAACACCGCCACCACCTGGGGAACCAATTGATGGAGGTCTACTTTTATTGTTTTTTATCTCAATACTCTTTGGTTTATATAAATTACATATAATTAATAAAAACAGAAAAGCTTCTATTAAATAGAAGCTTTTCTGTTTATTGAGACATTCTTAACGGTTAGAATATAGTTTAGTTACATATTTTCCTACAACATCAAATTCTAAGTTTACTTTAGCGCCAATTTTTAAAGATTTAAAATTAGTGTTTTCATAAGTATAAGGAATAATTGCGACACTAAATTCATTTTTCATGGAATTAACAACAGTTAAACTTACACCATTACTTGTTATTGATCCTTTTTCAATAGTTATATTGTTTAATGTTTCATCATATTCAAATGTATAATACCAACTTCCATTAGCATCCTGAATAGATTTACATATTCCAATTTGATCGACATGTCCTTGAACAATATGTCCATCGAGGCGGTCTCCAAGTTTCATTGCGCGCTCTAAATTGATTAAATCGCCTAATTTCCAATCCGACAAATTTGTTTTCTCAATGGTTTCTCTAATAGCTGTTACTGTATATAAATTATCTTGTATATCAATAACAGTTAGGCAAACACCATTGTGAGCAATACTTTGATCTATTTTTAATTCTTGGGTTATGGAGGATGAAATTGTTATATGAAGGTTATCATCAATTTTTTGAATTTCTTTTACAATTCCAAGCGTTTCAATTATTCCTGTAAACATTGTGGTTTTATTTTACTAAATTTGCTCTTCAAAAATAGCAATAAATAACGGGTAGTTTTTATGAAAAAAGCAGAAAATATTATTGTTGGAATTTCAATTGGAGATTTAAATGGTATAGGTAGCGAAGTTATTTTAAAAACATTCGAAGATACAAGAATGTTAGAATTGTGTACGCCAGTTATTTTTGCAAATGTTAAAATTCTTTCATTTATTAAAAAGACATTTAATTTAACAGCACAACTTCATGGTATTGATAAATTAGACCAACTTGTTATTGGAAAAATTAATGTATTAAATGTATGGAGAGAAGTATTTGATATTGATTTTGGAAAAAGCGATGACCTTGCTGGTAAATATGCAATACAATCATTTATTGCAGCAACAAAAGCATTAAAAGAAGGCGCTGTAGATGTTTTAGTTACAGCTCCAATAAATAAATCCAACATACAATCAGAGGAATTTAAATTCCCTGGGCATACCGATTATTTGGATCAAGAATTAGAAGGCAATGCTTTGATGTTTATGATACAAGATAATCTAAAAGTTGGATTGTTAACCGATCACATCCCAGTTAATGAAGTGGCGTCCAATTTAACCGAAGCATTAATTGTCGAGAAAATTGAAACCATAAAAAAATCGTTAACCCAGGATTTTGGCGTTAATAAACCTAAAATTGCTATGCTAGCTTTAAACCCTCATGCTGGTGATAATGGAGTTATTGGTAAAGAAGACGATGCATTAATTAAGCCAGTCATTAAAAAGCTTTTCGAAAAAGGCACTTTGGTTTTTGGACCTTTTGCAGCCGATGGTTTTTTTGGAAGTAATCAATATGAAAAATACGATGCAGTAATTGCAACCTATCATGATCAGGGTTTAATTCCCTTTAAAACATTGACTTTTGGGAACGGTGTAAATTTTACGGCAGGACTAAATAAAATTAGAACTTCTCCAGATCACGGAACTGCTTTTGAAATCGCGGGAAAGGGAATTGCAGATTTTAATTCGTTTAAAGAAGCTGTTTATGCTTCAATTGACATCTATAATTCAAGAAATCAACACCAAGCTTTCAGCCAAAACCCTATGAAAACAAAAGAAAAGCACTAGCAAAAAAAAAATGTTTATTAGCGCATTAGAATTACAATAATTTTATATCTTTGCAAACCCGTTTTGAGAATCAAGAATCGGGTCAATTTGTTGTTTAGATGAAAAGTACGAATGAATATTTAATTCCTTTCATAGGATTAAAAATAGGAAAACATCAATTTGATTTTCAAATTAATAAAAAGTTCTTTGAAGAATTTGGTTTTGACGAATTCGAAAGTTGTGATCTAAAAGTAAATGTAGCTTTTGAAAAAAAAGCAACAATGCTAGAAATAGCCTTTAAGCATAAAGGCACAGTAAATGTCACTTGTGATGTTTCTGGTGAGCAATTTGATATGCCTGTTAAAGGCGCTATTAAATTAGTAGTTCAATTTGGAGATGCATACAATAATGATAATGAAGAATTATTAATTCTTCCAGTTGGCGAACATCAACTCGATTTAAAGCAATACATATATGAAATGATTGCACTTTCAATTCCTTTAAAAAGAGTACATCCAGGAATAAAAGACGGAACTTTAAAGACGGAAGCTTTAGAGATACTCAAATTAAATTCTATTAAAGAAAAAGAAGAAATAAAAAAAGAAGAAGAAATAGACCCAAGGTGGGATAAATTAAAACAACTATTAACGGATAAATAATACAATAAAATGGCGCATCCAAAGAGAAAAATCTCGAAATCAAGAAGAGACAAAAGAAGAACACATTATAAAGCAACTGTAGCTCAAATTGCAACTTGTCCAATTACTGGTGAAGCACATTTATACCACAGAGCTTACTGGCATGAAGGTAAAATGTATTACAGAGGTCAAGTAGTTATTGATAAATCAGTAGCTGCAGCATAATTGCTCGTATTATAAATAAAAAACTCTCACAGCGTGAGAGTTTTTTATTTATAGTATTTTTTAAATAAACATTTTAAAATAATAACTTTTAGTTTTTTTTTGTAATTTCAACCTCTTTATAAATTAAAAAAAACTGAAAAGGAAATAAAATTAAAACATGAATAAAATCACAGCGGCAATCACAGCAGTTGGAGCTTATGTTCCCGATTTTGTACTTTCAAATGAAGTACTTGAAAAAATGGTTGACACCAATGATGAATGGATTACAACAAGAACTGGAATAAAAGAAAGAAGAATATTAAAAGAAAAAGGGAAAGGGACTTCTTATCTTGCAATTAAAGCAGCGCAAAATTTAATATCAAGAGGAAATATCAACCCTGCAGAAATCGATTTGGTAATTATGGCAACTACAACACCAGATTTACCAGTAGCTGCAACAGGAGTTTATGTAGCAACTCAAATAGGTGCGGTGAATGCTTTTGCATATGACTTACAAGCCGCTTGCTCAAGCTTTTTATTCGGAATGTCAAATGCCGCAGCGTACATAGAGTCAGGAAAGTATAAAAAAATACTTCTTATTGGTGCCGATAAAATGTCCTCCATTATTGACTATACCGATAGAGCAACTTGTATCATCTTTGGAGATGGAGCAGGAGCAGTTTTATTTGAACCAAATAATGAAGGTTTAGGTTTGCAAGATGAATTATTAAAAACCGATGGTATTGGTAGAGATTATCTAAAAATAGATGCCGGAGGTTCATTATTACCAGCTTCAAAAGAAACGGTTGAAAACAGACAGCATTTTGTATTCCAAGATGGAAAAACTGTTTTTAAATATGCAGTTTCAGGAATGGCAGATATTAGCGAAAAAATTATGGAACGTAATAATCTAATAAAAGAGGATATTGATTGGCTAATTGCGCATCAAGCCAGTAAAAGGATTATCGACGCTACCGCTAACAGAATTGGATTAGATCAAGATAAAGTGTTAGTTAACATTCATAAATATGGAAATACCACCTCGGCTACATTACCGCTTTTATTAAGTGATTTTGAAAGCAAATTTAAAAAAGGAGATAAACTAATCTTTGCTGCTTTTGGTGGCGGATTTACTTGGGGTTCAATCTACTTAAAATGGGCATATAACAAACAATAAACATAACCAAAAAACACAAATCATTATGGATTTAAAAGAAATTCAAAACCTAATCAAATTTGTATCAAATTCAGGTGTTGCAGAAGTAAAACTAGAAACAGGAGAAATTAAGATAACTATTAGAACTACTTTAGAAGGGAATTCTTCAGATGTTACTTATGTTCAACAAGCTCCAATGCAACAAGCTCCAATACAACAAGCGGCGCCAGTTCAACAAGCTTCAACTCCAGTTGCCGAAGCTCCAGCAGCAGATGAAAACTCAAAATATGTAACCATAAAATCTCCAATCATCGGAACATTTTATAGAAAACCATCACCAGACAAACCTATGTTTACAGAAGTTGGAAAAGTTATTTCTAAAGGAGATGTTTTATGTGTTATTGAAGCTATGAAACTATTCAACGAAATTGAATCAGAGATTTCAGGAAAAATTGTAAAAATTCTTGTTGATGATATGTCACCTGTTGAATTTGACCAACCTTTATTCTTAGTTGATCCTTCTTAATTTTAGATTACTAGATGATAGAAATTTTATCGATTTCTAAAGTCCAAAATCTAAATTGTCTAACTATCTAACTGAAAAAGATGTTTAAAAAAATATTAATAGCCAATAGAGGTGAAATTGCTCTAAGAGTAATTAGAACCTGTAGGGAAATGGGAATAAAGACAGTAGCCGTTTATTCTACAGCTGACGCTGAAAGTTTGCATGTTAAATTCGCCGACGAAGCAGTTTGTATAGGTCCACCGCCTAGTAATTTGTCATATTTAAAAATGTCAAATATTATTGCTGCAGCAGAAATTACAAATGCTGATGCCATTCATCCTGGTTATGGATTTCTTTCAGAAAATGCTAAGTTTTCTAAAATTTGCCAAGAGCACGGAATAAAATTTATCGGCGCTTCACCAGATATGATTGATAAAATGGGAGACAAAGCTACTGCAAAAGCAACAATGAAAGAAGCAGGAGTTCCTTGTGTACCAGGTTCTGAAGGATTATTAGAGTCTTATGAACAAGCACTAGAATTATCGCGAGGAATGGGATTTCCAGTAATGCTAAAAGCAACAGCTGGAGGTGGAGGAAAAGGAATGCGCGCCGTTTGGAAAGAAGAGGAATTACTTAAAGCATGGGATAGTGCACGTCAAGAATCAGCTGCCGCTTTTGGAAATGACGGGATGTATCTTGAAAAATTAATCGAAGAACCACGCCATATTGAAATTCAAGTAGTGGGAGATTCCTTTGGGAAAGCCTGCCATCTATCGGAAAGAGATTGCTCAGTTCAACGTCGTCATCAAAAACTTACTGAGGAAACACCGTCTCCATTCATGACCGATGAATTAAGAAATAAAATGGGCGAAGCGGCTGTGAAAGCTGCTGAATATATCAAATATGAAGGCGCAGGAACCGTTGAATTTTTAGTGGACAAGCATAGAAACTTCTACTTCATGGAAATGAATACGCGTATTCAAGTTGAGCATCCAATTACAGAACAAGTTATTGATTATGATTTGATTCGCGAACAAATTATGGTAGCTGCTGGAATTCCAATATCTGGAAAAAATTACTTTCCAAATTTACATGCCATCGAATGTCGAATTAATGCTGAAGATCCATACAATGATTTTCGTCCATCTCCAGGAAAAATAACTGTTTTGCATTCGCCAGGAGGACACGGAGTGCGTTTAGACACCCATGTTTATGCAGGTTACACCATTCCACCAAACTACGATTCGATGATTGCGAAATTGATTACAACAGCGCAAACACGTGAAGAAGCCATTAATAAAATGAAACGTGCTTTGGATGAGTTTTACATTGAAGGAATAAAAACCACCATTCCTTTCCACAGACAATTAATGGAAGAACCAGAATATGTAGCAGGAAATTACACCACTGCCTTTATGGATACTTTTAAAATGAAAGACCCACAATAAAAAAAAGCCCATCAAATTTGATGGGCTTTTTTATTTTTTATTCTTTGTCTTTCCGCTCCAATTCTGCTTGAAACTCTTCCATAACAGGTTTCATAGTGCTTTCCGGAATATCCGATATCCGGATATACATCAAACCATCAATAGCATTATTAAAAAGGGGATCAACGTTAAAGGCAACTAAACGGGCATTTTGTTTGATGTATTTTTTTATTAAAACGGGTAATCTTAAAATCCCGGGTTCTAATTCATCTATAATTTTATCAAACTTCACTAAATCAGCTTCTGTTTCGTTAAAAACAAAATCTTTATCACCATCTTTAAGCTTAACTTTATATTCTTTTTTCGGATGAATATATTGTGCTACATAGGGATCATAATAATGAGATTTCATAAACTCTATCATTAGCGATTTTGAAAAATCAGTGAACTGATTACTGATGCTTACGCCGCCAATTAAAAATTTATGCTCAGGAAAACGTAATGTTGTATGAACAATTCCTTTCCAAAGTAAGAATAAAGGCATTGGTTTTTGTTGGTATTCTTTAATAATGAAGGCTCTTCCCATTTCAATTGATTTGGACATCATATCATTTAATTCGGGCTCAAATCGAAACAAATCGTTAAGATAAAAACCTTCAAACCCATATTTGGGAAAAATTTCCGAACCTAAACCCATTCGATAAGCTCCTGCTATTTGCTCTGCTACTTCATCCCAAAGAAACATATGATGATAGTATTTGTCATATTTGTCAATGTCTATCGATTCATTGGTTCCCTCTCCAACTTCTCGAAAGGTAATTTCTCTCAAACGACCAATTTCATGTAAAATATTTGGAATTATATCGGCGGTTACCAAAAAAACTTGATAATTTTTACTTTGTAATAAACGGCAATCACTTTTTTTAATGATTTCCATTTCCTCCAAAATTTTATCATGATTGGCAGGTTTTACAATTTGTTTTGGACTTTTTGATAACTTTAAATTCAAGTTCAAATTTTGAGAACTCAACAAATTAGCTTCTTTATTAAAAGAATTAGCCAACATATAGGTTTTCTTTCTCAAGAATTCTGAATATTCCTCTATGCTTTTATGTTCATTTTGTTCAGCAACCGAAATAGGTTTACCAATACGAACTTTAATAACTCTGTCTTTTTGAGTTAATAATTCAGAGGGTAATTTTGCGGTGCGTAATGTTGGATTTATTTTTGAAAGCAAGTAAAAAAAGCGACTGTTTTTAGCGTGAAAGTAAATTGGTATAACGGGTACTTGTGCTTTTCGAATTACTTTCATTGCACCCTCTTCCCATGGCTTGTCAACAACAATTTTACCGTCTTTATAAGTAGACACTTC
>Ga0114966_10005379_pt1 | contig 10848 bp, 10 predicted proteins | sample M_130207_XF_Meta_FD_87029 | JGI IMG/M metagenome (GOLD analysis project Ga0114966, IMG submission 87029) | Freshwater microbial communities from Lake Montjoie, Canada to study carbon cycling - M_130207_XF_MetaG | ecosystem: Environmental > Aquatic > Freshwater > Lake | place: Lake Montjoie...
CGGTGTCGGGCGCATCCATGATAATGCCGCAGGTCACGGCGAAGAGGACCTGCACGGTGAGATTCTTGGCGAGTTTTTTCACGCTGGGAAGGTAGCCCGCGGAACGCCCGAAGTCGAACCCCTGTGCGGTGTGCTACAATTATGGGGTGATTTCTCCTAGCCAGCATATTGTCATTGCCCTGATCACGCTCGTTGGAGCGGCGGCGAACTCCATTGCCGGTGGGGGCACGCTTCTGACCTTCCCCGCCCTCGTTGGGCTCGGGGTGCCGTCGCTTGTGGCCAATGCCACCTCGACGGTGGCGCTCTGGCCGGGCACGCTCACCTCGATGTATGGCTACCGCGACGAACTCCGCGGCGCCAAAGCGGTCGCGATCGCCTTCTTTATTCCCAGTGTCTTGGGTGGGCTCGTGGGCGGCGTCTTACTGACCCTCACCACACAGCGGCAGTTCGACCATATCGTCCCCTGGTTGGTGGGGTTCGCGACCACCGTGTTCATGCTCCAAAAGCCGATTCTCGCCGCGTTCCGTCGCTATTCGCTGGCGCACCCGGCGCGTGAGAACCCGGCCTCGCATCGCCCCCCACTAGGCTTCATGATTTCGCACTTTTTTGTGTCGATCTACGGGGGCTATTTCGGCGGCGGCGCGGGCATGCTGATCCTCGCATCACTCGGCCTGATCGGGCTCACGAACATCCACCAGATGAACGGGCTCAAGAACTACTTCGCGATCACCTTTAATCTGGTCGCGATCTGCGCCTTTATCTGGAAGGGGCTGGTCGACTGGCCGATTGCCGCGACCATGGCGGCCGGGAGCATCGTCGGCGGGTGGGCGGGGTCGAACTTGGCGCAGAAGGTGCCGCAGAGTTGGATCCGCGGGTCGGTGACGGTGATCGGGTTTTCGAGTGCGATTTGGCTCTTCACGCATACCAAGTAGGGTGAACGGCTCCTTGGCCAAGCTCCATTTTCCTGTGCGTGGTCTGTCGACGGTTCAAGTGTTGGCTCCTCAAATTGCACACTTGCCTACACCAACAGTGGTTCTCCCTTCTTTCTCGCTGTCACAGTGACAGATGCGATCGGCAGCCATGCTTCGACGGGTCGAGAGATAACCCCGTACGATCAATGCTATCCATATGATTGTATTTCCACGAACACGCGAAGGGACGATCGCCATCTTGAGTCGGTGCCAGCCGCGCGCAATCAAGAATTGAAGTGGCTGGAAGGTCACCCTATTCTCGAACGCGTAATCCGAGGCCTCCCATGAACTGCGCTCGATCGATCTGCTTGTCCTCGACCGCCCTGGCCTTCCTCGCCGCCCTGTCGCTCAGCGGCTGCCAAGGCGCCGCCGCGACAGCAGCTTCAACCGGCGTCGCCAGCGTCGAGATCCGACTCGACTCCGCGAGCCTGCGTGCGACGAATGCCACCGCCAGTTCATTCCGCGCGGTGACGACCATGCGCGTCGTGAACACGGGGACCGCGACCGTCTACTTGCTGCGGAACTGTCAGACCGGTACGGTGCCAAGCGGCACGGTCACCAAACTCTCCGGGAGCGTCGACCGGAACTGGTGGTCGATCGAAGGCGTCTGCGATCTCATCAGTCTCCCCGACGGCTCGCTCCCGTCGCCCATCGCGATCGCCCCGGGGGCGTCGTACGGCTGGACGCTCCACCTGCAGAGTCTGGGCGGCGTGCCGGTCGCCGACATCACAGGGGACTATCGCGTGGTGCTCGACATCATCAATGCTGATCACAAGGGCTCGCAGGTTAGGTCGGCGGACGCGCTCTCACTCGACATGCGAACGAGCGCCACGATCACCATCGCAGCGCCAGCGTGAGTGCGATGTGCAAGTGGCATGGCAGTTAGTATTGCTATTCGCCATTCTACTTGCATGCCGGTAAGGCTGCCGTGAGCGACGGCACGCGGATGTACGTCGCCGGCGCCAAGTATCTCTGGGGCTTCAGACTGCCCTAGTCCGCGATCTTCACCACCGTCGCCGGCCCCGCCTTCCCCACCCGATCCACCGCACTCACCGCCACGATCTCCGCGTGCACGAACGGATTTCGCAGCAACTGCGCCAGCACGATCTCCTTCAGCGATCCATCGAGCACGAGCGACTCCCACTGCCCGCCGATCTGCTGCTGCACGAGCCACCAACGGACTTCCTTCGCCCCGCCCTTCGGCAGCGTCGGCACGAGCACCGCGCCCCCCTCCTTCTGCCGCTTCGCCGTCAGCGTCGGCGCGGGGAGATCCGAACCGCCAAGCCAGGGTGAGGGCGGGACCAATGCCGGCTGCGAGTACGCGGTGCGCTCGAGCGCGGTCGCGATGCTGTCGCGGTTCTTGAGGAACACCTCGATCGAGAAGTGCACATTCCCCGTAGCCCCCGGCGTCGAGCGCGTGGCCGCGATCTGCGCGAGCACCTCGCCGCGCTTCCACTCGTTCTTCCCCCCCTCGCCGACCTTGCTCGTGTAGTTCCCGGGCCAGAGGTGACGCCCCTTGGCGTTCTGCTGCTTCCACCAGCCGAGGAGGTCGTTGTAGCGCTGCCCTTCTTTGTCGATCGCCCAGTAGAGCTGCGGGGTGAAGTAGTCGCCCCAGCCGTTCTCCATCCACTTCTTGGAGTCGGCGTACAGCTTCTCGTACGAGTCGAACCCCTTCACCGACTCCGGATTCCCGGGCCGCCAGATCCCGAAGGGCGAGATCCCGAACTTCACCCACGACTTGGTCTTCTTGATCCCGGTGTAGAGCTCCTCCACCAACTGATTCACGTTCTCGCGGCGCCAATCATCGCGCGAGAGCTCGCCCCCCTGCTTCACGTAGCGCTTCCAGCTCGCATCATCCGGGAAATCGGTCGAACCGTTCGGACGCTTCTCGGGATACGGATAGAAGTAGTCGTCCAGGTGCACCCCGTCGATGTCGTAGCGCTTCACCACATCGAGCACCACCGCCAGCGTGTGCTTGCGCACGGCGGGCTCACCGGGGTCCATCCACAGGTGCGTCACGTACTTCTTCACCAGATCCGGATGCGTGCTCGCGAACGCCGACTTCGCGAGCGGCCCCTTCATGTTGGGCTCCTTGGCGCGATACGGATTGAACCAGGCGTGCAGCTCCATCCCGCGCGCATGCGCCTCGCGCACCGCAAAGGCGAGCGGGTCCCACGCGGGCTGCGGCGCGCGCCCCTGCTTCCCGGTGAGATACTCCGACCAGGGCTCCAACCCATCGGCGTAGAACGCATCCCCCTCGGGGCGCACCTGGAAGATCACGGCGTTCATCCCCACCTGCTGCGCACGATCGAGGATCGCGAGCAACTCCTCCTGCTGCTGCGCGGTGGGCAACCCGGGCTTTGAGGGCCAATCGGTATTCCGCGCGGTGGCCACCCACACGCCTCTGAACTCCCGCATCACCGCCGGCGGCTTGCACTCCGCATCACTCGGCGGGCACGGCGCGATCAGTGCCTCGGCGGGCGCCGGCTTGGGCTTCACCGGGGTCTGCGCGCCGAGTGTTGCGGTGAACGCGAGGGAGAGGGTGCAGAAGTTCAGAGCGTGCGGGAGCTTCACTTGATCCTCATCAGATCGGCCGCGATGTCATCGGGCTTGGTGTTCGGCGGGTAGATCATCGTCAGTTTGCCATCGGGATAGACGACGAACGCCTGCCCGGGATGTATCACGCCATACGCGCCCGCCGGCATGCTCGGCATGAACTCCTTGAACACGGCGAAGCCCCAGGCAGTGCGAACCTTCTCGATGTCGGGGCGTTCGACGGCGAGCCCGAGAATGGCATCGTCGAACTTCTTGGCGTAGTCGGCGGCCACCTGCGGGGTATCGCGGTCCGGATCCACGGTGGCGAAGACGAATCGCACATGGTCGCCATTCTTCCCCATCGTGCGGCGGACCTTGGCCCAGTCGCTCAGCATGGTGGGGCAGGCATCGGGACAGTGGGTGTAGCCGAAATAGATCAGGACCACCTTCCCCTTCTCGGCGGCCAAGTCGAACCGTTTGCCATCGGCCCCGGTGAGCACCAACGGGGGGGCCGGCTGCGGGTCGGTGATCATCGTGCCGTGCATCGGCGCGGGCTTTGCGCAGGCGGTGGCGCCCGCCAGCAGGGCCAGCGCCGCGCCGGTCAGCGCCGATCGGCAGGTGCGAAGTCGGAGAAAGGAGCGCATCATTCCCAATCTAACCGTTCGGCCCCCCGACTTCCCGCTCCCGATCCTCATGTCCACCACCCGCTTCTCCCTCGACGGCAAAGTCGCCGTGATCACCGGCGCCACGCGCGGCATCGGTCAGGCCATCGCTCTCTCGTTCGCCGGGCAGGGGGCGAGCATCGTGGTGGTGAGTCGCAAGCAAGAATCGGTGGACGACACGGTGGCGCTGATCACCGCCGAGGGTGGACGAGCCGCAGGCCTCTCGTCGCATGTGGCACGAGCGGGTGAAGCCGCGCGGATTGTCGCCTTTGCCACGGAGCAATTTGGCGGGGTCGATATCCTCGTGAACAACGCCGCTGCGAATCCCGCCTTCGGCCCAGTCGAACAGAGCACCGGCGACGTCTTCGACAAGATTATGGGGGTGAACCTCAAGGCGCCCTTCGAAATCGCTTCGGCCTGCCTGCCGAGCATGATTACGCGTGGCGGTGGCGCGGTGCTCAACATCTCGAGCATCGGCGGGGTGTCGCCGGAGCCCGGGCTCGGCATCTACTCGGTGAGCAAGGCCGCGATCATCTCGCTCACGAAAGTGATGGCCAAGGAGTGGGGGAAGCACAACGTGCGCGCGAACGCGATCTGCCCGGGGCTCATCAAGACCGACTTCGCGAGTGCGCTGTGGTCGGACCCCAAGATCCTCGCCTACACACTGCGCAAGCAGGCGGTCAACCGACTCGGGGAGCCGGATGATATTGCGGGGCTGGCGCTCTTTCTCTGCTCGGACGCTAGCGCCTTCTGCACCGGCGGCGTTTACATGGCGGACGGGGGATATACCGTCTAGTCGGCCGCCGTCTCCACTCGGGCAGGCCATTGACTCAGGATCAGGCGCTCGAGGTTGACCTTCGTATGCGCTTGATCGATATCGATCCCGACCAGCCGTCCGTTCCCGTCATAATCGAGCACGATGCCGTCCGAGATCTCGCGGCTCTCGACGCTCGGACGCTCCGATAGGTCGATATAGAGCGAGTCCGTCTCGGCGTAGTAGTTGAGTTTCATCGCGTGAGCCCTCGGTCGGGGAATGCGTTGTGAATCGTCGTCCAATCGTCGAGCGTCACCACCCGAAGATGGCGGCCTTCGAGTTCCGGTACCCGCGCCCAGAATCGCCAGCGACCGTCAGCCTGCTTTTCGACACGCTCGGGATTCTGCACCACTCGAATACACCATTCCCGTCGTAGGTACGGTCGCTTCCGAAGAACTTCTTCTTCGAAATACTCCGTAAAGGTGTACGCGGTCGGCCGTTCCATGACGCGGGACGGCGTGATGCGGACGGCGTATTCGATCGAGTCTTCCGCCACGAGGCTCATACCGTACACCCTACGCTCGGCTCGGCCGCCGAGTCAACATCATTCGGCTGCTTTCGAACCCTTCGGCGGCCTCGGCACGAACGCCGACACCTCCCGCTGATACGTCCGGTAGGATTCCCCCCGCGATTTCACCGCATGCGCTTCCGTCGCCGGAATGCCGGTGACCCGCAACAAGAAGTACAACATCAGCATCGGGCACACGATCCCCAACCACCCCCACGGCGACCCGAGCGCGAAAGTCGCGAACGACACCCAGATCAGCCACTCAAAGAAGTAGTTCGGGTGCCGACTCCATCCCCAGAGCCCCACGCGGCACACCGTGCCCTTGTTGGCAGGATCGGCCTTGAACTCGCGCAGCTGCCAATCGGCCATGGCCTCGCCAATGACGGCCACCACCCAGATCAGCGCGCCGAGTAGCTCAAACACACTCACCCCAACCACCGCATTCCGCGACGCAATCAGATACGGGGTGGAAAGCAGCAGATCCAGCACCCCCTGAAACATGAAGAAGGCAAAGAACTTGATCCCGAGGTTCGTCTTCCAACGCGCCCGAATCTCGGTGTAGCGCGCATCCTCCGGTTCGCTCGACACCCGCGCCACCAAATGCAGCGTGAGCCGCGCACTCCACAGCCCCACCATCAGCAACACCGCGAGTCGCCGCGGACCCCACCCGGTGCCAAGCCAGGCGTAGAGCACGGCGAGAATCCCGAGCCCCGCCGTCCACCCCACGTCGACCACCGCCGCGTTCTTGAGCGCGAGGTGCAAACACCAGAGCAGGAACATCATGGCCAACACCGTGGTCGTACCAGCCATCAACTGCGTGGTCAGGTCATGCATCACCAGCTCCAGTCAGCGCGCGGGAGAATAGCCTCAACTCAGTCAATATCGTACTTTGGCTATCGCACCAGTTCCCCGCAATGCGAGGAGTTCCCCGCCATGACTGCATCCCCCGCCCATAACCGCCTGTCGCAGAGCCTGTCGCAGCGCGCGTCACGTGCTGCCACACGTATCGCCGCGCTGACCATCATCGCGCTCACGATAGCCGCGCGCTCGACGCACGGCGCGCTCACCGGCGCGCGCTCAAGCCCCCAGCTAACCGCCGGCACGCTCACCACCGCATTCCTCGACTCCCTCTTCACCGCCTATCGCGCCCCCAACGGACCGGGCGCTGCCGTACTCGTCGCCCTCGACGGCCAACTGCTCGTCCACACGGGCTACGGAAGCAGCGACCTCACAGCAAACGCCGCCAACACCACCATCACGAGCCGCAGCAACTTCCGGCTCGCCTCCATGACCAAGCAGTTCACCGCCGCCGCCACACTCCTCCTCGTCAACGACGGCAAACTGCGACTCGACGAATCGCTCACCGACATCTGGCCAGATTTCCCCGCCTACGGCAAGTCGATCACGGTCAAACACCTCCTGCACCACACCAGCGGGCTCCGCGACTACGAAGACTTCGTCCCCGATTCGCAAACACGCCAAGTCAGCGACGCCGACGCACTCGCCTTCATGAAGCACACCGACAGTGTGCTCAGCCCGGCCGGCGCCACCTACCACTACAGCAACACGGGCTACGCCCTCCTCAGCGAAATCGTCGCCACCCGCAGCGGCATCCCCTTCGATCAGTTCCTCAAACAACGCATCTTCACCCCGCTCGGCATGAGCGCCACCCTCGCCTATCGACAAGGCGATCCGGCCCTCACGAATCGCGTCTACGGCCACTCGCGCACGGGCACCACTTGGACGCGCACCGATCAGTCCAACACCTCCGCCGTACTCGGCGATGGTGGCATCTACAGCTCCATCGACGATCTCTACCGCTGGGATCAAGCCCTCTACACCGACGCCATTCTCCCGCTGGCCACACGCAAAGAAGCCTTCACCTCCGGGACCACCACCGACCGTAAACGCACCGGCTACGGCTACGGCTGGCTCACCGACAGCTACCGCGGTGTCCCGCGCCTGTATCACACCGGCTCCTCCATCGGTTTCCGCAATGCGATCATTCGCATTCCCGCGCTCAAAGCCACAGTGATCGTCCTCACGAATCGCAATGAAGGGGAACCGATCAAGCTCGCCGAACGGATCGTCGACCAACTGCTCTTCACCACCAACGCCGCCCCGTGGACGGCGCAGCCGGTGAGCAGCACATCAAGTTGCCGCAGCATGAGCGCGCCCACGCCGAGTGTCGCGTGGGTGGGCTGCACCGGTGGGAAAGTGTTCCGCACGATTGACGGGGGCACCACCTGGCAGGTGGACTCCGTCCCAGGCGCCGCCCGCTTGGATTTCCGCGGCATCGCCGCCTTCGACGCCAACACCGCCGTCGTCGCAAGCGCCGGGCCCGCCGAACAAGGACAAGCGCGCATCTATCGCACCACCGATGGCGCAAAATCTTGGCAACTCACCTTCAGCGATTCCACCACAGGCATTTTCCTCGACGGGCTCGCCTTCTGGGACGCGCAACATGGCGTCACCTTCAGCGATCCGATCGACAACAAGCTGGTGATTCTCACCACCGCCGACGGTGGCAAGAGCTGGCAGCGCTCCAACCCCGCCAACATCCCGGCGATCATCGACAAAGAAGCGGCCTTCGCCGCGAGCAACACGCAGCTCACCACACAGGGCACGAGCAACGCCTGGATCGCCACCGGCGGTGGCAAAGAAGCGCGCGTCTTCCGTACCACCGACCGCGGGCGGAGCTGGACGGTCGCCAGCACCGGCATGCCGGGAGGCGCGAGCGCCGGACTCTTTGGCATTGCCTTCAGCGATCCACTCAACGGACTCGCCGTGGGCGGCGACTACAACATTCCGCGCGGCATCACCGACTTTGCCATCCGCACCACCGATGGCGGCCTTACCTGGAAACCCGTGGGTGACGCCCTCCACCGCCCCGATGGCGTCACGCAAGGACTCGCCCTCGTGCGCGGCGCACGTACGCCAACCTTTGTGGCCACCGGTGGATGGGGCACCGCTTTCACCACCGATTTCGGCGCCAGCTGGCAGCACGGTGATACTCTTACCTCGTGGGCCGTGAGCTTCCCCGCGCCAAACGCGGGATGGGTCGCGGGGCCACGTGGACGCGTATCCAAGTACTCGGGAGGCACACCGTGACTTACGATCTCAAAGACGTCTCCCTCCCCAAACTCGGTACCACCGGACTGCGCGTCGTCGTCGCACTCGCTGAAAGCCCAGTTATTGGGCCGCTCTTGGTGGAGAAACTGAAGAAGGATGGCGGGCTCGCCGGCTTTGATCAGCGCACGCCGGACGAAGTCCCCACGATGTACCCGCATCTACCAGCCGACACGCGCGCGCTCCCCCCGCTCGTCCACGCCACCGAACCCACGACCGCTCCAGGATTCCACTTCCCAAGCGTCGACGACTATCACGAGGCGTACCGCTCGGGACGCACCACCCCCACCGACGTCGCCACGCGGTTCCTCGCACGCGTCGACGAGAGTGAGCGCGGCGACCGCCCCCTGCGCGCCTTTATTGCCATCAATCGCGACGACGTCCTCGCCCAAGCGCGCGCCAGCACCGACCGGTGGCGCGCCGGCCGCCCACTCGGCCTCTTCGACGGCGTCCCTGTTGCCGTGAAAGATGAAATAGACGTCGCCGGATATCCGACGACTGTTGGCACCACGTTTCTGGGACGTACCCCCGCCACGCACGACGCCACGGTTGTTGCCCGCATGCGCGCCGCCGGCGCGCTGATTGTTGGTAAAACCAACATGCACGAGATCGGCATCAACATCACCGGTCTCAATCCGCATCACGGATGCACGCGCAATCCGTATAACGACCGCTACCACACCGGCGCCTCATCCAGCGGCTCCGGCACCGCCGTCGCTGCCGGACTCGTGCCCGTGGCTATTGGCGCGGACGGCGGCGGCTCCATCCGGATCCCAGCTGCGCTCTGTGGCGTTGTCGGCATCAAGAGCACCTTCGGTCGAGTGAGTGAGCACGGCGCCTTTCCGCTCTGCTGGAGTCTGGGCTACCTCGGACCCATCGCCGCCACCGTGCGCGACACCGCGCGCGCTTGGGCGATCATGGCGGGCCAGGACGCGCACGACGTAAACACGGCCGACAAACCCGAGATCTCCCTCGACGAATCCGCTCCCGCTTCACTCGCGGGTATCCGACTGGGGATCTATCGCCCCTGGTTCGAGCACGCGACCGCCGACGTCGTGCAGCACACCGATCGGTTGCTGCAGCAGCTCGTCGCGCGTGGCGCCACCCTGCACGACGTCGAAATCCCTGAGCTCGACGCGCAGCGCATCGCGCACATCGTGAGCATCACCAGCGAGATGACCACCAGCATGGAGCGGCATTACGCCGAACATCGTCGCGACTTCGGACTCGACGTGCGGGTGAATCTCGCCTTGGCCCGCAGCTTCGGCGCACGCGATTATCTCACCGCCCAACGCATCCGTACGAAAGCGCAGGCCCTGTGGGCCCGCGCCTTCAGCGACGTCGACGCCATCATCACGCCGACCACCGGCCAGACCGCACCCGCGATCGACGAGCGCTCACTCCCCTACGGCAACAGCGACCTCTCCATGTCGCTGCGCGTCATGCGCTTCTGCCAACCGGCCAACTTCACGGGGCACCCGGCCATCACCATGCCGGCGGGCTACGACAGCAACGGTCTCCCTATTGGCCTGCAAGCCATCGGCCGCCCCTGGGGCGAACGTCTCCTCTTCCGTATTGCCGCCATGGCCGAACAAATCGTCGAACGCCACGCCCCAAAACGGTGGCATCCGGTGCTCGACGCATGACCGACCTCCTGAGCATCGCAACGCCAGGCAATCTCCTCCCCGGGCTCGCGCTGGCCTTCATCATCGGCATCACCCTCGGCATGCTCGGCGGGGGCGGCTCCATTCTCACTGTGCCTGTGTTTGTATACGTGCTCGGCTACGACCCCAAACTCGCGATCGCGATGAGCTATCCGGTGGTGGGCTTCACGACGCTCGTGGGAGCCGTGGGTCGATACCGCGCAGGGTTTGTGAACATGCAGCGCGCGCTGATTGTCGGCGCTGCGTCGATGTCAGCTGCTTTCGTGGCCGCTCGACTCTCGCATGGCGTGAAAGGAACGCTCCAACTCGTGATCCTCGGCACCGTCATGCTCGTTTCCGCCGTCACGATGCTGCGCTCGGCGAGCAAAGCCGAGGTGCCCGCAGATGCCGCGCCACCGCGCCCTGCAGTGCTCGCACTCGTCGGCCTGTGTGTTGGCACTCTTACCGGACTCGTGGGCGTTGGCGGGGGCTTCTTGATCGTTCCAGCCCTTGTCGGCTACGGCGGTGTGGCGATGCGCGAAGCGGTGGGCACCTCATTGCTCATTATCACCGCTAACTGCGTCGC
>Ga0114966_10005380_pt1 | contig 10846 bp, 7 predicted proteins | sample M_130207_XF_Meta_FD_87029 | JGI IMG/M metagenome (GOLD analysis project Ga0114966, IMG submission 87029) | Freshwater microbial communities from Lake Montjoie, Canada to study carbon cycling - M_130207_XF_MetaG | ecosystem: Environmental > Aquatic > Freshwater > Lake | place: Lake Montjoie...
ACAACAACAACAACAACAACAACAACAACAACAACAACAACAACAACAACAACAACAACAACAACAACAACAACAACAACAACAACAACAACAACAACAAGAACAACAAGAACAACAACAACAACAACAACAACAACAACAACAACAACAACAAGAACAACAACAAGAACAACAAGAACAACAACAACAACAACAACAACAACAACAACAACAACAACAACAACAACAACAAGCTGATGCTTTGGCTGCCATTTCCGTTAATGCTAAATCTGAAGAAGTTCTTCCACCAGATAGTCCTGTTTCTGTTACTACTGAAAACAAAGAGAAGGTTAAATACGAAGTCGAAGCTGCCACTCAAGACGCTCAAAAACAATATGAAGCTCTTTCTGATATTATAAATAAAGCGACGGCGATTCGGGAAAAAATTAAAGATGATTTGGTTCAACTTCAACTAGTAGCTACAGTTGATAATTCGGCTTCCCCCCCTGCTTCTAATCCTGAAGCTGAACAATCTGCTGCTTCAGCTTCTGCTGATTCCGCTGCTGCCGCTGCTGCCGCCGCAGAAGCTGAAGCATTAGCATTGGCTTCGGCTTCTAAACCAGAAACTACAAAATTGGCTCTTCCTGATTCTGCCTCCGAAGCTGAAGTTACTATTGAACAATCTGCTTCTGCTGATTCTGCTGCTGCTGCTGCTGCTAGTGCCGCCGCCGAAGCTGAAGCATTGGCTTCGGCTTCTCAACTAGAAACTACAAATTTGGCTCCCCCTGAAGCTGAACAATCTGCTGCCGCTGCTGCTGCCGCTGCTGCTGCCGCTGCTGCCGCCGCAGAAGCTGAAGCATCAGCTTCTCAACAAGCTACAGTTGATAATTCGCCCCCTGCTTCCGCTTATTCTACAAATGCCCAACAACAACAACAAATTCGTGGTGGTGTAAACCATAAAAATAAAAAAAACAAGAAAACCATGTATAAAAAGTATAAATCAAACACGTCGGTGAAGCAAAGACATAAAACATATAAAAATAAATAATAAAATAAGAATAATAAAATAATAATGTGTGCATCGGCATATTATTATTTGAGATTTTGAAAACGAAGAATTAAGAAGAAGAAGAATCAGAGAAAATGTTAAGAAGTTGATTAATATATGTTGTCTTGTGTGATAATATTTTGCACACACTATCCGATATTGCAAAAGACAATTCAACTTTACAAAACTGTTTAGAAAAATGAACGCCGTATTTATATAATATTTTATTAATGCTTACCATATCTTCGGAGTCGAGAAATTTATATTCTACTCCAAAGTGCGACTCAGAATATAGTGTAATGAGTTGAACCAATTCATTTTTTGAGTCCAATGTTAAAACATCTTTGTGTTCAAGTAAATTGTCAATAATACAGTGTGCAACACCGCTGTGATTTTTTTCATATAAATTCTGAAATAATTGGTATATTGTATTTTGTAATTCTCTCGTAATAATTCCAACAATCCCAAAATCTATAATTCCAAGTTTGCATCCACTGTGGAAATCGTCGTCCTCGCCGTCGCTTTCATTATCGCTGTTACTGTCGATTTCGCCGCAGTCATTGTCATTCTTTAAAAAAATAACATTTCCGGGATGTAAATCTCCGTGATATACTGCATCATAAAATACACTTTTAAAATTAAATTTTGCCAAACATAGAGCATACTCGTCTTTATCTTCAATTGCAATCTGGTTGATTGTTTTACCAAATAAGCGCTCCATTACAATTACGTTGGGCAATTTATTAGTAATTTCAGAATAAACTTTTGGAATTTTAATATATCTCAGACCCGGCTTATTCCATTTAGAATAAAACAATTCAATATTTTGAACCTCATTTTCAAATGAAAGCTGTTCAAGGACACTTTGTTTATTTTCATTGTAAATATCATACACGTTTAAATTTCTAATATGAGGAATAAGTTTTGAAATCGAAATCAAATTATTCATGCTGAAGATCGCGTTCTGTATTTTATCATCAATTCCAATGCGCTTGCATTTGATAATAACTGGATGTTTGTTTTCGCCGATTGTTCCTTCAAAAATAAGTGAAATAGTGCCTGATTTAATAGGAACAAATGGAGTTTTTATTGAAACTGAAAAATCGTTAACAATTGACTGAAGAGATTTGTGGTCAATTTCTGACGAAGAATAAGGCACGTTGTCAGTAAACGTGTTAAGAAATGAGGTCAGGTCATCTGTTAAAAGAGGGTGTTTTGTTGTGCAGGATGCTTGAAAAAACTTGGTGTAAAAAATATTCTCTCTAGATAATTTTAAAGCCAGCTCTTTTATGTAATTGTTGTATGTAGTATATCCTAACTTATACCACACGGTTTCTTTTGTTAAAATATAAATTGTCGATGAAGATGATTTAAGTAATCTAAATATATTAAAAATATTAACAATATTTATTTTTAATTTTTTTAATAAAAACATTGTTGTTGATTGATTCGTTAATTAAATATAAATATATATAAAATATATTTAATTATGTCATTCTCTCTGTAAATACTTTTAATCTGCAAAACATTTTTTTAATCATTAATGCAACGGAATTTTCCATATAAATTGGGTATTCGTTTTCTTTAATCGTATTGTCCTTTAAACTAAATGTAAAATTAAAATGCAAATCATTATTTGATATAAAATGAACATTTAAAATTGAATGATTTGTGTGTATTTTTTCATATTTTTTTGGAATGGAATGGTTATTGTTAACGGCGTTATTAATATTAATAGTATCAACATCGATGCTATTAAAGGTGCAGCATTGTTGGTTTGATTTAATGGTTGACACCGTGTGCATGAATTTCGGAGCAAGACCGAATTCCCTTCCGTACGATTTAAATAAAAAAATCATTTCAATACTTTTATTACTATCCTCATCGTTTTCCTTAATAATTTGAAATGAATGAATAATATCGCGATTTAATTCATAAAGTAAAGTGTACATTTTGGAACCAATGACTGTGAAGATTGGAAAATTCGGATTATGAACATTAAAATTAATGTTATAAGTGGGTTCATTATTTGATTGTTTTAAAAGTGAGACTTGTTCCTTGTTGCATATTGTTTTAAAATCAGTTGTTGTTGACGTTGACGTTGACGTTGACGTTGACGTTGTTGACGTTGTTGACGTTGTTGACGACATTAATTAACTTTTAATATCAGACCAATATAATATATATTATACATAATTAATGTTTAATATTTAATTGTTTATAATATATTTTTATACTAAAAATCGTCTTTATATCTGATAAATCCTTTCATAAAAACCGTAGGATAAACATAATCCGCTTTTAATTTCTGTGACTTTATAAACAACTGCTTGTCTCCAACCACATAGAAATTTGACCTACATCTTGATATTGCCGTGTATACCAATTTTTTAGAATTTTCATTCGTCAAACAAAAGTTGTGAAAGGGCGAAACAATGAAGATGATAACAGGTTTTTGCGATCCCTGCATCTTATGAACGCTGCTAGCATAAAAGGGTACGAATGCGTCCCGAATGTCTTCGGGAGTAAGTCCGGTCTCTTCATCATTATCATCTGCATATTTAACAGTGTACGTGTAAGAATACACATCTTTACCATACTTTTTTATTATTGTTTTGGTTTCGTGAATTGTGCCAATGTCGCCATTTACGCGCACTTTTTTGTCATCTTTATAATCATTTTCGGTTCTTATTACCAAATCTCCCTCATAAAATGCGTGCGTATGAGAATCTTCATATTTTTTAACGTATAATTCCACACCGTGCGGATTTTTAAGGTTTTGAATAATGGGATTTAACTGAAATACCCCGCCAATTTTTGCTCTTTGTGGGCACATTGTATGAATATCAATAGAGCTTTTCGCCATAATTGCCATCTCCGTCTCTTTTTTATAAATGTCAGTAATGACTCTCTCGAAATCTTCGGAAGTTTTCGCTTCAATAAAGGTTGAACACGCGTTATCAAAATCATTATAATGAACACCATTTTGAGAATTTAATTTTGTAATTATTTCTTTCAATTTTCCATCTTGTCGTTTTATATTTGTGAGTCTCGTGGTATGAAAATAACCAAAATTTATGATGGATTCAAATGGTGTTCCTGGACCGATGGGTGAAAGCTGATTAACATCACCAATTAAAATAAGCGAACACTTGAAACGTTCACAAGCAATTAATAATTGATTAAACAGGAACAAATCAATCATTGAAGATTCATCGATAATCATCATATCTGGAGTAAATGTATTCTTTTTATCTTTGAATGTAACATGTATTGCTCTGTGTATAGTTGAAAATATAATATTTTTATCAAATACTGGGTCAAATTTGCAATTTTTTTTAAGATTTTTTTGTGCAAGTCCCGTTGGAGCCATGATTGCAATTGAAGCTCCGCAATTCAATTTGTAATTAATGATGCATTCTACAATTGTGGATTTTCCGGTTCCCGGTGGACCAGTAATATTAATTAGTTGAATTGGCTGCGTCGGAGTTGAATTTAAATTACACCCCTTTTTTATTGCTTCTATTTGCTCTGGTTCAAATGTAAAATCGTCTTTTTTATACTTTTGTATATAAGATTGAATATGTGAATCAACAACCGATGGATGATCATCAACAACCGACACCGAATCATCATAAAACAAATCAATAACTTTATCTCCGAGTTGTTTCTCAAAATCAACAAATTCTTGTATTGTAAAATAAGATTCTTTACCGAATCGCGTTTCAATTATTGTTTTAAGTAATATTTGTTCCGCATTTCTATGAAGTTTAAATTCATTATTAAAATCTATTAAAAGTTGTTCAGATTCTGTTTTACTTATATAAAATTTATTTTGTTTTGAAATAAAATAATCATACATCCACGCATTCTTGCGCAGTTGAATGTCCGGAATTAATTCTTTTGCGGTGCATATAGACATGGCTTCCTTGTAAGATATAAATTGGTGTTCAAATTTAATAAATTTAAATGGGTCTGAAAGCAATGTCTCAAGTGGATAAATATGAACATCCCGAATGTAATCATTATATTTAACATGATGGAAATATCGATATAACTTTTTTGGTTTTATTTTATGAGTTTCAACAATTTCTCTTATCACATCATTCACAACTTTCGCATCGGGTATTTTAATGATTTTGTGTTTTTCGAATGCCTTTTCATATGCTTCGCACAAGCAGATAATTTCACTTTTTATTGTTGGTTTTTTTTGTGAAAATGAAGAAGATGATTTGGGCAACGGCAGCGTAGTATGCCGTGACAGTGGCGGCGCGGTAATCATTGTTATTATTGGTGGGGGTGCATGTGAAGGTGCATCATGATCATTGTGGTTAAACAGCGAACGGATATCATTTTTTTTATATTGTGGCATTTTGAATTTAGTTGATTGCAGCAATGATTGCATCATGCATGTAATTAATATAAAATTAAATTATTAATATAGAATAATTCAATTTTATATTAATTTTTAAACAAAATAATTATTTTATAACTATATTATTCTTATTTCAGGAAAAGGAATAATTATTCTGAGTCCATTTTTTCTATACGACTCTAATTTTTCAATTATTTCATTTGTAAAATTCCAAGAAAGAATAAGTATATAATCAACTTTCTCTGTATCTAATATATTAAATGGTTTAATTTTAATATGTAATCCAGGTGAATAATAATTATGTTTATGTATATTATCATCTATTATAAATTCAATTTCGGATATTTTGAATTGATGTAAAAAAGTTGTTGATTTTGCAGATGCACCAAATCCTGCTATTTTTTTTCCATTTTTAATCAAAGAATCAATTAGATAATTCAGATCTCTTCCGCAGCATATTACGTTTGATTTAAATATATTCAACACATCAATATTATGCAACTGGATACATTCTTCATTTTTAATTGTATTATATACAGATTCATCTACATTTCTTATATTTTTTGAAAAGAAAAACTGGATTGATCCGCCCTGTATAGTGGTTTGTTTTACTTTATATAAGAATAATTTAGAAAAATTTTTGATTGCTTTACACGTGTGATAATCAATATGCTCGTGATATATCGTATCAAATGATTTTGCTTTTAATATTTCATAAAAATAACCGACCTCCATTATAAATGAACCATTATCATCCAATATTTCGTATATTGTTTCAAATACATCCTGTATATTTTCTATATGTGCACAACAATGAAACGCATATATCAATTTAAATTTGTTTTTAAATGAAGGTATCATATGTGACCCAAAATAATCACAAATAATTGGAAGATCGTGGCGTTTATTTATATTAATAGCAGGGTCTATTCCAATTGTATTTATATACCCGCAATCTAATAAATGTTTAATGCATACGCCATCATTTGCACCTATTTCTAATATGTTATCATCTTTTGATAAATTTAAAAATTCTGTAAAATATGTAACATTATCCTTTAAATGATTAATCATTGTATTTGATGTAGATGATATATAGAAATAATTAGAATATTGATATTTTGGATCAACGATTTGAATTAACTGAATATGATTACATTTTTTACAAATACATATATCTAATGGCAATTTATCTTGTCTAACGGGTTCAGAAACAAAATGGTTTGCCAAAGGAGTTGGTTCTAAATTAAAAAATACATATAATTCATCATGATTGCATAGACGACATTGTTTTCTATTTGACCAATATGGAATCTCATCACATTTTTTTGATTCATCTACTTCAACAACATTAATGCGTGTAATATATTCTTTTAATGCTATTTTCCACGAACGTAATTTATTTGAAGTTTCTAAAATTTCACTTTTGCTTCGCATTGGTCCGGAATTTGGCACCAAATTTGATGAAACAGATTCTATAAACGAATGTTTTTTGTTAAGTATATTTGAAATCTCTATTGCAATGTCATATCCCGTTGCTATTTCATCATTTATAACATGATGAATTCCATATTGTAAATTTAAAATAATTTTTTTCATTTCATTAATAAAGTCAATTACATACGTGGGCGAACCAACAAAATCGTTTGATGCTTTTACAACAGTATTCATACTGATATTATTAATAACATTTTCAACAAACTTATAATGTGTTTTCTGATTACCTCCAAATAACCATCCGGTTCTTATAATAATTGTTTTGTTATATAACAATGAAACTTTTTCAGCAGAAGCCTTTGTAAATCCATACACACAATTGGGACACGTAACAGAAGTTTCATTAAACTTACTACATGTTGTGTTTGATGAAAATACTGCACCCGTTGAAACTAATATAAATGGAATATTTAGTTTCATAGCAATTGAAAGCATGTTTATTGTTCCATTAATATTAACATCTATTGATTTATTCACGTCATTTTGAGATTCTCTTAAATTAATTGCTGCTAAATGAATAATGCATGAAATTGGATATTTATTAACATAATTTTCAATAGAATTCATCTTCAGAATATTCATTTCTTTGGAGGATGGTTTATATCCAAAATTTATATTACTTCCTATCATTCCCGAACCACCGGTTATAAGTGAATTTTCTAGGATATTATTCATTAAATTCAAATTATATAATATAATATTATATATAAATCAATATTATATTATATCTTTTTTTTAATACAAAAGTATTAAAAATCATCGCCAATTTCTATTTTTGACAAAATTTCTGTATTTAGATTCTTGTTCTATTACTCTATTTTTATCTTTTCTTATAAATCTGATTTCTAATGACATTCTGGTAATATTTTCATTATCATTATCTGAACATCCATGAATTAAATATGGTGAAAATAACATTAATTGGGTTTCATTCGGATTAGGGCGAATCATATTTATTTTTGTTTTACTTGCCACAATTGCATCAACTGAATATTTTTTTCCTTTAATATATGCTCCTCCAGTTGTTACAATTGTTTCTGATTCACTCCATTTATGACTTCCTGGTTGTATCTTTAAAGATGATTTTTCATTTGAACCCACAATAGGTAAATAAATATTTACTGTATTTCTATAAAAATCCAAATATACATCTTTATGACAAGGATTAAAATCATTCTGTGAAATACAACTAGGTCTACAAATTCGAACCCATATATCATCATTAAATATTTTAACTGGTTCATTTAATATATTAGAAATATGTGTTTCAAGATAAACACAAAAATCTTTAAAATCTGGGTACATGTCTTTTTTATATGGCATTGAATTTAATACTTTAGTATGATCTTCGCCCGTTAATTCATTATGATAATTTTGTAAATTTACAGTTTTACCAGTTGTAAAATAAATTTCATTTTTAATAAAAGTTTGCAAAAGATCTTTATAGTTATCAATATCTAATATGAGATATCCGTCATTATTTTCAATATTTTGTAATAAATTTATATCATTATCAAGCATAATGTAATCTTCACCCCATTCTTCATCCATTTTATTAGTTAACAATTCACGATGATATATTGTAGCAGTAGTAGAAGTAGAAGTATATCTATTATTTAATAATGTATATAGTGATAAATTAATATCCTTAAGCGACTTGCCATTTATTGACTTTTCATTGTTAATGGATAACAATTTATCTTTAGTAAATAAATGTTGAAATCCAAATCCTTTATCTTTATCGGTTTGTGGAATATTTCGTTGTATTTGTAATTTTCTTTTCAATAATTTATCATTCATGGGATAAAACCCCAACCAAATAATGTGTGCTTCATTTGTTGGAATAGAGTGATTGTAGGAATGGTGTCTTCCAGCATTGTATTTTCCGTTGGAGAAATTATGTAAATATCGCGCCCCTTCTCTATCTTTGTGATAAACAACATCATTATTCAATAAATTCATAATTAATTCATCAGAATTAGCTATATTATCATATGTATTTATAGAGTATGGAGTTAATGCAGTAATAGCAAATGATATTGGATTATTGTAAGAAGTGAATATATCTTTTACCGAATTATTGCAAAATAAAAATTCGGTAACATTTAATACAATTTTTATTCCGTTGATGTGATTTTCAATATACATAATTTCTGCATCAACTTTCACAGCGTCAAAACATTTATTTTGTGTTTTTATAATTTTACAATCAGGACAAATGCTTTTACATATTTCAATAGATTTATCAGTGCTATTATAATCAACAATGCATATTTTATCAAACATATTTTTATGATGATTTAACCAAAAAGGTAATAAATATTCTTCATTAAAAATATGTGATATCAAAGTAGTAATACTGGTATTAGTTTTCATTATTATTTTTTATAAACTATATTTATATTTATAATAATATTATAATATTATTATAATTATAATATTATTATAATATATTATATAAAAATGAAGTTGGTTTTAGGAGGTTTTTTTAATGGTTATGCTGCTAAATTAATAGGAGGCGGGTCTGGTAAAAGCGGAAGCGGCGGCCCGGATGGCGGCAGCGAGCGCGAGATGCCGCGATTAACGCTGAGAGAGGCGTGGAATGGTTCTGCTGCTAGCGGAAGTGTTAATAATTTAACGGTGGCTGCAACCCCGTTTCGCGCTGTAAACAATGCTGGTGATTTATTGAATCGTAAAAATTACACTTCAGGCGGTTCGTCACAAATTAGTTCGTTAAGAGGCGGATTGAATGGATGGAAATCGATGGCGGGGGCAATTCAGCCTGAACCCGACAAAACCGGCATTCCATCCTCAACGTGCAATGTGAAATACGTGTATGACGGTTCAGATTATACAAATTTTAAAAAGCTTCAGGCAATCAATCGCAATTACAATAATTCAAGTTTCGGTGGAAATCTGAACAGCGGATCTCAGTCCGCATTTAGAGCTTCCAAGAGATTCTTTTAATTGATTGTTTCAATTGATTCTTTTATTTTTAATTTAGGTATTATTTAAATCAAAACACGTATTACAAATAATATTTTATATAATCATAATCTATATATATAAAATAAATAATTAATAATCAAATGGTATTCAAGTTAAAATATAATTTCAACGGTCCTCCGGATAGTCATGTCCTAATAAAACAGCTCGGAAATAATGCAATGCTGACCAGCGTGAACCCGATGCCACAGCAATTTTATCCGTCATCAAATGACAGTGTTTTTGCGATGGGTCGGCGCGCATTTGTTCAAACCAAGGGGGATCCGAATGGACCCAATAATTCAGATAATAAAGTTGCTGGAAACGTGCGTGGAAATTTCGGCACAACTTTTAATCAAATACCGCCAAATAAACGCACGGGGTTGGTTGGCAAACCTATATCGTTTCCGCAAGACAGTTCGCAGCGAATTCAGCGCCTTAAAAACAATGCAATTGGTGGAGGGAGCATGAAGGTTGGTTTAGCAAAAAATGCGCCCATGTCGTTTAATAATAACAATGATACAACCAGTCGAAATATTGCTATTCGAAGATGTCGTGCCGGAGGGTGCGTTGCGCCCAAAAAGAAGGGCGCAAACAATTCATTCAAGTCGGGCGGAGGTTCAATATATACAGGTATAGGAAATCGTCAAATATTTGCCCCTTAAATTTTTTACATGAATATTTTATTATTTAATAATAATTTTATTTATTATTTTATTTAATATTTAATATAATATATATATATTAAGTAAAAAATGGTTAAAGGGAAAAGAACATATAAAAATAATAAGAAGACTAATAAACAAAAAACTTCACGTCGTCAGCGACGGATGCGCTACGGTGGCAAACTTCCTAATGCATTTGCACTTAATAACTCACCATCTCTTGATAACCAACTCAGTATGGAGCCTGAAACCAATGATGCATTTGCAGCCGATCAAGTTGCTGCTGCCGCTGCCGAT
>Ga0114966_10005382_pt1 | contig 10842 bp, 9 predicted proteins | sample M_130207_XF_Meta_FD_87029 | JGI IMG/M metagenome (GOLD analysis project Ga0114966, IMG submission 87029) | Freshwater microbial communities from Lake Montjoie, Canada to study carbon cycling - M_130207_XF_MetaG | ecosystem: Environmental > Aquatic > Freshwater > Lake | place: Lake Montjoie...
ATTCGATGACATAGACGTGATACCGGCCTTTCATGTGGTTTTACCAGGCAAATGGAGATCCATGAAGAATTGATGGAGATTGTTTTTAGGGTTAATGCTAGCAAGTGTATGCCCTAAATCCAATAAGCTCAACACTCGCTTTGCCCCTGAGAAGGCTGCCGCCTTTAAACACACTCAACTGAAACCATGAAACTCCAATTCAGACTTTTGATGCTGGCTTTCGCTGGCGTATGGGCCCTATGCAACAGCACCTGCCTTCAAGCTCAGGTGAGCGATCGCAACATCGAAGAGATCAAGGCGGAGTCTTTGTTGCGCGCCCAAAGGGGCGCATATCCTTTGGGCGGCTTGGATGTTCAAGATGTTCAAAAGGGGTTGGCTTTGATCAAAACCCGAAACCCAGACGAGTGGGCCCAGGCGTGGATGCAAGTGGCTGATCAGTATGTTGAGCAAGCCAAGAGCGCCAAGGACCCCCAAGTGGCCAGTCAATTGTTCAAGCGTGCTTGGCGCATTTATTACTTTGGACAATGGCCAGCACCGACGTCCAAGGGCAAGCAGCTCTCTTACGAAAAGGCCTTGAATGCTTATTTGCAGTATGCAAAAAGCTTTGATCCTCCACTAGAGGTGGTCAAAATTCCGTTTGAGGGCAAAGAGATTACTGGGTACTTGCGCTTGCCTAAGAACGTGCGTAGCCCAGTGCCTTTGATATTTGCCGTCAACGGCTTAGACAGCCGAAAGGAGACGGTTTTTGAAAGCTATTCGGAAATCTTGCCCAAAGGCGTCGGTGTGTTTGTCACCGATGGCCCCGGAACGGGCCAAGCGCCTCTTAAAGTCAGCCCCAACGCCGAGCGCATGCTCTCAGCTTGCATGGATTATTTGACAAAACGCACAGAGATCGATGCCAAGCGAATCATCTTCTCAGGCGTGAGTTTTGGTGCCTACTGGGGGGCCAAAATGGCCATTGTTGAAAGGTCTAGGCTCCTGGGCTCTGTCGCACAGTCACCGGCTGTTGATCAGACCTTTTCAGCGGAGTCCATCCTAAAGAAGTTAAGTACGCCAGAATATTTATTTGACTATTTGCCCGCAAGTCTCAATGTCTACGAGGGGGTGAGCAATTTAGAGCAACTCTTGGCCTTTGCGCCCAAAATGTCCCTCAAGGCCCAGGGCCTGTTGGACAAGCCGACCACCTCGATGTTGGTCTTGGCTGGCGCCAAAGACAGTCAAGTGCTTTTGAGCGATATCCAAATGCTCATGAGCTCTGGAGATCAGCCCAAGGATTATTGGGTCAACCCTCAAGGCGGGCACTTGGGCCGAGAGGTCAAGGGCTGGACCGATCCTGTGATATTCTCCAAGGTGATCATTCCATGGGAGTTGCGCTTGTTGGAGCAATCTGGATGGAAGCCTTTAACCCCTTAAATCAATTTGTAGTATGAACATGACCTCTCAACACCGTTTGAAACAAGCTTGGGCCGCGCTTGGTTTTGCAACTCTTGTCTTTGCTTTGCTGCCCGGGATGGCACAAAGTCAGCCTTATCCCAATAAGCCTGTCAGGGTGATTGTGACTTTTCCCCCTGGGGGCACGCCTGATATTTATGGCCGTATTTTGTCCCAAGAACTCGGCACGCTTTGGAAGCAATCGGTTATTGTGGAAAACAAAACGGGGGCCAGTGGAATGATTGGGACGGATTTCATTGCCAAGTCCACACCTGATGGCTATAACTTGCTGTTTGCTGCAGATGCGTCCATCACGATTGCTCCCAATCTCTATGCCGCTCCTTACAACGCGATCAAAGATTTGACACCGATTGTCAATGTGGCATCTGGCCCCTTTGTGATGCTTGCCAACAGCAGTTTTCCTGCAAACAATGTCAAAGAGTTGATTGCCTTGGCCAAGCAGCAACCTGGCAAAATCAGCTACGCCTCCTCGGGTGCGGGCGGTCAACAGCACTTGTCCATGGAGATGGTCAAATCAATGGCCGATGTGAACATTGCACACATCCCTTACAAGGGTTTTGGACAGGGGATTAACGACGTCATGGCTGGGCATGTGCCACTTATTTTTGGTGGAATCACTGCATCTTTACAACTGGTGAAGGGGGGGAAGTTAAAGCCCATTGGGATCACCAGCGCCTCACGCTCTAAATCCTTGCCCAATGTGCCAGCCATTGCAGAGACCTTGCCAGGTTTTCGAGTAGAGGCTTGGTACGGCTTCATGGGCCCACAAGGCATGTCCAAGGACTTGGTTCACAAAATCAATGCAGATGTTGTCTCCATCATCAAGCGGCCTGATTTTCAGGAAAGGCTCTTGGCCGATGCCATTGAGCCCGTTGGAAATACGCCTGAGGAGTTTGGCGTTCAAATTGTCAATGATTTGGCTGCTTGGAACAAGTTGATCAAGGCGGTGAATATCAAAGTGGATTGAGCACCAACCCAAAGCCAGTAGAGCCTAGAAAAAGAAAAAAAGGCCACAACTTCCAATGCAGAGTCGTGGCCTTTTTGAATATGGGCCTGTGAAGGACGGACTTATCTCGCAGTGTATTTGATATCTACTCGGCGATTCTTCGCCCAAGCATCTTCGTTGTGGCCCAAATCCACGGGCTTTTCTTTGCCAAAGGACACGGCCTCGATGTTGGCTTCAGATGCACCGGTAAGTTCCAAGGACTTTTTGATTGCATCGGCTCTTTTTTGCCCCAGGGCCAAGTTGTACTCCCGACCACCGCGCTCGTCGGTATTGCCCTCTAAGCGTACTTTAGCGGCTTTGTTACCAGCCATATATTTGGCGTGTGCTGTGACGATGACGCCATCTGCTTGAGAAACGGTGAACTTGTCAAAGTCAAAGAAGACGCTCTTTTTTGACAAAGGCGAGCTTGGATCATCAAAGGGGTTGATCACCACTTTTGCGACAGCGGTTTGAGACTTCCCTGTGAGGTCAACCTTGGGCTGAACGGGAGTCTCAACAGCTGCTTGGGTGAGCGCTGGTGTTGGGGGTGTGGGTGTGGGTTTGGTGCTTGAGCACGAAGCCAAAACGGCCAAAGAGATGCAAGTCAGAAGAAATTTTGTATGAATCATGGTGGTCTTTCAAGTCAATGGATGAGATCTTTTGTTCTTATATTGCTAATCTTAACCAATAAAGCCCAGGAGCACCATGCTTAAGCGTTATTATCTCGCTCAGACCCTATCACTGACTCTTAAAACTTTGCTCAACTTTTACAATTGAGTTTCAATTCATGGAAATGAAATACTGTATAGAGAGCAGTTTGAGCTATACAGTTTGCAGGAGTTTTTTGTTGAAGTTGATGGCTATTCTTTGTGTACTTTTAGGAGATTTTTTTATGATCGAGTTTTATTACAATGCGGCACCCAACCCGATGAAGGTGGCACTGATGCTTGAAGAGTTGGGCTTGCCCTATGAGGCTCACCCAGTCGACACAAGAAAGGGAGAGCAGTTCACACAGGCCTTTAAGCTGATCAACCCCAACTGCAAAGTGCCCGTCTTGGTGGACGATGGGGCGGTTGTTTTTGATAGCAATGCCATCTTGCTTTTTTTGAGCGAAAAATATGGTCAATTCGCCCCCAAAGTCGATGACACGCTCAAAAGGGCGTCCATGTATTCATGGCTCATGTTCATTGCCACTGGCGTGGGGCCATTTTCTGGGCAGTCGGTTCATTTTCGCCACGCAGCACCGCCAACGAATGAATATGCTTTGAATCGATATGATTTCGAAGCTCACCGACATTGGAGCATTGTTGAAAACCATTTAAGAGATCACCGTTACTTCTTGGGAGCCGATTACTCCATTGTGGATATGGCGTTTTGGGGCTGGGCTCGCATGATTCCTTTTGTTTTAGGCTTGGAGAATGCGTGGGTTCAGTTTCCTCAGATCAAGCGTTTGCTGGGTGAGATCGCTACCAGGGAGGCAAGCAAGCGGGCCGAGGCTTTAAAGACCCGGCATGCCTTCAAGGCCGAGTTGGACCAAGAGGCCAAAGACTTTTTATTTCCGCAAAACATTCGGTTAAAGGGTTTGAGAGCATGAAAACTGCGCTCGTCGTTGGAGCTTCAAGGGGCATTGGTTTGGAGTTTGTTCGACAACTTTGTGCACGTGGCATGGCAGTGCACGCCACAGCCAGAGACGAGAGGGGTTTAAGAGCTCTAGAGCGCTTGGGTGCCAAAGCGAGGGTCTTGGATGTTGCCAAGCCCAAGAGCATTGAAGACTTTTTGGCCCACACCCAAGGCGAACGCTTTGATTTGATCCTTCATGTGGCGGGTGTGTTTGGTCCTCGAATGGATGCCACCAAGGCTTTGAGCTTGGTTGAATTTGATGAAGTCATGCACACCAACGTGGGATGTGTGGTGCAACTGCTTCCTGCCTTGATCCCTTGTCTGAATCAGGCCAGTGGAAAGTGGATCAGCATCAGCAGCGTGATGGCCAGTATGTCCCTCACCACTGAGAGCGCTGGATGGGTCTACAAAATCTCCAAAGCGGCCTTGAATATGGCCCTTCATGCTGCTTCCAAGACATACAAAGGCCTTACTCTTGTGGTGATGAGTCCAGGTTGGGTTCGAACGGACATGGGTTCGAGCGCGGCCCCCTTGAGTGTGGACAAGAGTGTCTCTAGCATGCTTCATACGATCGAGCGCATTGGACCTGAGAACTCCGGTGAGTTCCTCAACCATGACGGTATGACACTGACTTGGTAAAGCACAAGGCAAACACCTAGAGTCCTTGAGGGTCAAAAAATTAGAATACTTTGAGATGACTTCATGGGGGTATGAAATGTGTGGTTTTAAAAAAGTACGCTTGCTGCTGTGTATGGTGCTTGTGTCACTGTCAACCTTTCTCATGGCGCAGACCTTTCCCAATAAGCCCGTTAAGATCGTGGTCCCCTTTCCAGCGGGTGGGTCTGTCGACACTCTGGCTCGCGTGCTAGGCCAATATTTAAGTAAAAAATGGGCGCAAACGGTCTTCATCGACAACAAGCCCGGTGGAGGCACCGTCATTGCGGGTGCCATGGTCGCCAAAGCCGCGCAAGATGGCTATACGTTGATCATCATTGCCAACAGCTTGGTGATCAATGCAAAGCTCAATTCCAATTTGCCCTACGATGGCCTCAAGGCCTTTGAGCCCATTGCTTTGTTGACTTTTTCGCCTCAGGTGTTTGCCGTCAGCTCACAAAGTCCCTACATGAGTTTCAAAGACTTTGTGGATGCGGCCAAAGCGCAACCCGGTGCCTTGAGTTATTCCACTGTGGGGCCGTCTTCGACCCAGCATATTGCCGGTGAATTGCTAAAAAAGATGGTGGGTATGGATTTGACTTATGCGCCGTTCACTGGGGGACTTTTAGCGGCCAATGCGGTAATGGGGGGTCATGTGAGTGCAGTGCTCACCAATTTGTCTGAAGTCTCAGCCATGCTTGAGGCTCAAAAATTAAGGGCGCTGGCAGTGACCACTTTGAATAGATTGGATGCGCTCAAAGCAGTGCCATCGGTGCACGAGTTGGGTTACAAAGACTATGAGGCTGCGGCTTGGTTTGGCGTGGCCGCACCTGCTGGTACGCCCAAGGACTTGATTGCCAAGCTCAACGATGACTTCAGTGCGGCATTGAAGGACTCGGAGACACAGCAAAAATTATTTGCTGCCGGCCTATACCCTTCATACTTAAACAGCAAAGACTTTTCGCTCTACATCAAGTCGCAGTTTGAAAAATACTCTAAAGTCATCGACGAGGCTCAAATTAAGCCACAGTAAGGCTTTGAGAGGATGCATGGCGAGTGAACCTGCAAGTCCTCTAAGCGTGTGATGATGCAAAAGAAGCGTCCAAGGTTTTGGAAGTGAAAACGAAAAAAAGGGTTTTTAAACGTCGTCTTCGGGCTCAATAAATGTTTGAGCAACTCAAAGTCTCAGAGCTCAATTTTTGTACCCAATTCAATCAACCGGCCGGAGTCCACTTTAAAGAAGTCAGATGCCCTGGTTGAATTTTGAAGCATCCATATGAAAATAGACTCTCTCCAAAGCGACATTTGAGGGATTTCTTTGGCGATCAAGGAGTCGCGTGCCATGAAGAATGAACAAGTCATCAAGGGGCAATTGAGTTCATGGTATTCCTTAAGTAAGTCCATGACCCTAGAGACGTCTGGTATTTCTTTAAAGCCAAAGATGACACGAGCGATAAAGATATTTTGATGAATTTCTTTGAGACTCACACGTTGCGCATCAGCGACTCTGGGCACATCCCAGACACTGATCTTTAGAAAGATGATTCTCTCGTGAAGAACTCGGTTGTGTTTGAGGTTGTGTAAAAAAGCAGGGGGCACATATTCAATGTGAGGCGTGAAAAATATACCAGTGCCTTCAATTCGATGAGGCGGGTGTAAGAAGAGGGCGGGAATGAAGTCTTCAATTTTTATACCTAAATCGATGGTTTTTTCTCTCAATAAATTACGCCCTTGATGCCAAGTCATCATCAGTAAGAAAATGATGCATGCAATACCGATTGGAAACCAGCCCCCTTCCATTATCTTTTCTGTGTTGGATAAAAACAAGTTCAGATCCAAGATCATGAAAGTAGTGGTGATGAGCGCGATGACCCATTTGGGCCATTTCCATAGATCGTTCATCACTGTTGCAAAAAGAAAGGTGGTCATCAGCATCGTGATCGACACCGCTATACCGTAGGCATAAGCCAACCGATCCGCGCGCTGAAAGCCCAAGACCGAGAAGATCACCGCTAGACATAAAACCCAATTGATAAAAGGCACATAAATGCGGGCAAAGGTCTTCTCGGATGTATGAATGAGATTCATCCTTGGAATAAAGCCCAACATGATGCCTTGACTGGTCATGGAGAATGCGCCAGATATGCAGGCTTGTGAGGCAATGACGGTTGCAAGCACAGAGAGCAAAACCAAACAAAAAACGAGATTCTCCGGCACCATTGAAAAGAACGGGTTGTCAATGTTTTCTGGACTATGGATCAGCATCGCCCCTTGACCAAAGTAGTTCAATATCAAGCACGGCATGACAAAAAGAAACCATGAGTATCGAATGGGTTTGATGCCAAAATGTCCGATGTCTGCGTATAAAACCTCAGCCCCAGTGATTACGAGAAATATCGCTCCACTTGCAGCAAAGGCCATTGCCGTGTGCTCGGTGATAAAAAGATAAGCATAAAGAGGATGGATGGCCAAAAGAATTTCTGGCTCGGCAATGATTTGATGCACGCCCATGGCAGCAATCACAATGAACCACACCAGCATGATGGGGCCAAACATCCGGTTGACAAATGAGGTCCCTTTTTCTTGAAAAAAGAACAAAAGAAGAACGATGATCACAGTTGAGCTGAGGATGTACTTGGAGAAACTCTCCGATGCAGCCGTGATCCCTTCAACGGCTGACAAAATGGAGATGGCGGGCGTGAGGACGGCCTCACCATAAAATAAACTTGCCCCCAATACGCCAATTGGGACCAGTAAAGAAGCCTTGAAGGAGTGGTTTTTCGTATTTTTAAGTGCCAAAGCCAAAAGCGCTAAAACGCCCCCTTCACCGTGGTTGTCCGCTCTCATGACAAACAGCATGTATTTGACCGAAACGACCAAAGTGAGCGTCCAAAAAATCAGAGAAACCACGCCCATGATTGACGCATGGTTCATTTCAATGCCGTGAGTCGCATCAAAGCAAATTTTGATGGCATACAGTGGACTTGTGCCAATGTCTCCAAAGACCATGCCCATGGCCATCAGTGCGAGAGAGGCGACACTTCCAGGCGGGGGTTGCTTTGTGCGCTCTAGAGCAATTGGATCCATCAATCTTGTGTTGGAGAGCAAGGGGTGACTAAGCGACATGGCGGAGTAGATGAAAGTGGGTTGTTTGGGAATCAATCGAGGCGTGGTTTGATCAATGGTCTTTAGGCTATTATTGAAAGCAAACTAGAAACTGACTAGAAACTAAAAAAACGCTTCTTCGCTAGACTCTATCATCCAGAGATCAAATTGAATTCTAAAGTTTTAATTTTTAGCTTATGTGTGACAAATATATTCTTTGAAATACATAATTTTAGGTTCGCGTCGATAAACAAAGAGGAGATTCACATATTAGGCCTTTTTTGAGATTAATCCTTGCTCAGAGCAAGCCTTATTGCGACAATATCATGAAAAATGTTTTCAAGCCCAAATGATTCGGCTTGTACTCATGTGTTTTATCAACTCTGCTTCCAGCGAAAATAAAGAAATACAGATCCATCAATATGACTGACAAGAAGCCTTTTATCATCAGAAGCGATACGCCCCATAGCGTTGAGGTGGTGCCTGGCTCTTTGAACGCAAAGGGCAAAAAAAGTTGGGTCAAAGCTGGGGAGGAGGATCCTCATGCTCACGAAGCTGTGAACGAGCATTTAGACTTGGATGCGCATTTGGAAAGTCTTCTCTCAACGAAAGAATCAACTTCAAGCGCGGGTACATTGGGCTATAACGCAACGAGCAGCGAAGATACAAAAATTGGAGCCGACTCTCAAAAAGATCATTTGGAAAAGGCTGGCAATGACCAACAGTCTAACAATTTGCAGCAAATTAATGATTCAGGCAAAGTAGGAGATCGTTTTTTAGGCGTCGACAATGAAGCCTTCAAAGACAGCATTCAGAACCTAGAGGTCGAGCCAAAAAGTAAAAACACGGGTCATTTTGATGCATCAGATTCGATTGAAGACAATTTGGCCAAAATAGCGGCTCAAAGACTGGGTGAGAATTTACAAAAAGTAGGTCTTGATACGGGCATGGACAACATGGCCACGTTGGATGTCACAGCGCCTGATAGCAATATCCAAAAAATACCAGGTGCCAAAGGCGATGTGAATCAAATTTCCTTAGACACCAAAGCCACGAAAGACAATTCACAAAGCATTCCTTTTGAAGCTTCAAGTGACAACATGGCCCGCATCGAGGGCACGGTTTTTGACTTAAACCAAAAAGAAAAAATTTATTCTGAAAAATTAGAGGACCACACTCTTTCTATCCCTACCGATGCACAAGAGGACCACAAGGTCAACTTAAAGGCCGACTCACTTTCGAACGATTCCATTCAGATTGATTCGTCCTCATTGACCACCCACCAAGTGGGCATTGAGAGCGATGCCTTTGAAGACAACCGCGCCAAGATTCAAGCGGACATGATCAAGGACCGGCGCGCAAAATTTGACGAGATTCGCAGGTCTAGAAGTGCCCCACGCATTGACACTTCCCAAGAGGCAATCGAGCCCGAAGACGAGTTGACGCAATCACGCGACAACACCCCCCCCACTGAGCATCTTGAGCCATTGTCACACCAGCAACAAATTGCTTTGGCGCAAAAGAAAAAATCCGACGAGTTCCATGGCAGAGTTGAAGCCATCAAAAGAACGGTCACCCAGTTGAACAAACAGCTCGATGGACTTGAAGAAAACAGCGTCGAGCTGAGAAAAGTAAAATATTGAATGCTTGCATTCAAGCTCGAGCATTTTTTTGAGCTTGTTAAAGTACAACTCATGAAAAAGCTCTCCCTCCTATTGCTCATGTGCCTTCATTTGGGCCCACTGTTTGCCCAAGATAAGGTGGTCTACCATTTTGATCAGTCTGAGCTTCAGGGTCTTAAAGGGCTCAGAAACATCAGAAATCAATTGGAGGCAGCACCGGATACAAAAATCATTGTGGTGACTCACGCCCAAGGTGTGGACTTGTTGATGCAAGGTGCCAGTGATAAAGCTTCAAAAATTGAATATGCTCCTTTGATCTCTGACCTCAAGGCCAAGGGCGTGGCCTTTGAGGTGTGTGAATACACCATAAAGAACCGGGGTTTGAGCAAGGATCAATTCATCTTGGATGCGGACTTTACCCCCTCGGGTGTGGTCAGAATGACGCGTTTGCAAAGCAAAGAGGGTTTTGCTTATCTCAAGCCCTAAGTTGTCTAAAGGGTTTGCACCCATTTGAGGATTTCTTGGCTGAGGGGCTCTACGGCTTTGGGCGCTTTGATGCTTCCAGCCAAGACGTGCTGATTTTTACTGTCGCTGTACTCAACATTGAGCATTTGTTTTTGGCTTGAACCCATCAAGGAGAAAGCTGCTTTGATTTCTGTCACATCAACGACTTGATCGCGCTCACTGTATAAAACCAAAAGAGGGTGCTTGAAGTCCTTTAAAGTGCTTTGGCGGGCAAATTTGACCAAATACATCATCGGAAACAAAGCCTCGGTCGGGTAAGCGTTGTACCAAGCCAATTCTTCTGCCGGGTCAGCAACGCCGCTTTGGTGGGTCTTGCCCTCAATCCATTGAGCAATCTCCTTGCCCCAGGGCAAAAGGATGATTTCAGCCCTCTTGTCTTTGGGGCCGAAATTGGGCGAGATGAACACATGGGCCTGAGTGAAGTGGGTCTGAGCTGTTTGGGATGCCAGAGTTGCGATGGTTGAGCCCGTTGAGCAGCTGATGATCAACACCTTTTCTCCAAGAAGATGCCCGATGTCTAGGGCCAGCAAATAGTCCTTGACCCAATCTTGGGGCGTGGCCTGTGCAAGGTCAGCTGCATGCTGTCCGTGACCTGTGAGTCTGGTGTAAAACACATTGGCCTTGAGCTTTTTTGCAATCTCTTGGGTCAAGGGGGCAGTTTCGAGCCTTGAGGAAGAAAAGCCATGGATATAAACAATGGACCAGGGGGTTTGTTCTTTTTTTTCACTGGCCCAAACAACCAGTTGCTCGTTTTGAGGCTTGATGAATTCAAAGGCCGATTCTCTCTTGTCAAGCCATTTCTCCAAATCCCCCAAGCGTTGAGGAAGCTCAGTTTCGTGGCTCAAGTGGATCGGTGGGTAGTCAACGACAGGGCCCAAG
>Ga0114966_10005383_pt1 | contig 10839 bp, 12 predicted proteins | sample M_130207_XF_Meta_FD_87029 | JGI IMG/M metagenome (GOLD analysis project Ga0114966, IMG submission 87029) | Freshwater microbial communities from Lake Montjoie, Canada to study carbon cycling - M_130207_XF_MetaG | ecosystem: Environmental > Aquatic > Freshwater > Lake | place: Lake Montjoie...
GCGGCTACCAGTTACAGTATTTATTATTATCCTGGTACTTATGTGCCTCATATAAATAATACAAATGGATGGATAGCACTTGCATCTAATTCAAGTGGAACAGTTCCATCAGGAGGAACGCTAACAGTTCCTGTTTATAGTGGTGCAATTCCAATGAAAGCAGTAACTATACCAGCTGGGGCAACATACGGTTTCTATTTAGGTCTCAATGGTACATTAACCTATTCAACTGCTACTGGAACAGCTGGGGTTACTCCTTGGGGAAGTGATGCCGCTCTTACAATTACTGTTGGACATAGTAGTTCTTTTCCAAATGTAGTTAATACTCCAAGAGCTCCTCTTATTCAGGTTCATTATGGAACTAATACTTCCACGCTTACTTATCAATGGTCTAATGGTGCAACAACTGAAGACCTTACGGGAGTTACTGCAGGAACTTATGTTGTAACAGCTACTGACTGTAATGGCTGTAAAATTTCTAAAACAGTTAATTTGGGTGTTGGATTAGGTTTGAGTGAGGAGCGATTAAACGTTATTTCTATAAATCCGAATCCAGCAAAAAGCCAAATTACTGTAAAAGCAGATGCAAAATTACTAGGCTCGGATTATATAATTCATGACTTATTAGGTAAAACAGTACTTATAGGTAAATTGAATTCAGAAAACACAATTATTGAATTAGGTAATTTATCGGGTGGTATTTATTTGCTAAGTATTGAAGATAATAATTTGAAGCAAACATTTAAAGTGATAAAAGAATAAGAAACTTAATTATTTTATTAAAAATTCTAAAACCAAATACCATGAAACCCAAAAATCTACTTTTAACAGCTATCGCAACCTTTTTGTTATTCACTTCTACGCAAAGCGTTAAAGCCCAAACAGGTTATTATTCTCCTTCACTTGTCAACTTCGATGTCGCTATGAAGAATCTTTTAAACAATTATGATATACCCGGAGGACAATTAGCCATTACATATAAAGGACGTTTAGTTTACAGCCGAGGGTTTGGACTTGCTGATGAATCGACAAAAACTGCTGTATGTCCTGATAATATTTTTAGAATAGCAGGTTTGTCCAAGCAAATTACAGCTATTACTATCATGCATCTTTACGAGCAAGGTAGATTAGGTTTAAATGATACTATTTTTGGCCCAAATGGAATATTGAATGATTCAATTTATCAAACTATATTGGACCCTAGGGTTTATGATATTACAGTGAAGCATTTACTTTCTCATCAGGGTGGTTGGGATAAAGATATTTCAGGCGACCCCATGTTTAATACATATGCAATCGCATTGGCTATGTCTGTTCCGCCTCCTGCAAATATCGAAACCATAATTCAATATATCCTCAGGAAAAAAATGCTTGATTTTGCTCCAGGAACAGGTGCTGGGTATTCACATTTTGGTTATAGCATTTTAGGAAGAGTGATTAAAAAAATAACCAATCAGAACTATGAGACTTATGTGAGAGATACCATATTAGCTCCTCTAGGTATAACAGATATGCACTGTGGAAGAAGTCTTTTAATTAATAAGCTTCCTAAGGAGGTTCATTATTACAATGATCCGAATGCGCCCCTTGTTCACTCAATTTTTGATACTTCTATAATGGTGCCTTACCCGTTCGGTGGTTTTAATATGGAAACTCTTGAATCAGGCTCAGGATGGGTTGCTTCGGCTCAAGATTTATGTAAATTGATGTGCGCTGTGGATAAATTTAGCTCAAGACCTGACATTCTTTTACCAGCAACCATAAATACCATGACTCTACCTATTCATTCTGTTTTTGGTAATCCTTATGCGCTTGGATGGTTTATTAATACCAACACTAACAATTGGTGGCATGATGGTTTACTAAGTGGCACCATGGCCTATCAAGCCAGACGTAGTACTGAAATAAACTATGCTCTTTTAGTAAATTCTAGTTATAGTAGTGGTCAATATAATGCTCTCAGCAGTCTAGTTGGTAATATTATACCACTTATAACAAGTTGGCCTGTAATTGATTTGTTTGATTCAACAATTGTTTGTTCCCTAAAAAATCCTATAAATAATATTTCCATAAATCCATCTATATTTACTGTTTATCCTAATCCTTCCAATGGTAAGTTTACTGTTAAGGCTGAAGGGCTTCAACAGACAAATTGCAAGCTAGAAATCTCTAACTTATTAGGGCAAGAAATTTATACTGCCTTTTTTAAGGGACAACAATCTACATTAGATATTGACATATCTGGATTTCCAAAAGGCTTTTATTTTGTAAAAGTTTATGACGGAATGAATATCTACACACATAAAATCATAACAGAATAGCAAACTCCAAGTTGTTACCTAATTCAAATATTTACCTCAAAATAACGAAAAAAAATAAACTTACTACTCGCAGTCATCGCAATCTCTTTAATATCCACTTTTATCAAAAGTGTAAAAGCACAAAGGGCCGTTTATTTACCCGAGCTTGAAATTTTTGATAAGGCAATGACTAATCTTTAACCAAATAATAAAGTAAATTGTGCACAATTAGCACTTAATAATCTATAAAAGCTTTACTTGCAGCTTTAATTTCAACCTAGCTAAGATTATATGTGGCGCAAATAAAAACAAGTAAAATTTTAAAACATGAAACACGTCATTCTTATAGCAACGTGGTTGCTTTCATTTGTTTTTACAAATGCACAGTCAAAAGTTTATACTATAGATAAATATGGTGGTAGTAAGTCCTCATTTATGATGATATCAGGTGGTAAAATATATACAATTGACAAATATGGAGGCAGCAAAACTTCGGTTGCAATGCTTGAGGGAAGTAAAATTTACACGATTGATAAATATGGTGGTAGTAAAACTTCAATTATGATGATCGAAGGTGGTAAAATCTTTACCATAGATAAATATGGCGGTAGTAAAACATCAATCGCTTTAATTCAAGGAGGAAAGATTTACACCATAGACAAATATGGTGGTAGTAAAACGTCGGTAGCGATGGTTGAAAATGGAAAAGTATACACCATTGATAAATACGGGAGCAGCAAAAGCTCAGTAGCCATGATTGAAGGTGGGTATTCACAAGCAGAACTAACGTTTATACTTACACGCATTGGCATTCTGTGATTGCTGATACGATTGCCTTTACCGGCATAGATAATTCTGTGTATTACAACAATAGATTAGAAAAGTATTAGTGGCTCATAGGTCGAAAGTGATTTGAATACAAATAGTAAAAGCTCATATTTATAAATCAATGGAGCCTTTTATTACCTTGAAATTGCTTCCGTTGGTGTGATTTTGAAAATAAACCCACTTCACCTAAATTTCATCAATAAACTTTTGATTCTCGAATTTATCAAGAAGTGCTAATTTTGGAACCGTATAGCCTATTTTTAGCATCTATGAAGTTCTATTATTTTATTCTCATTCATTTATTTTCATTGACGTTAAGTGCTCAGCTGATCACACAAAAGAATGGAAAATATGGTATTACGAATGTTGTAACCGGTGAGTTATTAGTGGCACAGCAATACGATTCCATTTATCAGCTCCAGCTCAGACCACGTGTTCTATCAAAAGGTATGGATGGACAGGTGTTGCCCATATTTGCATGCATTAGCAAAAGAAAAATTCACCTTTTTAATAGTGTTACTAATAAGTTTTACAATGGTTATTTTGATGAAATAAAGTTGTATCGGCAAATGGATGAACAAGGTTATGGTGCAAATCCCCCAAAATACACTCCGTATTGGGTGGATTGTTTCATGTTAAGAAATGGAAATTATTGGGGTTATATTTCGTATAAAAAGGAATATAGTTTTCATGATAAATTAGAAGATAATGATGTTTTTAATATTGTTGAGCCACTTTACGATGATCTAAAATTTGTAGAAGAGGTTTATGGTTATGATTCAAAAAAATATACTAGGACTAAAAGGATTGTTGCCGCAAAGAAGGATTCACTCTGGGGTGCTGTTGGTTTTGAAACTGGCGATGTGATTGTTCCTTTCCGATATGCTTTACCAATACATAGCTTCTACAACAGTTATGATAACCGTGGTTTTGAATTCTTCTCTACTAATGGTGGCTTTATAAAATATTATGTCGCACGAAAAACTTGGGATTCTTTGCCTCAAATCATAATTAATCCGGAACATCCGGATATAAGTTTTCAATTTGATTTTAAACCGGAAGTTAATATTTATAATGAATTCGGAAATCAGTATTTATATATCGAACCTGATAAAGGGCAGGAGGGTGTTTTAAAATTATATAATTACAATAGCGGCAAGCAATTGCTAGAGCACAAACATGATTCTCCATATACTAACATCACAACGCATCGTAAAATCGAGAACATTTTGATTATTGATGAAAGCACACTCTATCCTCTTCAATTTCGTGCAACATGGTATAACCTATCTACAGGAAAAGAAATTTTATTTGCCGAAGGGAAATCCTATAAGGCGATGAACTTTAAATTAAGTATAGAAAATGAAGTTATAGTAATGAAGGGCAACAAAACTATAGGAAAGATAAGTGGCGAGGGTGCTGCCATGAAAATAGAATGGACCACAAAAAAAATTTATACGAAAGAGACATTACAAAAGGGTAAAAATTAAATCTTTTTATTAATATTATATGTTAACCAAAGGAGATGTAAATCAGTGTTAACGGATAATAATTTGGCATAATTTTTCAAATATTTTATTTTTATTAATTTCACATAATTTTTAATTAGAAATATAAAAAGTATTATATAATGAAATCTGAATTTATTCTCAAGCCCTTTATTATCGGAATAGCCATTATTCTTACAGCCATTATTTTAGGAAATTCAGTAAAAAACAGAAATGCCAACCAAGATTCAATTTCTGTTATTGGTTTAGGAACACGAGATTTTGAGTCCGACGAAATCAATTGGTCAGGTAGTTATAGTGCAAAAGCGATGTTGGCTAAAGATGCCTATTCCGCTATAAATACAGATAAAGAGAAAGTAAAATCCTTTTTTATTTCAAAAGGCTTTCAGGTTGATGAATTTAGTTTTGGTGGCGTTAGCTTTCAGAAATCATATAGAACAGTAACAGTTGAATCCAAAGGCAACGAATATAAAACAGAGCAGATATTTGATGGGTATGTTGCAACCCAAAGTGTCGCGTTCAGCAGCCGACAAAATCCTATTTTAATGAAAAAAATTGAAGATGTTGTAGATCAAACATCTGAGCTAATTAATGCAGGAATTGAATTTGATGGTGGTCGCATTCAGTATACTTATTCTGATTTGCCAAGCCTAAAGCATAACCTCATTGAAAAGGGAACGGAGGATGCCAGAGAACGCGCACAAAAGATTGTAATTACAGCCAAAGGCCACCTTGGTAAGTTGAAAGATGCCTCTATGGGTGTATTTCAAATTACCGGAAAGAACTCCATAGAAGAGGATAGCTATGGCGGTAACCTAGATATCTATAGTAAGAATAAAACAGCGAGGATTACGGTAAGATTAACATATACGCTTGATTAACAAGGCCATTATTACTCAGGTATTCACCGTTCATCATTTTTTCGATTCTAATTAGCCCACTTCATGATGCTTGATGTATGCAATACCGAGAAACAAATTCAGTCGGTAACGAATTTTAATGATTTAATAAACACGCCATTTCATGGTGAACTGAATGCTATATGCTGGCCCCGGGAACTCACTGGTGATTTTTCTGAGATTGTTAGGAAGTTGGAATTAAAAAGCAATATGATGGTAATTGATGAAGAAGCGCTTTTTGAACTTCAGTTAAGTGAAAGTGGACAACTCGCCCGTGAAATACTTGTCAATGATTTCAGACTTTTGAAGTCCTATGGGGCATCTCCAATTCTTAATTTGATAAAATGCTATGAAAGAGATGATAGCGATGCTTTTTTCCCAACGGATGTATATTCATATCATGTCGATCGATCTCCGATACCCGTTGATACTTTTTTATGTACATACCATGGTGCGTCAAGCGAAATATTACCGAATTCAAAAGCCGAACAAAAAGTTAATGTACCTGAAATTCGAAATGAGCTAAAACAATTATATCAAGGTGAAGAGGAGGGATTTGAAGTTTTTTTAACTGAACATTTCTTTGATTTGCATTATCAGGTAAATGCTAATGAAAAGCCTATTCGAATGGGACTTGGTAACCTTTGGAAGATCGCAGTTGATCATCCTGAGAGCAAGGTTCCCCCTTGTATTCATCGAGCACCAATTGAAAATTTAGGAGAGCATCGCCTATTATTAATTTGTTAATTCTTTTAAGTAGAAGCGACCTTGTCTCAGGTAGAAACAATAAAATAATTAATTGCAAAAGCACTTTATTAACACGTGACACCAAGAATTGAAAAAATAGTTGAGAAAAAGCTAATAGGCAAAAAAATGTACATGAGTTTAGCTGAGAATAAAACAAGTGATCTTTGGAAAAGTTTTATGCCCCAACGAAAGGAAATTCTACATAACGTAAATAACGAATTAATTTCTTTGCAAGTATATAGCCTGGATTACTTTGCTAATTTTAAGCCAGTAACTACATTCGAAAAATGGGCAACGGTAGAAGTATATAATTTTGAAGTTGTTCCTTCTAACATGGAAACATTTGTATTGCCGGAAGGTATATATGCGGTATTTAAATACAAAGGCTTAAGCTCAAATAATGCCTTTTTTGAATATATCTTTAATACTTGGATGCCAAGTAGCGATTACGAATTAGACCATAGACCGCACTTTGAATTATTAGGTGAAAAGTATAAAAATAACGACCCGCAATCGGAAGAAGAGATTTGGATACCAGTTCAATCCAAGATTAAGTAAACGCTCTTCTGCCCTCAAAAATGCGGCACAGTATAATAGAAATTTGGTTTTTATTTTAATATAAAAGCACATTTCTATAATTCCGTATTGCTTTAAATAGCTCAATTTTAAAGACATTCATTATCACATTTCGAAAAACCCTAATTGTTTGTTTATTTGGACTTAAATTTGAAAAATGATAACTAAGGTTAAGATTAATACTATTTTTAATTGTTCTCTAGAAAGAGCATTTAAAACACCGATACTTTGTGACGTTTCCAAGATACATAATGGATATGGAGTTATGCCTAAAGTAACACATTGCACCGAGGATGAAAATTGGGGTAAGCCAGGATTTACTAAAAGAGTATACGCAGAGAAGTCATGGACACAAAAAGGAGGATTCGTATCCTTAGATAAAGTGTTAGATCGGAAAGAAAATCAATATTGGAAAATTCAGGTCAGTAAATTTCAATCGTGGATGTTAGGCTTTTATAAATTCGAAGGTGAGTGGCAAACAACTCAAATTGATGAAAATAAAATCTTGATTGAATATACCTATACCATGTACTCGAATATTGCGTTACTATATCCATTGTGTTTTTTATTTACTAATTTATTTTGGAAAGCCTACATGAAAAGAGTCATTGAAAATGTAAGACAACTGGCATATAACAACGAGCCGTACATTTACCAATAGTTATAATTGATAAACATTTCTACCATAGGGTAAGAGCTATTTCAAAGCATATGCTATATAGATTAATAAGCCTAAAAATTTTACTTTTACTCCTTAGCTTTAAAGTTTTAGGTCAATGTATTCCAACGGACGCGAGCAAATTTTTTAATTTTTTAAATGTTTATCAAAAAGATAGCCTGGAAGCGCTTTTGCATGAAGATTTTCAACTATTGCGCACTTACGCAAAATACACGAATAACAAATTCACTTTTCTTAATAATTACTTAACCTACTCAAAGGCATATAATGGGAAGTTTAAGATCCTTCAAGTTATTAATGATAAAGAACCCTATCAGATTTTAGTTGAGGATCAAAGTTTTTATTTAAAATATCTTCATGTTGAATGCCCAATTTGGAAATTCAATATCACGAGTAAGGATGAAAAAATCAATCTTGTAATAATCGATACCATAGATGGATATCAAAAATATCTTACTTCGATAAAGGAAGCAGATGATAATTTTTCAGTATGGTTAAAAATGCATTATCCTCTGGAAGAAAAAGATGAATTAATAAAGCAAGAAGGGCTTTTATTGAAAAGACTACAGGAATTTTCGGAGAAATTAAAGTAAGATATGGTCATGCTTTATTTGAATTTTTTTTATAACCAAAGGATTTTGTGTTCGCAAAATAAAATAAATTTTTAAATTTGCTGCTATAATTTACAACAACTTTATAATCATCAAACGAAATGAATAAAGATAAAATAATTTTCTGGGCATCTACCATTTTGATTTTTTTATTTGAAGGTGTAATGCCAGCATTAACATCGCAAACGGAATTAGCGCAAGAAGGAATTAGACATTTGGGTTATCCAATTTATTTTGGAAACGCGTTAGTAATTTTTAAAATTATAGGTGTCTTAATTTTGGTTATCCCTCAGCTCCCTAAACGAATTAAAGAATGGGCATATGCTGGTTTTTTATTCGACTTCCTTTTCGCAAGTATTAGCCACGGGGCAGTGGATGGAATAAATTTTCAAACTTTTCTTCCGCTTATAATACTTGCTGTGTTAGTTGTTTCCTATGTTTATTATCATAAAACCAGCACAATTAAAAACTAGATTTTATTTTTTATTCCATTGCGTTCGCATATTAATAATTAAATCTTAAAAGTATTACCTTGTAAACTCCTGACCCCAATGATGGAGAGATACAATGCTTGGTAATAATTTTTGACCCTTAATGGTTAGGGTGTATTCAACCGTTGGTGGTACAGTAGCAAATACTTCTCGTGTAATAATACCATTGGCTTCCATATTCTTTAATTCTTTTACCAACATGCGCGTATTAATGCCTTCAATGCTCCTTTCAATTTCTTTAAAACGCATGGTGCCTTTCGATAAAATATAGATAATCGGCATAGCCCATTTTCCACCAATAATATCTAAAACATCTTTTAACGAGCAACTTTTTTCAGAAACATGAATTTTATTTTTCACCATAACACTTTGATTTAACTTAATGCTTTACATAGGGTTACTACTATACAATAGTGTAACTACTTGCAAAAATAAAGTATTGGACGTACGTTTGCAATACAATTTTTAAAAAGTAAGCAATGAAATTATTAGATGCGATTCGACTAGGTGATAAAACACTTAAAAACAGTATGGTTATGGCCCCAATGACACGCTCTCGTGCAAATATCGAAGGTGTTGTAAGTGATTCAACTGTTTTGTATTACGCCCAGCGTGTAAGCGCCGGCTTAATCATAAGCGAGGCTATAAACATCTCGAAACAAGCCATAGGAAGTCCATTTACGCCTGGAATATATACTACAGAACAAGTAAATGCATGGAAAAAAGTGACTCAAGTGGTACATGAAAAAGGGGGTGTTATTTATGCTCAACTATGGCACACGGGTCGAGTAGGCCATTCACTTGTGAAAGATGGAGAACAGCCTGTGGCACCATCTGAGATTGCAATACAAGGGCAACAGCATTTTACTATGGATGGAATGAAGGCTTATGAAATACCTCGGGCTCTTGAGAAGGAGGAGATTAATAATATAATTTCGGACTATAAACAGGCTGCAATAAATGCCATTGAAGCGGGTTTTGATGGTGTTGAATTGCATGCTGCATTTGGTTATTTGCCGAATCAATTTTTAGCAGAAAGTGCAAACAATCGAACTGACGAATACGGAGGAAATATCGAAAATAGAAATCGTTTTGTTTTAGAAATTATGCAAGTATTGGTGAATGCCATTGGTAATGAAAAGGCTGCAATTCGCATTTCGCCAACAAGCACTTATAACAATATATCCCATCATAACCCAATTGAACAGTTTTCTTCATTAATACATGAACTTAACAAATTGCCGTTATCCTATATTCATATCATGAATGTTCCTTTTCCGGCAGATAAATTCCCTGAATATCCAGCCAACGCTTTAGAGGCCTTTGGAAAGTTAACACAGCATACGATTATTGCAAATTGCGGATATACCAGAGAAACAGGTGAAGCAGAACTTGAAAAGGGAATTGCTAAATTAATTTCTTATGGAACATTATTTTTAGCTAATCCCGATTTACCACAACGATTTGAATTAAATTTCGAATTAAATAGCCCAGACAGAACAACGATGTATGGTGGACAAGATAAGGGATATATTGATTATCCTTTTTTAGCTGAATGATTGAAAATTTAAATGCAAAAAAATTGTAGGTTTTTGTTATTTTAGTTCAAACATTAGAAGGCTGGAAGAATCCAACTATCGATGAAGGATAAGGCGGTAATTTTGAAATATTATGCTTGGAGTGTAGCATTAAAAGATATGGGAAATTTAATTTTAGAGGGTTTCACATATTTTGATTTAACATCATCAGGTAAGGTAAATCCAATATTTCACACCCCTGTATTAATTATGCTAAAAGTTGCTTCAAGAGAATTAACCCAAGACCGGGATTTTAAAAATTCTTTTCATAGTCATGGATTTCGAAACAATGTGATATATTCCATGAAAATACCAACTAAATAGAAAAAAGTATTTAATTCGCTCAAATTACAATTAAAGTCATAAAAAAATCAACAACAAACCATGAACAGAGTTCAAGTAATCTTAACCATCGATACCGACAACCTTCCAGAGAATTTTCAAGAAATTCTTAAACATGAGCAAGAAATTGTTGCTCAATGGAAAGCCGAAGGAATTATAGAGCACTTATTTTTAAGGCAAGCCAGAAACGGAGCTATACTTATTTTTAAGGATATGGATGAAGCAAGTGTAAAAGAAAAAATGGAACAACTTCCATTAATGAAACTGAAAAAAAGTGTTGA
>Ga0114966_10005385_pt1 | contig 10835 bp, 8 predicted proteins | sample M_130207_XF_Meta_FD_87029 | JGI IMG/M metagenome (GOLD analysis project Ga0114966, IMG submission 87029) | Freshwater microbial communities from Lake Montjoie, Canada to study carbon cycling - M_130207_XF_MetaG | ecosystem: Environmental > Aquatic > Freshwater > Lake | place: Lake Montjoie...
ACTGCCGCTGAAAGCCATCATTCGCGGCTACTCCTTTGCGGTCATCCCCATCACCTGGCGCAATCGCCGCCACGGAATCGCGAAATTGAAAATCAGGGAGATGGGCAGCCGCTATCTCTTTATCGTTCTTTACCTCTGGCTGGAAAAATATTTCAGCCGGGGGGACTATCAAAAGTCCTGAGTCGAAAAGCCCGATCCAGAAGCTACTTTTTTAATTTTACCCGAAAAGCCTGATAACCCTCCCCTTGCTTGATCAGCTCTGCCCTTACTGTTTTCTTAAGTTCCGAAATGTCTTCCGCGAGTCTTTCGTGCCCCTTGATTTGTTTTCTTACATTTTCCCACCAAGACGTCTCGGGCGGGGGCAGGGTTTCAACAAGCCATCGGCTCGTTTCTAGAGCTCGAGCCCGCTCCGCATCCGAAAGATAGGGGCCCCAAATCCAGGTTCGCCTCCCGCTCAAATAGCTGAACCCTGGAAGTTGTGGATATTCCCGAGTGTACACGCTGTGATTCGCTTTGATAATGACAAGATCCCCGGCGGGAATATTTTCCCGCATCCAAAGTGTTGTTTCCCGCAACGTTTTGTCAGGCCTCATCAGATAGGCCGCCATGACAAGACCCCCTCCCACGACGCCCACCACTAGTCCCTCGCTCCACCCCCAACCTCCCCACCTAGGATAGCGCAGCAAAGATGCAGATTTCCCGAATCCTGCACACAAAGGCACAAGAAAAGGCAGGCAGTAATACGCATGCCCCATGCAAGTTTTCGGCCCCCAAAGGAGAGCAAAAAAGATCAATCCTACGACCCACAGCACCAATACGGAATTTTGCCTTAAATCTTTTAACAAAGTTTTCCCCCTCAATAAAATCACGCCCCAAACGACGGGCGTTCCTGCAAATAGGAAAAGATAAAATCCAAGCCGCACCCAGTACACTGGTTGGAACCGATCTTGCCACTGCCCAAGGAATCCCCTCAAATTAGCCGACGAGGACCAGTCGGAAAAATAGGCCGCATTCACGGACTCGGTTGTTCGGCTCCAAGCCCAAAGGCAGATCAAGGTGAAAAGAGCTCCGCAGATCACCCGCAAACCCAGAACCCCCTTCCAGCCCGATCGAATCCAGAGAACCCCTGCAATCATAAGATATAAATGAGAAATCGCTGGGAGTTTGATCAAGCACCCAAGAACCCCAAGAATGACGATGCCCCACCATAAAAAGAGACTCGGCCGGTTCAGGTAGCTTTGACACGCCCACACCAAAAGAACGGTAAGGAGCAAAACCAGCATTTCAGGCATGATGGCCTGCCCAAAAGCAATCGATAGCGGGCTAAAGACAAAAAGCAGGTTTGCCCAAAACGATTCCTGAGGAGTTAACCACCGCCTCCAGATCTGCTGAATGGCGAAAAAGGAGGCGACCCAAAGCAAAATCGATACTGTACGTCCTGCTACATTGAGGAAAATCCCCACAACCGCGCCCCCGTAAACAAGCAAGTTATAAACTGGCAACTCCATCGCCAAACGCGCCTCGGTATCCCCCCGCCAACTTACCGCGGCATCCCAAGATGGATGCCCCTGGGCGATCCAGCTCTGGATCGCATCCGCCGTCTGCGTCTGCCGAATCCATGAGTTATCCTCTACAGGAGGTTGACCAATCAGAATAAGCCGGAGTGCAATTCCTACCCCCAACCAAATCCACGCCTGCCTGTTCATGTCTCGACACTTCACCAGCCGCTTCCCATCATAGCAACAAAGTTCTGATGAAAATTCTCTGTTTTACTCCACTGCCCTATGGGGATGGATCGGGTTGGTGGGGCAGGGATCTCGGTCTTACCGTTCGTGCCTTCCGCCAGCTTGGCCATGATGCTCAGCTCGTTTGTTACCCCACCACTCATTTGAAAGATCCCTTGGATCGCCCGGTTCAACTTGTCACCCAGTCTCAAGCTGCATCCAGGGACTGGTGGGCTCAACAAAGTCCCGATCTCGTTCTCCTCGGTTTATGGAGTCAGTCCAAGTACAAGCCGATCCGAAAGGCCGCCTTGTCCTCGAACGCCCGTGTCATCGAGAGATGTGACGGTGACGGCTTTCGCTTCCCCTCATGTGGCCATCGGCAATTCTGGAAAAACACTATCTCGGCCCAAAAAGATGCACACCCCCACTGGCCCGCTGCTCTCGCCACCATCTTTGGCGGATGCAAAGCAACCCTATTCGAAATCTTTGCTCGGTATTTCGAGTCCCGATTAGCCTCCACTCTGGCTGTGATTCCTCTCTTTCTTTCAGAAACCCCTCTTTCCACCCAATCCCTTCAATCGTTAGCCACAAGAATTGGATCGAATCCTAGTCGATTTCAGCACGTACCACACCCGATTGATGAAAATGTCTTTTCCTATGCGGGGGAGTCCAAAAAAAACACGGTGATTGCAGTCGGAAGATGGGGCTCTTGGCAAAAGGATTGGCCTCTAACACAGAGAGCCCTCGAAATCTTTCTGGATCGAAATCCTAATTATGAAGCCGTTCTTTTCGGAAGTGGCCTGCCCTTGGGCCGAATTGGTGAAAGGATTTTTTCGCGCGGCATTTGCCCGCAGAAGGAGATATCCAAGATTCTCAAAGAGGCAAAAATCCTGTTCTTTGCTTCCCGCTACGAAAGCTTTTTATTGGCAGGTGGTGAGGCCCTTTGCTCGGGCTGCACTGTGATTGGACCTAGCACTATTCCAAGCGCGTTTTACTTTTCGGAATTTTTTAATGGTCCCACTCCTCCCGGAAGAACCGCCTCAAAACTCGCATACGCGTTAGAGGCGGAAGCCCAGGCGTGGAGTCAGCGCACGCGAGATCCCCACAAGATCTCAGAAGATGCCCGCCATCAAATGGGCTCTCTTTTCGTTGCGAAAAAGATTTTGACCTTCGCGTCTGAGATCAATCCCTCCGACCTTAGGAAGTCGTGAAAATCGGGATCCTTACATTTCACCACGTGGATAACTTTGGGGCACTGCTCCAGTGCCTTTCCCTGACCCAGGCTCTTCAAGAAATGGGCCACGATGTTCAAGTCATCAACCACCAATGCCCAACTACAGGACTGCGCGCGGGCTTGCGCCACGACCTCAGCAGTTGGACCCAACTTTCCAACCGACTTCGGGGCATTTTCTATGGAAACAAACTCCACACCACGCTTGAGCACTTTCGTCGCCACTCGCTTCCCCTAACTCCACTTTGCGAAACAGAGTCTCAGTTGGCTCAAATAGCCAACTCCTTTGATGCTCTGGTCGTTGGAAGCGATCAGGTCTGGCACTTTTCAAGGGAGCCTAAGTACTTTTTCCATTGGCACCCATCTTTTGCGAACCGCAGGATCGCTTATGCCGCCTGCTGTGGATCCAATATCCAGCCTGAAGCAGACAAAGTGTCCCTCTCCGCTTGCCTCAAAAAGTTTAATTTTATCTCTGCGAGAAACGACTTTTCTGCAAACTTGATTCAACAAGTTTCCGGAATTCTTCCCGAGGTCGTTTGCGACCCCGTTCTCCTCGTAGACCCGACCCCTTGGGTCGAGCACCCTCCCCTTCACGCCGGTTCATACCTTTTGAACTACCGTGTTGGATCGCCTATTCGTGGCGGGGAACAGACGCTGATGCAGCATTTTCAAAAACAACAAGGTGGCCTTCCTTGGGTTTGGATCAATGCCCAATCCCGAAGAATTCCGTCCCCACCTCCTGCTGAACACAAAGTCTGGCACGCTTCCCCACAGGAGTGGTTGGGGTGGATCCAAAACTGCAGTTTCTTACTCACCGACTCATTTCACGGCATTTTGTATGCCTTGAAATTCAAAAAGCCGTTCTTGGGCTACTTTACGGAACCCTTCCGGAGCGCCCGCCTGATGGATTTGTCAAAACGCTACGGACTCACAGCTCATATTGTGGGCTCTGTTGCCGAGGCCCTTCATGCTTCAGATTTGCAGCCCACAGAGTTTTCAGATCATCTGATCCAATCCCACGTGGACCAATCACGGCTTTTTTTACATCGCGCCACTTCGTTTCCTCTAAAGTAAATCTATGCCAGGCCTTCGCCATCAACGCTTCACCTTGGCTCTTTTTTCCGCTTACGGCTCGATGTTTGCCGTCATCGCTTATAGCTTCCTCCTTGTTCCTCTTTCCCTTGCTCACCTCCCTCTTGGAATTTTAGGGCTCTGGTTTCTTGCCCTCCAAGCCGCACGTTATATGGAGCTGATCGATTTGGGAATCAGTGGCGCTTCTCTGCGATTGATGGCCCAGAACCAAGGCACTCCAGCTGATTATCGGAGAATGGTGACATGCTCCTTTGGGTTCCAATTAGCCCAAGGATCCTTGATCGGAGCAGCAGGGTTTTTTGGATCGGACCTCCTAGCTCAACTCCTGGTCGCCGATCTCTCTCTCCGCCTCATCCTTTCGAAATTCATTTTTTGGATCTTTGTGCTTAACGGGGTCCGCTTTTCCTTGCGCATCTTTCCCAACCTGATCCGCCTGAATCAGTCGCAGCATCTCCTCAATCTTCTCTCCACTTTAGGGGTCGGACTCAATCTTGGACTGCTTGCTTTCGGTTTTTTTCAAGGCTGGGGGATTCACGCTTTTCTCGCTGGATTCGTTGCGGAGTGGGGAGCTCAATCGATCGGCCCGATTCTCATTGTTTTGTTTCACAGAAATCTGACCCATCGCTTGCAGTTTTCCCCTCCCACTTGGACCCATTGGCACTCTCTCACAGGATTGGGCTTCTCTATATTTCAGATCAACTCGTTCCGCTTTATTTTAGAAAGTGCTCCTTTGGTTCTGGCAGGTCGCTTCTTCGGTCCCGACGCGTCCGCCATCTGGTCGATTGCGACACGCGCGGGCTCCTGTATTCGAGACCTTCTGGGTCAGATCCATATTTCTGCCGCTCCTGCATTTTATGATCTGATGGCCAAGGGGGAGCGAGCCAAGCTTAGCGCTGCGTTCACCCGCCTGAGTACCATCTCCCTATCGCTGGGCCTCCTCCTCTTTCTTGCTTACGGTTTCTGGAATGAATCCTTTGTTGCACTCTGGACCCACGCAAAGTGCCAACTCCCCCCACACCTTTCCCTACTGCTGGCAGGCGTTCTCTGGATCCAAATTTGGAATGCCTGGTCGGTCGAAGCCTCCCTTTCCTTAATTCAAACCAAAGTTCTTTCGACTGCTTTTCTTTGGGAATTCTTGTTCTTTGTCGTTGCTGTTCTCGCTTTTCGCCCGCTTGGACTTTCAGGAATCGCCTGTGCCTCTCTTCTTGCTGCTTTTCTTGGCTCCTTTCCTCGAGGAGTGCGCTTATTTCGGCAACTTTGGAGTTCGTTCTATTTGGGGCGTCCCCTACTCCCCTTTGCTGTCCTCGGCTTCGTTGCCCTTATTTCCGTGCCAGCAACAGCCAGTGTGACTCTCCACTTTCTGAATCTGGACATCCGCGGATTCGTTATCGGAGTATTCATTACCGGAACAGTTTTGCTTCCGATATGGGTGATTTGGCTAAATCCCTCTTGGCTGAAGGAAATTATTTCAGGCCGTTTCCGCCTTCCGACCTCGTCCTAAGAATTTTTCGGTAGAAATCGGTCGTTTCCCCCGCCACCACATCAGTCGCATAACCTTTTACACGATTCTGGCTCTTTTTACTGATTCGCCTTCTCAGTTCAGGGTCTGAAATCACTCCCCTCAACGAATCCACCGCTTCCTTGAAGTTGTCCGTAGAAAACATGACCCCGCATCCTTGCCCCAGCAGGGGAATGTTTGCCTCGATTCGCGAGCCCACCACACAAAGCCCCTTCGCCATCGCCTCGCAAACAGCAATTCCCATGCTCTCCCATATAGATGGAGCAAATACAATATCTGCTTGGTCTAGCTCCGCGGCCACATCTACAACATTGTATCGAATGTCGATCTTTCGTGATGCCGGCATGCATTTGGCCATCGCGACCATTTCGATGAAATATGGATGTTTTGGATTTCCCATGCACAGCATCCTCGCATTGAACGAAAGTCCCTCCTTCCACAGCACATCTATAGCACGAATGAACCAATCCGGCCTTTTTACATGGGTGAGATTCCCGACAAAGAGAACCGTGGGCACATCCGCCCTTTTTCCTCGCGATTCTATATAAAATTCCCTGCGAACTGCGTTTGGAATGAAGCAAGCCCGCGAAGTGGACCCTAATACAACACGCAAAGCGTACGGAGAAATCGCAATCACTCCGTCTGTCCTCTTGATTGCAAGATGCTCCAACATGGCCGCAACCCAGTAGTGCCATAAAGTTCGATTCCCTTTCATTTTGACAACCTCCCCCATCAGGCCGTGAAGGGTTATCACGCTTGGGATTTCGGAAAAAACCGCCGTCAATGCGCTTTCCCGCTCCGATCCTTGAGCGTGAACAATATCGAACGAGTGAGACCTCACAAACCTTCTCAAGGCCCACAATCTCCCCAGAAAACCACCCCCTGACAGTGCCCCGAAAGTCCTCGAATAAGGAATCGAATGATAGCGAACCGCGCCTTGATCATCACGGATCTTCATGGGTGGCCTTCGCGATCCAAACAGTACGTGGAGTTCGACCCCATCTAAGCCTTGAAATCCTTGCAGAAGAGCTTCAATCGCAGGATGGACGTTGGGGGAGGGCTTTGTATCGCTCTTCATGCTGGAGCCACGCACATCGTTACCGTCTACGACCAGCATAGCGACCTTCAAAGGACTTTGTGGATTTCTCAATTTTCTTCCTTTTTTATGTAAAGAAACTCCTCTGCCCAATCGCTGATGTGCGCCAATTGGTACCCATGTTTCAAGAGCATTTGATGAGCACGAATGGTTGCAGAGAGTCCAACCTCTGCAAAACGGTGATGAAATTCTACTGCGATCTGAGAAACAGGAATTCCTTTCAAGCATACGTCCTCGAGAATGGGATACTCGGATCCCTCCACGTCGATCTTTAATATATCAAGTCGTCTGTCTCCAAGCTCCTTGAGGAGGGTGGAAATTTTTTTGCAGGGTGCCTTCAAGAAACAGGCCCCTTTTTTTCGACCGCCTTTTCCTAGGCGCTCATGAAGGTCAAGCTGGCCATCATGTCCTGCCACGGCCAAGCAGTGATAATGAAAGCCGGCAGGGAGATGACTTTTTGCGACAAACCTTTGACTTTCATTGGTGGGATCAAATCCGTGTACCTTTGCGTTATGTTGTTCGATCATCCCAAGGTCAAAGGAAAGGTTTTCGGACAAACCAAGAGAGTATACCAGTGGCTCTGCTGGCAATCTCTTTGGAGAAATCACCCACGCCTGATCCCCAGGGTTGGGAGATACCAACGGCACGCAAGCGGTTAGCCGAATTCCCATCGTTGCCAGCCAGATCTTTTTTAGGGATTGGTGAAGTCGCCTTCCAAGGGCAACCCTCGCTCTCTGATGCTGCCTGTTGTGGATTGCGCTCACTGGGTTAGAGTTTACGCTAATCTCAGTGGGCAGTCTCTCAAATCTTACCGTCCAAAAAGTTGTTTCGGGACTGATTTTTTTTGCAGCCCTTATCTCCGCTCCCTATCTAACCTCTCAGCTATTGTCAGGCGACTACCTCCCTTTTCTTGGAGTTATCTTCGGAATCGGGTCCGCTTTTTTCCTCACTTATATTGGCAAGAGATGCTGGGTTCTCATCCCAGCTTTTTTAGGCTTAAACGGCCGACTCAATTTTCTCCCTGCAAACTTGAGTATGATTGAGACGGCTATTCTTCTCTCCCTTTTGTTTTTACTTTACCAGACGGTCTTTGAAAAAAATCTATCCATCAGTTTCGGCCCGGCCTGGATTTGGGTTCCGGCTGTGCTGTTCTTGTCAATTATTGCTTATCACTGGGTCCGTAGCGGGGATATCGGTATTCGCCTTTTCGGCGGTGAAAATTTCGGGGGGCGAAAAAATTGGAGTCTTTTTATCGGGTTTTTAGCCATGCCGATTCTTTATTCTATGGTGAAACCAGAGGACCCAATGTTGCGCAGGGTTCCCCTATTTTACTTTATTATGGTGGTATTAGATTTTATTCCGTTTTTGCTATCTAGCTTTTTGCCAGCCGTTGCCCCCTTCATCTTCCGTTTTTACAGTTCTGTGAATTTAGACGCTTTTCAAAACACCCTATCTGGGTCTTTCGGTGGCCGCGGTTTCGTCAGGGTGGGAAATTTGGGGTTTCTTGCAATGGCTGCTCAAATTATTATACTCGCTTACTTCCCAGCAGCCCTGTGGCTCAGGCCAAAGAACTGGTGGTGCTTTGCGGCCTCCCTATTCTGTCTACTGACAACAATCCTTAGCGGTTTCCGCAGCTATCTTTTCCGCTACCTAGTGACTTGGTTGGTTGCAGGATTTTCCACCTCTCGCTGGTTGATCGTTCTTTTCGCGCCGTTTGCCATAGTCACTCTCTTTTTGCTCGTCGCACTGCATGGAACCTACATTCATCTTCCCTTGGCCATGCAAAGAACCCTCAGCCCACTTCCAGGTAAATGGGACGGTGCTGCCCTTGAATCAGCCGCAGGGTCCAGCAATTGGAGGGAGACAATGAAAAAGGTTTACTGGGGCGAGTATGTAGATAAGGCCGGCTGGTTTGGTGCAGGAATGACTTATAATCGCAATCTAACCTTTGAGGGAATGGATGACTTTTATCTGAGACGCCAACGCATGCCGTTCGAAAACGAACTAGCAGAAGCGAGAGCCTTTATTGAACGCCGTCAACCGCACGAAGGCTTTTTAGACGTTCACTACCCCACTGGCTGGGTGGGAACAGGCCTGCTGATTTTATTTTTCGCTACTACTTCATTCTATGTTTCGAGAAACATTTACAATACCCGTGGCTCCGACATGACCCCTGAGGGAGTTTGGGTCTGTTCTCTCGTCCTGATTGAGACACTTTCTTACTTTACCGTTTATGGTGATCTTTCAGTTGCTCTGCCTCGGCTTTATATCTTAATGCCTTTGGCCGTCCGCTCTTTTGAGAGAAAGATTCCGCAGGGAATCCCTACTCAGGCCCCATCTCCACTCCCGACGAGCCTCGCTCGGGCTTGAAAAACTTCGTGAAGGCGCCCTAATTTCTCTTGGTACTTTCCCAGCGTAAAGTAATTTCTTACCCTCTCTTTTGCTTCTTGCCCTTTTTGAATTCTAAGATTTCTGTTTTGGCATAGCGGCAAGAGCCTTCGGTCAAGCTCCTCAAAGGCAAAAGTGCTCAGCACCACTCCACCTTCATCCTTGGCCACGGCCTCCCTTGCCCCGGTGTCATTACTGACAATAGCGGGGATTCCCGCACTCATTGCTTCCAGCACAGATACTGGGAAGCCCTCCTCATAACTTGGAAGAAGATAGAGGTCCCACTGGGAAATTATTTGTTTTAGGGCTTCCCCTTTTTTCACCCCGTGCAAGACGTAAGATTGCCGAAAACGGCGAAGGATTTCTAAACTCTCAGGATCCTGAATAGGGCCAACAAAATCAAACTCCAAGGCAAGCCCTTGTGCCGCCGCCCATTCAGAAATGCGTCGAACGCGGTCTAGTCCCTTTCGAAATCCGACTACCCCAAGCCAGCCTACTCGAAGTCTTCGCCCTTCCGCCGACTCGTGAGTCGCGGGAGAAAAACGATGCGGATCTACCCCATAGTGGACCGTATGAAGCGCTTCCGCTGGGAAGCCCCGCTTTAAGTACGATTCTCGAATCATTTCGCTCCCACAAATCGTGGCCTCGGCGAGGTGGGCCTTTCCCATTTCATCCACAATTTCGTTTGGAAGCGTTTCTTGGAACGGATAGCCGGCCTCTTGCCGCGCTTTTTGTGGCAAGCGAAAGAAGTCCTCGGGGAACATCGAGCCCCGCTCTACCAACCGGAATACAGGGCGCTTCATCAATTTTGGGAACAGAAAACGGTAGGCCGTGCCATTGACTAATACCGCGGGGGCCAACTTTCTCTGCTGTGCCACCCAATTCCCGATCCGCCTAGGTTCATCCATTCTCAGCCCCTCTGAGAGGCGCAACCGCCCAATCCCATAATTCCATAGAGCGGCGCCTGGTTTCGTGCGGATTTTTTCCGCTGGGATTCCCAACTTAAGGTAACGATATTTTGGAAACCCTCCGTACACGGTTCCGAGGTATCCAAGCCTCCATAGCGCTCCACTCACTAATCCCAAAAACCAATCTCGTTCCCATACCAAATCTACTTTCCAGTCCTGCCTAGGTTTCATTGTTTACATCTAGCTATGTCACGATTTTGCGATTCGGACTAAATCTTCAACTAAAGTCACGTGTTCCCCAAGCTTGTATTTTGTTTCGTAGAGTTGGCGATTCTGTAACCCAATGATCGGCCAGCGTTCCCTTTCCTTCGCTGCTTTCACAATAGCTTCGCTTAGATTCTCCGTTCGTCCTGGAGAGAAAATAAAGTTTTCTCCCGGGCCCACAACTTCTCGGTTTGCCTTCCAGTCCGTAGCGACGATGGGCAAACCCCACATCATCGCCTCTGCCAGAACCAAGCCGAAGGATTCATAGGGTGCTACCGAAGGAAAAACAAAAAGTTCTGCCGCGGAGTAAAACGCTCCCAACTCTTCAGGGGCACGAGACCCCATAATATTGACCCTCTCTGATACCCCATATTGTTTGGCCAAATCCCGAAACTTCTGAAGGCTCCAAGGGGGAAGAGGGGCTCCAACAAGGGTGAGGGAAAGCTCTTGAGGAGCAGAAGCCATCGCTTGGATCAGTCCGGGGGTCCCCTTCTCATCCCCAAGGTGCCCCACATAGAGAATGCCCTTTCGTTCCTTCGAACGATTGAATGGAGTTGCTTGATCAGGAATTTGGTGTGGCCGAACTCGAATATCGGAAATGCCGCAAATCTTG
>Ga0114966_10005386_pt1 | contig 10833 bp, 8 predicted proteins | sample M_130207_XF_Meta_FD_87029 | JGI IMG/M metagenome (GOLD analysis project Ga0114966, IMG submission 87029) | Freshwater microbial communities from Lake Montjoie, Canada to study carbon cycling - M_130207_XF_MetaG | ecosystem: Environmental > Aquatic > Freshwater > Lake | place: Lake Montjoie...
AGTTAAGTGTATTTACTAAACTAACATTGTTTCCTGCAGGATTAACTATTGTAGGTGATGTTTGGGTATAAGATGGGAAAGCAGCAGTTGTGGCGCCAGTTGAGACAGTTCCGTATTCTCCTGTCCAATTTGCAAATGTTGCTTGCTCAAAGCCAGCGTTTGGACAATAAATGTTTTGTGGTGAATTTGGGTTTATTGGTTTATTAGCGTTAAGGTTATTGTACCCTAAATATATTGTTCCAGCATCATAAACACCGAGGTTTTGATTGTTTTTTTTCTTACTGCCCTTATGAGATAAATAGTCGTTATGCAAATACTTCACATAACCTTCTACATCAGAAGTATTAATGCCATTATCCTTGGCTTGTTGATATGCTTTTTTTATATCAAACCCATCAGGTAATTGAGCAAAGGAAATTTGATGAAAAAATATTGAAAGTAACAAAAATGTTCCTTTTAAAAAAAATGCGTTTTTCATGTTTTTTATTTTATGGGGAAAGTTACCATAAAATATTAACATAAACGCCTCTACTTACTCAATATAAGTATAGTTTTACTAAATTTTTGGGCGAAACGGCTAATAAATGACTGGGGGAGGCTCCATTTTATAACTACAAGACTTACAAGTTCTTAAATCGTCAGATGAATAAAATTTCGCAAATACACCTTGAAATTGCGTTGCAATGTCATCGAGAGCAAATTTCTCTTCGTATAATTTAGTATTACATTTTTCACAAAACCACATCAAGCCATCCATCTCACCATCTCGTCGCCTGCGTTCCATAACTAAACCAATAGTATCTTTAAATCGTATAGGATTATGTGGAACCTTTGGCGGCAATAAAAAGATGTCTCCTTCTTTTATAGGAACCTCAACCGCTTTGCCATCTTCTTGAATGGTTACAATAATATCTCCCTCCAATTGGTAAAAAAACTCTTCACTTTCGTTGTAATGAAAATCTTTACGAGAATTTGGTCCGCCTACAACCATTACAATAAATTCAGCATCTTTATAAACCACTTTATTATTTACAGGCGGTTTTAATAAGTGACGATTTTCATCAATCCACTTTTTAAAATTAAACGGTCGGGTAATACTCATAGTTTTATGTTTTAATTTCCTAAAAAATTAGCTTTACGCTTTTCTAAAAAGGCCGAAACGCCTTCTTTAAAATCCCCACTACCAAAACTTTTTCCAAACTCTTCAATTTCTACTTCATACCCATTTTGCTTATTGTTGTAGCCTGCATTAATTACTTTAATTGCTGTTTTAACTGCAGTTGGCGACTTCGAAACGATTTTAGATGTAATATCAATACATTTATTTATAAGTTCTTCTTGTGTAGTTACATAATTTACAAGCCCCCACTTAAAAGCATCATCCGCATTAATCATATCAGCGGTCACAATCATTTCAAATGCTTTACCTTTTCCTACTAATTGCGCTAATCTTTGTGTTCCTCCGTATCCAGGAATTACTCCTAAACTAACTTCAGGTAAGCCCATTTTGGCATTTGCACTTGCAACCCTTATATGACAAGCCATTGCTAACTCTAGTCCTCCGCCTAAAGCGAAGCCATTGACCGCTGCAATAACAGGTTTAGAATAATTTTCAATAAAATTAAAAACTTTAAAATGTCCAATGGAACTTAATTGCTTTCCCTCTTCAACACTAAAATTTGCAAACTCTGCAATATCTGCCCCTGCTACAAAGGCCTTCGCGCCAGATCCTGTGATGATTAATGCACGTACATTTTTGTTATTTTCTGCATCAACTAATGTTTCGTGTAATTCCTCTATTGTTTGTTTATTAAGAGCGTTTAATTTATCCGGACGATTTATTGTGATTAACAATACCTCGTTTTTAAGTTCTGTTGTTATATTTTCTAAAGCCATTTCTGTTGTCATTACAATTATATTTTTTATTTAAAACAAATATAATGTGATAAGTTTTAAATCAATAAAAAGTTATTAACCCAATCGTTAAAACATTAGTTTTTATATAATTCTATTTTATTGCAGTGTATGTGTTTAATCTCTTCGACATTATTTTTTGTGTCTAAGGATACCACAAACAGTATTATTATAATTTAGCGAAAGCGGTTTTTAAAACAAACATTATGATAAAGACATTCTTTTTGCAATAAAGCAATTATTTAATAATTGTTCGCGATTATATTTCATTGGAAGACTTGTTTCCATATCAATTAAACCAGCGTTTGCTTCTTGCAAAATTGCTTGCCCGGCGGCGGTGTCCCATTCCATAGTTGGACCATAGCGTGGGTATTCATCAGCAATGCCCTCTGCAACCCAACACATTTTTATACTACTACCAGTTGTTACAATTTCAACGTGTTTGTGTAGTAATTTTAATGCTTCAATATGTTGAAATGTTTCAGTGCTCATGTGAGAACGGCTGGCAACTACAACATAGTTTTTTCTGTTTGACACAATAGGAAGTTTTTCTGCTATTTTTAATAATTGTTCTAACGTGTGTTCTTGAATTGAGTCTACTAGAGACGAAAATTGTTTTCTATCAATTTTAAAACCACCTAAATCTTTTGCGGCAAAATAAATATCTTTAAATACTGGCGAAAAAATAACGCCTAACGTTGGAATATTATCTTCCACTAAGGCAATGTTTACCGTAAATTCTCCATTACGTTTTACAAATTCTTTAGTGCCATCTAACGGATCAACTATCCATAATTTATTCCACTTTTTTCTTATTTCAAAACTATCATGAACTCCTTCCTCGCTTAAAACAGGAATGTTAAATTGCTTTAATTCATCAATAATTTTATCACTTGCTTTTTTATCTGCTAGTGTTACTGGCGAATTATCGTCTTTATATTCTACATCAAATTGAGTGTTATAAACTTCCATAATTTCTTTGCCTGCTGCAACAGAAGCAATAATAGATTGATGAAGAAGTTTTTGATAGTTCATTGACATTAACTTAAAACAGTATAAACTACAAAAGAAGAAAGATAGGCCAATCCAGTCATAAATACTAATTGTAGGACGGGCCATTTCCAATGCTTTGTTTCGCGATACGTTGTAGCAAGTGTGCTCATACACTGCATTGCAAATACATAAAAAATTAATAACGACCAACAAACAGCATTTGTATAAGCCGGCTGCTGGGTTTCAAAATTTTTCTGTGCTACTAACTTTTCTCTGAGAGTTTCTGTATTTTCAGAATCGCCACTACTATAAATCGTTGCCATGGTTCCTACAAAAACTTCTCTTGCCGCAAAGGATGTAATTAGTGCAATTCCAATTTTCCAATCAAAACCTAATGGTTTAATTACTGGCTCCATTTTTTTTCCTAAAATACCCGCGTACGAAGCTTCTAGTTTTTGAGCATTTAAGTCTTGCTCAGATATGTTGTTGGCAACCGCACTTTTCTCTAACACTTCAAAATTATCAGCCGGTGCATGGCTTGTTAAAAACCATAAAACAATTGAGATTGCTAAAATTATTTTACCAGCATCAAATAAAAATATTTTTACTTTACTAAAAACCAACATAGTAACTGTTTGCCATTGCGGCATTCTGTATACAGGAAGTTCCATTATAAAATAACTTTTTTCAGTTGTTTTTAAAATGCGCTTTAATATATATGCTGCTATTAATGCTGCTGCAAAACCTAATACATACATGCCCATTAAAATTAACCCTTGGTAATTTAAAATTCCAACTGTATGGCGGCCAACAAACATAATACTAATTAATAATGTATACACCGGTAAGCGGGCTGAGCAGCTAATTAATGGTGTTACTAAAATAGTAATCATTCTATCTTTCCAATTAGTAATGGTACGAGCGCTCATAATGGATGGCACGGCGCATGCTACACTACTAAGCATTGGGATTACTGATTTTCCGTTTAATCCAAAACGCCGCATAACTTTGTCTAAAATAAAACTCGCGCGAGCCATGTATCCGGTATCTTCTAAAATAGCAATAAAGAAAAACAATAACGCTATTTGAGGCACAAACACTACAATGCCACTTATACCTGCCAAAACTCCATTAACAATTAAATCATTTAATTGCCCTTTAGGTAATACAGAAGATGTTATATTCATTAAATTAGCAAAACCTCCTTCAATCCAAGTCATAGGGAATTCAGCTACATAGAAAATGAATTGAAATATGATGAAGAGAATTAAAAAGAAAAAAGCGAATCCAAATATTTTATGTGTAAAAAATGCATCTAATTTTTGAGTTATATTTTTATTGAGTTGCTCTGGTTTTTTAATACACTTTGCAATGATGTAATTAATTTTTGAGAACCTAAAAATATTGTCAGATAATTCGTATTGCTTTAATTGCTCCGAATGCACTTCGTTACTATTTACTGCTGACGATATGATAGTTTGATATGAATTAGCCTGCGGAAATAATTGCTTTTGTTTTTCAAAATCATAAAAGATAGCGCTTGAGATTTTAGCCTTTGTAATAGCTTCTTTTAAATCGTTAATCCCTGCTTTATTTCTAGAATTTACACCTACAACCGAAATATCAAGCAGTTTTTCTAACCCCTCTTTATAAATAGTAAGGTTGTTTTTATCAGCCTCATCTATCATATTTAAAACTAAAACACACGGTTTTTTTAAATCAACAACTTGTGTGGCTAACAATAAATGCCTTTTTAAACTTGAGGCATCAGCTACTATAACAACTACATCAACTCCTTCTTCTTTGTTAAATAAAACTTTGCAAGCTACTTCTTCATCAATAGATTTGGGATATAAACTGTAGGTGCCTGGTAAATCTGTTACTGTGTGTTCTTGTTCCTTGAATTTATAAGAACCGTAATGCTTGTCAACAGTTACGCCGGCATAATTTCCGGTTTTTTGATTTAAACCTGTTAAGGCATTAAACAAGGTGGATTTTCCTGAATTTGGATTACCAATTAATGCGACAGAAATATTATTTTTAAGAGGTCCCAATAAGCGGCGCTTTAAATTCTTTCTACAATAACGGTATGCGCTTCTTGCTTTCTTAAACTTAATTGATAACCCGAAACTTCAATGGCAATTGGATCTCCGAAAGGAGCAATGTTTGTAAGCTTTACTACTTCGCCCGGAAAACAACCCATTTCGGTGAGTTTTAACGACAAAAAATCGTCGGTAAATTCCCTCACTGTAGCCGATTGGCCTAATTTTAAATTGTCGAGTGTAATCATAAATAAGCAAATAAAAATACGTTTTTATCTACTCAAAAATACTACCTTAAAAGTGGTAGATTAGATATTAACCAAAGTGGCTTTTAAAATACTTTCAAATAAATATTTACCATCCGTGTTTGCCAATAATTCATCTGCAGCTCTCTCAGGATGAGGCATCATACCAAATACATTTTTAGTAGCATTACACACCCCGGCAATATTATCAATTGCTCCATTAGGATTTGCATCGGATGTTATTTCTCCGTCTTGGTTACAATATCTAAAAATAACTTGCCCATTTTTATTTAATGCTGCTAATGTTTCAGCATCCGCAAAGTACTTTCCTTCACCATGAGCAATAGGAATTTTTAAAGCTTTAGCTGGTACAGCATTCGTTAAAGTTGTAGAGTTGGTTTCGGCTTTTATAAATACGTTTTTACATATAAACTTGCGGCTATTATTATGTAATAAGGCTCCAGGTAATAACCCACTTTCACACAAAATTTGAAAGCCATTACAAACACCAAATACAAAGCCTCCCGATTCTGCGTGTTTAATAACACTTGTCATAATTGGAGAAAATCTTGCTATAGCACCACTTCTTAAGTAATCTCCATAAGAAAATCCTCCCGGCAAAATAATGTGGGTGCAATCTTCCAAGTCAGTATTTTTATGCCAAAGTTTAGTGGTTTCTTGTTTCATAATATCGCGTAAAACATACACCATATCTTCATCACAATTTGACCCAGGAAAAACAACTACTCCAAATTTCATATCTGTACTTTTATATTTTAATAATTTCTGCCTTGCAAAAATAATAAATCAATTTACTTGATAACCTTATTTTTTTAACAATATGCTATATTAAACCTATGGCGTGTAAATATATAATTGAAAAACTAGCTAAAAAAAGTAATATTAATGTATTAGCTATTTTTAATTGTTTTATATCAAAAATATAATCTGACAATATAATAGACAATGGAATAATGCATGGCAGCAAAATCATATCAGACATTTGCTCAAAAAACACCATTAATAAACATAGCAGAAACATCCATAGCAAGATGTACTTTGTTTTTTGTGTTTTAACTTTCCCTCCAAATCCTTTGCCAACATATTTAAGCAGTGCGAGCAAAAACCCTATAATTATGACACCAATAAAACAAACATAATACTCAGATATTATTGGCATTTGCAAACTTGAAGTTGCCTCTTGTATCATACTAAAAACGTTAAAAGCCTCATTAGTTGTTATGTATGATATGCACATAAATATATAAAGCGGTGTGCATATTCCGATTAATAAGAGGCTCCATTCTCGCCAATTGAACGGTCTTAATATGAACAATGCAATTAAACTTAAAGGAAATACAACAATAAAATGTATGCAAAAAAAAGATGCTAATCCCATAAATAAACCAGCTTTAAAAAACTCGGTAAGTGCCTCGCTTTTTTTATAGCTATTTATTAAATAAAAAAGTGCTGGTAAAATAAATAAATTAGCTGTTAGCACTGGCTCCACAATTGCTGAAGTGCTTGCAGAAAAAGCAAATAATACATAAAAAAAGGCGGGTAAATAATTTGTTTTTGCTGTAATTTCCTGCTCTATGGCTAAAAAATTAACCAAAAAAGCACCTAATAAAATAACCCCAAAGTTGGTCAGTTGATTTACACTCAATACAAAGTCATTGAGAAAAAAATATGAGTACAAAATGTGCTCTTTGTAATTTAAAATTAACGGATTTGTGTTTACAAATAAAAATGTGCAAGACCAAAGCCCAATTGAAAGCAAAAGGATGATTATAATTGAAACTTGAATACTACTTTTTAAAGGGGCAACAATCATTTTTTACGCAAAATCATTTTATATTAGAAATAATTTATATTTTTGTGCTGTAAACTTACAAAATTAGATTAATTATGGCTTCTTTAATGATAACAATGACAGATGTTTTTTATGCAATCGGAGATTTTTCTCAAAAAGTGTTTAAAGGAATGCGCTCTTTAGGGCACGGGCCTAACATTGTTCTTTGGATTATTATTGGTGGCTTATTAGCTTATTGGACTATTCAAATTATTAAACAAACTAAGGACGCCGACAAAAATGGCACTTTAAGATAAAATCATCCTTTAGCTTTATTTTAATTAAACCTTGATTTTTAATCAAGGTTTTTTTTTATTACATTTACTATAATGAATAAATTGTTAATTATAGTTTGTGTCATTTTTTGTGCTGCGCATAGTTTTGCGCAGCGGGTAAAAACTCCTCCTACCCACTCGCAGGCTCATATTCAATTTACCGAAAATAAAAGCCAATGGGACAATCACATTAGGTATAAAGCACAATTAGATGGGGGCGCATTGTTTGTAGAAAAAACCGGGAAATTGACTTTTCATTTATATGATAAAGATAATTATAGATCCAGGCATCTTGGAAAAATAATCTCTCCTAACTTAAAATTTCATTCTTATTCCATTAATTTTCTTGGCTCAAACACCACTCCGCAAATTATTGCCAATGATATAACAGAAGATTATTCTAATTTTTTTGTTGGAAAAAACTCTGCTAATTGGTCGTCAAATGTGCATAATTATAAAAATCTTCTTTTTTCTGAATTATACAATAATATTGATGCCTTGTACTTTGGAGGAAAACAATCCATAAAATATAATTTTATTGTAAAACCTAATGGTAATCCTAATGAAATTAAAATACATTATGTAGGTGTAAATAGTATTAAACTAAAAAATGGAGAACTTTATATTAGCACCTCCGTGAGCGAATCCATTGAACAAAAACCTTTTGTTTATCAAATTATTAATGAAGACACTGTGGAGATTGCAAGCAAATTTATTTTAAAAGATAATGTTGTTTCTTTTAAACTTTTAAAAGAGTATGATCATAGCCATGAATTAATTATTGATCCATTACTAGTATTTGCTGCTTCAAGTGGAAGCACCGCTGATAATTTTGGAATGACTGCAACTTATGATTCGCGAGGAAGTTTATATACCGGAGGAACTACCTTTGATATAGGTTATCCAACAACGGTGGGAGCATACGACGTGAGTTTTAATAATTTTGTAGGTCCGGGACAAACCGACGTTGTTATTACAAAATACGATTCATCGGGTGCATTCTTAAAATATTCAACTTACTTAGGCGGTAACGGCGCAGAAATTGTTTCTAGTTTAGTAGTTGATAAAAATGATAATCTATGCTTATATGGCGCTACTGGCTCTAGCAATTTTCCTACAACTGTTGGATGCTACGACAATACGTTTAATGGTGGAACATATATTAGTTTTGTATTTAACGGCACCACATTTAATAATGGAACCGATATCTTTGCCGCTAAACTCAACAGCAACGGCAATACATTATTATCCTCCACTTACATTGGCGGTAACGAAAACGACGGAATAAACTATAACAACGCCATCACCTCTTACACTTCACCGTATGGAAACGTTACAGAGTATCCGCCAGATTCTTTGCAATATAATTATGGTGACCAGTACCGTGGTGAAATTCAAGTTGATACTTTAGATAATATATATATATACAGCAGCACAAAATCTTCAGACTTCCCTACCCTAAATGCTTTAGATAACTCTTTAGGTGGTAAACAGGACGCAGTATTAATAAAATTTAACCCAACGCTTAGCGGACTTGTATTTAGCACGTTTATTGGTGGAAGCGATAATGATGCTGGGTATGCGCTTGCCCTAGATGATACATTAAATATTTATGTAACGGGGGGCACCAGAAGTTCGAATTTCCCTATTACAGCAGGAAGCTACAAAACAATTTATGGAGGCGGAAAATGTGATGGTTATATTTGTAAAATAAAACAAAACGGTTCGGCTATTATTCATTCTAGTTATATTGGAACAAATAACTACGATCAAAGTTATTTTGTACAATTAGATAATCAACAAAATGTTTACCTCTTTGGTCAATCTTTAGGGAATATGCCAGTTACAGCTGGAGTGTATGCAAACGCCAATAGTAAACAATTTATTCAAAAACTAAATCCACAATTAAATAATTTATTGGTCTCTACTGTAATAGGGAATGGAAACGGAAATATTAATATTTCCCCTTCGGCCTTTTCGGTTGATTGCGCGGGTAATATTTACTTATCAGGTTGGGGAGGAAATATTATATTTTTAGTTCCAACATCAGGTATGCCGCTTACAGCAAACGCCATACAATCTTCAACAGACAGTTATAATTTTTACTTAATGGTATTGGCGCCAAATATGTCAAACATATTATTTGGCAGTTATTTTGGTGGTGCACTTAGCCATGAGCATGTAGATGGTGGTACTAGTCGCTTTGATAAAAACGGCATCATTTATCAATCGGTATGTGCAGGTTGCACCAATAATGATGATTTTCCGGTTACTCCTGGCGCTTGGCCTAATAATGGCAGCAATGTTAATTATTCTTCTAATTGCAATAATGGAGTTTTTAAAATTGATTTTCAATTAAATTCAGCTGTAGCAAATATTTCTGCAAGTACCATTTCGGGGTGTATGCCTTTAACCGTAAATTTTACAAATAATAGTACAATAGGGCACGCTTATCTATGGGATTTTGGTGCAAACGATACAACCTCAACTATTTTTAATCCAATAAAAACATTTACTGCCGCTGGCACCTATACGGCAAACTTATATGTAAAAACTTCTATCTGTAATAATATTTATGATACTGCTAAAATTATTATCACAGTTCATCCTAAACCATTAAGTAACTTTATAATGACGGTTGATTCGTGTTCTAATTATGTTAGTTTTATTAATCAAACAACTCCAGTGGCTAATTTTACTAAATGGTATTTAAACTCAAGTTTACTTTCAAATTCCACAAATACATCATACTCTTTTTTAACCGCCGGCACTTACACTGTAAAGTTAACCTCGCAAACAAATTTTGGCTGTAAAGATTCTATTACGCAAACGCTCATTGTTCCTGTTGACTCGATAAAAATAAATCCGCCACAATCAAAGTGCAGTTACAACATTGCTTCGTTGCTTGCCGAAGGCGGTACAAATTATAGTTGGCAACCAATTACAGGATTATCAAATCCACTAATTGCAAATCCAACCTGCTCAGTTCAAACAACAACCATTTATACCGTTAGCATCACTCAAAATAGTTTACTTGGAAAGCAATGTGTTAAAACGCTTACCACTTCTGTAACTGTTTTTCCAAAAATAACTTCGCAATTTAGTTATACCGTAGGTGCTTGCGGAAATAATGTTCAGTTTACAGATGCTTCCTTTACTAATCCAATTACATGGCAGTGGGATTTCGGAAATACAAATAATAGTTCCATTCAAAATCCAACCTATTTTTATGGAGCTGCTGGAATTTACACAGTAGCGTTAATTGCTACAAATAGTTTTGGTTGCAAAGATACAAGCGAACAAGTTGTTAATTTAAGCGGTTTCACAACCGTTGCAGTGAATAACCCTATACTAAAATGCGAATTAGATTCTGTTCAACTTAATGCAAGTGGCGGTGTTTATTATTTATGGCAACCCGGCGCAAGTCTTTCCGATTCTACAATCCACAATCCTCTTGCATTTCCAAATTCAACAACCATTTACACCGTTACAATCAGTACAATACAAGGAAC
>Ga0114966_10005387_pt1 | contig 10832 bp, 14 predicted proteins | sample M_130207_XF_Meta_FD_87029 | JGI IMG/M metagenome (GOLD analysis project Ga0114966, IMG submission 87029) | Freshwater microbial communities from Lake Montjoie, Canada to study carbon cycling - M_130207_XF_MetaG | ecosystem: Environmental > Aquatic > Freshwater > Lake | place: Lake Montjoie...
ATCCGAGAGGCGCTGGGCGAGAGGCGTGCTTCGCCGAGAGGCGCTGGGCGAGAGACATGCTTCGCCGAGAGGCGCTGGGCGAGAGGCGAGAGGGGGAAGGAAAGGCCGTGAGGGCGTGAAGAGAAGCCGAGAGGCGGGGCTTGCCGTGACGCGCCGGGCGAGAGGCGAGAGGCGGAAGGGTCGCTATGCAGCGAACACGCGCTCGCGGACGTGTGGGATATCGCGGTTACGGGCAGCGCAAATCTGCGTCGCCGTCAGGGTTTCGACTGACAATGTATTACCGTCGAGAGTCATGAACTCGACTTCGAAGGCCTGCCCGTTGCGATGCACATGAACAACAACGCCCACATCGCCGGCTTCGGGCGCATTTTGTTCGTTGTCGCGCCGCGACCTCACGCCGCGCGTGCACGGACTAGCGGCTCGGCCTTTCGCCAGGTAGTGCGTTTCGCCACACGCAGGTCGTAGTCGACCTGGAGGCTCAACCACAACTCCGCGGAAACGCCGAAGTACTTGCCGAGCCGCAACGCGGTGTCTGCGGTAATCGAGCGTTTGCCGCTGACAATCGCGCTGATCCGGTTGGGTGGAACCGCGATCTCGCGCGCGAGCGCGTTGATGCTCACGCCCAGCGGTTTCATAAAATCCTCATAAAGGATTTCACCTGGAGGAATCGGAGCAAGCAGTTTCACAGCCATAATTTCACCTATCCGTGACGGTCGACGATTTCAACATCGTACGCGTGTTCGTCCGACCAGCGAAAGCAGATCCGCCATTGATCGTTCACGCGGATGCTGTACTGGCCCTTGCGGCCGCCCTTGAGCGCCTCTAACCGGTTACCCGGCGGCACGAGCAAGTCCTGAATCGAGCGAGCCTGGCTGAGATACAAGAGCTTGCGACGTGCCGGTCGCTCGATCGCCCGGAACCGCACAACCTGCCGGTCATTGAACAGCGCTTCCGTATCGCGTGAGTGGAAGGACTTGATCACGTCGGCAGGGTATTACGCGGTGCGTAATACGTCAAGCGTCAAGGTCGGGACGCCCTTGGCAGGGAATGATTAAACCGCCCGCAGCAGCGCTACAGGCAATCCGCGAACACCCAGACCGACAACACCGCGGTAATGACATATTCGCCATAGCGAAGGATGTCGAGAAAGATATCCATGTAGACGAATATCATGGCGCCCCCTTCAGCAACGGTTGATGCGGTGGTCGCGCCGGCCGACGGTAACGAGACGGCCGTCGCGCGCGACGACCGCATAGACATTGAGCTTGGCTTCGACCGCGCGGTAAACAGCGGCACCTTCGGAGTTACGCAGCTTGCGGCGCGCGGCTTTGTTGAAAAAGCGCACTGCTGCACCCTTGTGGTCGTACTGCGTGGCGCCATACGCATCGAGCAAATCAAGCAAGCCGGGCGTGACGCCGCGCTGCTGCATGCGGGCCTGGGCATGGTTTGAAACATCAGCGATCGGCATCGGCACCTCCCATCAAGGTTGATGCCGTCATGATGCGGGATGTCAGGCTCAGGAAATGAGCTAGTGAATCCGTGAGGGCGGGCCTTGCCGAGAGGCGAGAGGCGAGAGGCGAGAGGGGGAACGGCCGAGAATAAAATTCGTCGTTCCCGCGCAGGCGGGAACCCAGGGGATTCGATTGTCTCTGGATACCCGCCCTTGGCGGGTATGACGACTTGCCCTGAACCCCTTAGCTGTAACGCCGCTGTGCCGCCTTGAGCTGCTCGCGGCAGCGCGCGCGCAGCGCCTTCGGCGCGAGGACTTCGACTTCCGGCCCGTGGCGCAGGATGTCGCCTATGAGTTCGCGGTCGTCCCCGTACGGGAATTCGAGGACGTAAGAGCCGTCGGGCTCGAAACTCGCGCGCTGTTTGGGGTGCCATTCTTCAGCGGCGATCCAGCGGGCGCGCGCCGGCGTGAACCTGAGCTTCGCCCACGCCCTGGCGCGGCCCGAGAAGATGCCGTAACTCTCACCGAGCACTTCATCGAGCTCACGCTCGGCGACCTCCTTCGCGCGCTGATCGAGAACTTCGGCCTGGCGTATGCCGTCAACGGCGAAACTGCGGATGTCCTCGCGCAAATGGCACCACGCATCGAGGTACCAGCTTTCGCGGTAGCAAACGAGGCGTTGCGGCGAAACCGCGCGGATGGTGATCTCATCGCTGGCGCGGGAGTAATAGCTGATCTGCAACTGCCGGCGGTTCAGCAGCGCCGCGGCCACAATCTCGAAAAATTTCGGCTGCGGCGCGCGCCGCCCGATGTGCAGGATGCGCACGCGGCGCCTGATTTCGGCAAACGAGTGGTCGGCGCTTGCCAGCAACGACTTCAGGCGCTCTTCGAGCGGCTCGACATGGCGCTTCAGGAGGCCCGGCTGCAGCTCCGCGAGCAGGTGCTGCATGGTCAAAAGTGCCGCGGCCTCCGCGGCATTGAACCAGAGCCCGGGAAACTCGACCCTTTCGCTTTCGCCGCGCTTGCGGCCGAAATGGTAACCGTTCGTTTCGCGGTCATAGGTGATCGGGGTTTTCATGCGGCTGCGCAGGTATTCGAGATCGCGCTTCAACGTCGCGCGCGAGACTTCAAGTTCGCCGAGCATGGCGTCGAACGACACCACTTTGCGCGCGGCGATCAGCTGCTCGATCTTGAATATGCGTTCGGTCTTGTTCATGTGCCCCCCCTTGCGTTGCGCACAGCAATGCGGCGTCATTACTCTAGCACGGGCAATGGCTCAACTTTTGAGCCTGAGAATTGAAGACTAAAGGCCGGGGATTCGGGCACAATTCCCCTGCCGGCGCGCGCCGGACTGCGCGCAATGATACGAGGCAAATTTCATCAAGGAGGGTCAGATCATGATAGTGACACCGTTATACGCAGGCTTGCTCACGCTTTTGTTCCTGGTACTCAGCATCCGGGTGATCCGCCGGCGCGGCAGCGCCAAGATCTCGCTCGGCGATGGCGGCGACACAAGCGTGCTGAGGGTGGTGCGCGGGCACGCCAATTTCGCGGAATACGTGCCGCTGGCGCTGCTGCTGATGCTGATCCTGGAACTCAGCCATTTCTCGACCTACGTGCTGCACGGGCTGGGCATCACGCTGGTGGTGGCGCGGGTCTTGCACGGCTACGCGCTGTCGTTCACCGACAAGTTCTTCTTCGGCCGCGTGGCGGGCGCGTCACTGACCTTCCTGGTGCTGGGGGTTGAGGCGGTGATGTGTGTGTATCAGGCGATCGTCGCAATGCGACTCGCGTGATGAGCAATGGGTAATGAGCGATGGGTGATTGAAGCTGCCCCCACCCTGACCCTCCCCCGCTTCACAAGGGAGGGAACAATTGGCGCCGGGCGAGAGGCGGGCTTTGCCGAGAGGCGAGAGGCGAGAGGCGAGAGGCGGAAATCGTGAGGGCGCGAGAGGGCGAGCAAAGCGCCCCCACCCTAACCCTCCCCCGTTTCACAAGGGAGGGGATATTTGGTTTGCCTCGGGGACCGCGGCAAAAATCAAGCCGCGTGCGGCAGTACTTCCTTTTCGATGCGGCCTTTGGAATCGCGCAGTGCGATCTTCAGCTCGTAGCTTGTCTGCAGGTTCATCCAGAACTGCGGCGTGGTTTTGAAATAACGCGCAAGCCGCAGAGGCGAACGTGATTGTGGCCGCAGCGCCCAGGGACGCGTTGAAGATTGCCCCCGTCGCGCTGGCTGCGGTGCCCGCGACCTTCCGGCTCACGGCAATCGCCGCGCCGCAGGCATCCAACAACGCGGGCGGCGACGAGCAGCAACTAGCGGGCGGGAATCGAGATTCAGGGAAGGAAGCCGATACGCCGCTTCGGACGAGCGGTTCGCGTCTCATCTTCCGCGATAAGCCGCTTGATGGCGTTGAACACAACCGCAAACTGTTCATCGTATTTCTTCTCCATGGCTTCGATCTTCCGCGCAAGGTTGCGGTTCGAATCCATCAGACGGCGCAACTGGACAAAGGTGCGCATAATGGCGATGTTTACCTCGACGGCGCGCGGCGAACGCAGCACGCTGGAAAGCATGGCTATACCCTGTTCGGTGAAAGCGTAAGGGCGATAGCTCAGTCCACGATGCTTACGCGAACTCATCACAGTTTGTGATGAGTTCCGATCAATCGCTTTGGATGAGGTCGCAGATTGCGACTTCAAACTGTCCCACTCCTCGGACGTGATCCGGAACATGAAATCCTCCGGGAACCGATTGCGATTGCGGGCGACCGCCTGATTCAGCGCACGCGCTTCTACTCCGTACAGCGCGGCAAGATCCACATCCAGCAATACCCTTTCGCCGCGTACGGCATGGACAAGAGGCGCAAGATTTTCCGGCTTAGGCGCAATTTTAGGCATCAACCTGAATCTGGCACAAAAATATTACTCTATTCTTCATTCACGCGACATGCAAAGGCTTGCTGAAGACAGGCATACCTCGAAGCCGCTCAAACCTGTTTATCAGAGCTTCAGCTCCGCGCCGAAAGCGCGGAAGTCTTTGATGTCTTCGAGCTTCATCAAACCGTCGTAGAGTTTTTGCGTGACCGGCTTGCCCCACACTGGCTCGCCCAGTTCGAAAAATTTCCCGGTGAGTTCCGCATGCGTATGCGGCTTAGTCGGCTCGCCTTTGGTGATGGTGCACTGCCCTTCGTGCACCGCGCCGTTTTTCATGACGATGCGCAAGTTCACCGGTTGCTCAGCCGGATAGCGCGCGGTAAAAGCTTTGTCTTCCTGCAGATCAACGCGCTGTGTCAGCGCCTGCACCACCGGGTTGGCGACGGCGGCGTCATCGAAGCTTTTCAACCCCGAGCGACCGTGACAAATCACGCTCGCCAGCGCGAACGGCACCGAGAAGCGCGAGCCGAAGCTGCTGACGATGTTTTTCTCGGCGAGCATAGAGCAGTAGAAATATGCGCGCACTTCGATGCGCTCGATCTGTGTTGCATCGAGCTTGCCGCCGGGCACTTTTGCCATCAGGTCTTCGAGCGCGTCGAGCGCCGAATGCGCATAGCGGCCGATCGGGTGCAGCTTGAAATAACTTTGCGCGATCAGCCATTCATTGCCGAGGTCCGCAACAACTTGCGCCGGATCGAACTTTTCGCCCAGCACCTTGCCGAACACCGTTTTCGGACTGTCGATCTCGCCGGTGAAATTACATTCGACCAATTGCGCCGCCATCAGCCCCATGAAACCCGAGTGGCCGGTGAAGATATTGCGCACGGTCGCGCCGTCGAGCAGCGTCTGCCGGCTGGTGGCCATGCCCATCGTCGATGCGCAATTGATGAGTTCCAGCATTTGCGCGGCGTTGAAGCCTTTGAGCTTGCCCGCCGCGATCGCCGCACCCATCACGCCGTAAGTGCCGTGCGGATGTATCGCCAGCCGCATGTCTGCCGCGCGGTTCACGCGCGACGACAATTCATAACCAAGCGCCACCGCGAGCAGCAGGTCCGCGCCGCTGCTACCCAGGTCCTGCGCCAACGCCACGGCGGCGGGCACGACCTGGATGCCGGGATGACCTTTCGCGAAGAGATTGCCTTCGTCGAGTTCCAGCCAGGTGCCGGCGGTGCCGTTGAGCAGTGCTGCATCCAGCGGCAGCGCGCGGCGCCCCGCGCCGAGCACCCACGAATCGCCCGCCGCTGCGCGCGCGAGCTGCTTCGCGACCAGCGCTTTCATCTCCGGCTGCTGCATGCCGGCGGCGACCACCGGTATCGAATCGGCGATCACCCAGCGCGCCCTGTCGCGCGCCGCCGGGCTCAAGTCTTTAAGTTTTGTATGGGCGGCGAATTCAGAGAGAGTAGTGAGGTACTGCGGCGTGATGCGGTCGGACAAGATCTTCTCCTCGGTTTAAAGCTGGTTTCGATGTCTTAGCGAAATACTTAGCAGCCTTCTCAAAAATCCGTTCGCCCTGATGTATAGAAGGGCGAAGGATAGCGGACGGCGGGCGTTCATGCTTCGATACCTCAGCACGAACGTCCTTAATGAAATTTTTAAGATGACTTCTAATCGATCTTCACACCCGTCGCCTGCACGACTTTGCTCCACTTCTTGAGCTCAGCCTGGACGAAAGCGCCGTACTCGGCTGGCGTGTTCGCGATCGTCTCAGCGCCAACGTTGGAGAATTTTTCGCGCAATTCGGGAGTCTTCATCGCCTTGACCATTTCGGCGTGCAATTTGTCGATGATGAGCTTGGGCGTTCCCGCCGGCGCGTGAAAACCGTACCACGAACCAACTTCGAAGCCGGGCAGGCCGGCTTCGCTGACTGTCGGCACGTCGGGCAGCAGCGACGAACGCGTCGCGCGCGCGGCGCCGAGTGCCCGCAATTTACCGGCCTTGACCTGCGGCACTATGGGCGGCGGGCTTTCGATCGCCATCTGCACTTCACCGGCGATCACGGCGCCCACCGCAGGCGCGCCGCCTTTGTACGGTACGTGCGTGAGCTTCACGCCGACGCTCGACTGGAACAACGCGCCCGCGAGGTGACTGGGACTCGCGTTGCCAGAGGAACTGAACGTGATCTTGTCGGGGTTCGCTTTCGCCTGCGCGATGAGTTCCTTGATCGAAGTCAGCGGCGACGACGGGTTGGTCACCACGAAAAACCACGCCGTCGCGGCAAGCGTGATCGGCGTCAGGTCTTTCACCGGGTCGTACGGCAGCTTGGCGTAAACGAAAGGGCTGATCGCCATCGGGCCGAAGTTGCTGAGCAATAGCGTGTAACCGTCAGGTGCCGACTTCGCCACGAGATCGGTGCCGATATTGCCGCCGGCGCCCGAACGGTTGTCGATCACCACGGGCTGGCCCCACGCTTCGGCAAGCTTCTGCCCCACCACGCGCGCAATGATGTCGGTCGGCCCGCCCGGCGGGAAGGTGACGATGATGCGGATCGGCCGGTTGGGATAATCGCCCGCGGTGTTTTGCGCGGCGTGTGCGGCGATGCTGGCGAACAGAATGCCTGCAGCGAGAAACAGCTTGAACACGATTTTCATGTGGACCCTATTGGTTATTTATTCCAGCATTGCCGGGCGTACGGAACTCTCGCCTTGCCCAACATTATTTCCTTACTTACAGAGTTGTCCCAAGACAGCCCTGCGACGCTGCATGATTTTGCGCGCAGCTAGCATTTGCTTCCCGACCGCCGGCGTGCGTCGCGTGATGCGCAAACCCTCGGGCGTTTCACCAAGAAAGATCTTGCCGCCTTTCGCCACCTTGAGGCGCACGAGCATCTTTTTCGGCAATATCAGGCCGAGGGAACTGCCGATTGTGGTGACCTTCAGACTAAACACGGGCCAACTCCGCGAATTTCAATATTATTCCGTATGCCAATAATACCGCGGATGCTACCTGCCAAGGTCGACGCTACCTTTTAGCTTCGGGCGTCAGTGATACTGCCCAATCCCCAATTTCTGAATTGCCGGCGGGAGTTGCCGGCTAAGCCGCGCCCGCGGCCAGCGCCTTGACGATCTCTTTGCCGGTGCGGCCCTTCTCTTTCGATTCTTCGGGCGTCTCGGCGGCGAGCGGCGTCTTGGCGAGCATTTCGAACATGTCGGCCGCGCCTTCGAGCATGCGCCGCGTCATGCCCGCGTCTTCGAACGTGGTCGCGACTTCGAGCATTTCGGGCACGTAGCGGTAGGCCTTGGGCGCCATGCCTATGGTGCGGCCGAGGATCCACTTGTAGACCTCGGGCTGGGTGTCTTCGAATTCCGCGGCGACTTCGTCGGCGACGCCGAGCTTGTGGCTGGCGAGCAGCAGCTCCACACCGAGCGCCAGCGCGCCTTTGGTGAACGCGCCGTAGCACATCTTCAGCGCCGAAGCGTTGCCAATCTTCTCGCCGACGACGCGGATCTTGAGGATCTCGTCATGGATCTGCGTGAGCGCCGCGGCCTCGGGGCCGGACACGTAAAGCCGCAATTCTGATTTGCCTTTGGACGTCACGCGCAGGATGCTGCCGTCGACGCACGAGCCGCCGACTGCGCGGATGATGCCGTCGATCTCATGCGCGGTGCGCGGCGCAACTGCGTTGCCGTTGACGAACATGATTTTTTTGCCGGTGGCCTTGATGGCGGCAGCGACTTCGCGCGCCTTGGTCACCGCGTGCGCCGGGTCGAGCACCGAGATGATCACATCGACGGTAGACACCAGCTTGTCGAGCGAGCCGCAGTCGGTCACGCCGGCTTTCGCGGTGAGCGCTGCCGTGCGCTTGCTGCGGCCTTCGAGCGATGTGAAGATTTCATAGCCCGCTTTTTGCAGGCGCACCGCGACCTGTCCGCCCATGTCGCCTATGCTGGTGATGCCGATTTTCTGGATTTTTGTTTGCATGTTGGTCCTCTGCATTGCTGGTCGTTTCGGACGCGGAATTACACCCGGTACTTGTTGACGTAATCCCAGTTGATCGCGTAGCCGAAGCCCGGCTCGTCGTTCAGCACGAGCTTGCTGCCGCGCATTTGCGCGCGCTGCGAAAACAGATTGTTCCACAGCGGGTCGCGGTCTTCGTCGGCGAACACCTCGACGCAATAACCGTTGGGCACCGCCGCGGTGAGATGCCCCTGGATCTGCGGATCGTGGTGCGTCGTCATCAGCACGCCATGCGCGTGCGCGTAACTCGCGATGCGCAGCCACTCGGTGACCCCGCCGGCGCGCGTGCAGTCGAAATTGAGGTAGCGCACGAGGCCGAGATCGACAAGGTCGCGGCACGCCCACAAATGGCTTTCGCTTTCGCCGCAGGTCAGCGGGATGTTGGTATGTTGCGTGAGCTTGGCCATGCCGCGGATGGCGTCGTACCAGTGCAGCGGCTCTTCGTACCAGAACACGTTGTAAGGCTCGAACGCGTGGATCGCCTCTACCGCCTGCATCAGCGAGTACGAACGGCTCGCATCGATCAGCAATTGCGTATCGGGCCCGATCGCTTCGCGCGCGCGGCGCACGCGATCGACGTCCTGCGCAAGCGGCAGACCGCCGGTTTTCATTTTGACGGCGGTGAAGCCCTGTTCCATATAGGCGGCCATTTCGTCGGCGATGATTTCCGGCGGCTGGTCCTTGCGGTAATAGCCGCCGCTCGCGTACGCGTGGATCTCTTTCGTGCCCGCGCCCAGCAATTTCCACACCGGCAGATTGCACGCTTTGCCTTTCAAATCCCACAGCGCGATGTCGATGCCGGCCTGTGCGGCCATGATCGGCTGACGCTGCGCGGTGCGGAATCCCATGCTGGCGGTGTCGCCGTCCTTGTAGATTTTTGCGCCGTCGTTGGTGAGCGCGAATATCTTCGCCCAGATCGCCTCGTGCGCGTGCGCATCCATGCCGACCAGCAAATGGCTGAGCTTCTCGACGGCTTCCAGCACCGGCTTGGCCGCGCGGCCGTGTATGGTGCCCAACCCGGTCAGGCCGTCATCGGTGACGATCTCGACGATGATCTGGGTGGCGACGGTGAATGGCTCGGTCGCAACGGCGTATTCATATTGCAGCGGCACCGCCAGCGCGTGGCCTTTGATGGATTTTATTTTCATGAAGCGGCTATCTCCGGAACGATGCGATTAGAAGTGGCTCAAAAATAATTTGTAGCCGCAGATAAACGCAGATGAGTTCAAAATACTTAACGTCGGCTGGAAGGTGGCTCTAGCTTTTTATCTGCGTACCCCTCAAGGGGGTATTAAGAAGAATGTATCTGCGTTCATCTGCGGCTGCTTGTCGTTTTAGGATCTCCGGCTCGATATTACTGCGCGACTTTGATGTTCGCCTCTTTGACGACCTTGCTCCATTTGACGATGTCGCGCTGCATGACTTCACGCAGGTGCGCGGCGCCAGTGTCGCCGGTCTCGAAACCTTCGGCAGCCATGCGTTCGCGCATCTCGGGGTTCTTAAGCAGCGCGGCGACTTCGCTGCTCCAGCGCGCGAGCAGCTCCTTCTTCAGGCCCTTGGGCGCGAGGATGCCGTACCACAGGATGGTTTCGTAACCCGGCAGCGTATCGGCGATGGGGGGGATTTCAGGCACGGCGGCGACGCGGCGGGCGGTGGTGATGGCGATGGCGCGCAGCCGGCCGGTTTTCACGTGCGGCATGGTCACCGGCACCGCGGCGAAACTGACCTGGATCTGGCCGCCGAGCAAATCGGTGAGCGCAGGGCCCGATCCCTTGTACGGCACGTGCGTCATTTGCGTACCCGCCATCAGATCAAAAAGTTCGGTCGCGAGGTGGGTCAGTCCGCCGACACCCGACGTGCCGTAATTGAGCGAACGCGGCTTGGCCTTGGCGAGCGCGATCAGCTCCTGGGTGTTTTTCGCGGCGACTCCCGGGTTGAGCGCAATCACGTAACCGGACTCGCCTATCATCGCGACGCCGGTGACATCGGCGATCGGATCGTACGGCAGTTTGTAGATGGCGGCGTTGGCGCAGTAGCCACCCGAGATGAACAACATGGTGTAGCCGTCGGGTGCTGCGCCGAGCGCCGTCTCGATGCCGATCTTGCCGCCGGAGCCGGCGCGGTTATCGACCACCACCGACTGGCCGAAACTCGCGTTGAGCTTCTGCGCCATGATGCGGCCTATGGTGTCGATGCCGCCGCCCGGCGCAAATGGAATGATCAGGCGAATGGGGCGATTCGGATAGTCGGTTTTTTGCGCGAATGTGTGTGTCGCCGTGAGCACGGCAAGCGCAGCGAACAAGGCCGGGAGGACGCCCCTCATTCGTCACCCGCATAAACTTTAAGGTACGACGAGCGCCCGCCATCGGCAGCCAGCGTGGTGCCAGTCAGCATGCGCGATTCGTCGGACGCGAGAAAAACCGCGATCTCGGCGATATCGCCGGGGTCGCCGGCGGAGAATGGATACAGTTTTTGCGTAACGATGCGCTCGCGC
>Ga0114966_10005388_pt1 | contig 10832 bp, 5 predicted proteins | sample M_130207_XF_Meta_FD_87029 | JGI IMG/M metagenome (GOLD analysis project Ga0114966, IMG submission 87029) | Freshwater microbial communities from Lake Montjoie, Canada to study carbon cycling - M_130207_XF_MetaG | ecosystem: Environmental > Aquatic > Freshwater > Lake | place: Lake Montjoie...
CCGGGCCAGACCTCGGCGCTATCGCTGGCCCGGAAAATTTCCCGGCGACCCAACGGCCCGCGCGCCGCCCTGTCTCAAGCACGAGCGGTTTTAGGGGAGCGCGCGCGAGGCCGGCGTGAGTGGGTCAGCGGGCGGCGGCCGAGCGCGCGGCGCCGGGTGGCTGCCACGGCGTGGCGCCCCCGCGCTGCACATGGGCGCGGAGCGCGGTCTGCAGCTCGCGAACCACCTGGGGATGCTGGGCCCACACATTATTTTTCTCCTGAGGATCCACCTGCAAATTGTAGAGCTCCATCGGCTCGTACGGACTATTTTGCAGCAGTTTCCAGTCGCCCCGAATGATCGCCTCGTAGCTTTTTCCACCATAAGCGGGGCCGCCTTCTCGCCGCACAAAATATAATTCGCGCGGCGCCGCCGGCCCAGCCTCTCCTCGCAAAATGGGCAGCAGACTCACCGCGTCACTCTCCGGTGGCCGCGCCACGCCCGCCACCTCCAGCGCCGTCGCGAAGATATCAAACGTCAGCCCCGCGTAATCACTGCGCGATCCAGGGGCCACGCGCCCCGGCCACCGCACCACGAAGGGAATCCGCAGCCCACCGTCGTAATGACTCTGTTTGCCGTCGCGCCAGGGATCATTGTTCTGCGCATGCGGCAGAGATCCGCCATTATCCGAAGTCAAAACCACGAGGGTAGTACGATCCAAGCCCGTGGCGGCCAGGGTCGCCAGCACCTGCCCGATCGCAGAGTCCAAATGCTCGATCAAGCCGACACTCAGAGCGCGTTTCGCCTCCATGCGCGGCTCCCGTTTTTTCACGCGCGCCAACCACTCCGCTGGCGGTTCCATCGGGAAGTGCGGAGCGTTATAGGCCAGATAGAGAAAAAATGGCGTGGCGCTCGCCGCACGCTCCTGCAAGTAGTCGGCCACCCACCCGGTAAAAATATCCGTGGCATGCCCCACCGGATCGACCACCTCGTGATTTTTGCGCATGTAATTGTGTCCCTGCCGCCGGTGCGTCGTGTAGCTGTCCATCATATCGTCGAGGAAGCCGTGAAAGTGATCGAACCCGCGCTCATTCGGTGTGCCCGGCACGGTGAGACCGAGGTTCCACTTGCCAATGATCGCCGTGTGGTAACCCGCTTTGCGCAAATAATTGGCGAGGGTCGGCACGGAGGGATCGAAGTAACCCCACGTATTATCCGGCGCCGTCCGGATCAACCCCGGCACACCCACGCGATCCGCGTAACGACCACTGAGCAAGGCCGCCCGCGTCGGCGAGCAGACGGTGGCATTGGCCCGCATCCGCGTGAAACGCATCCCCTCAGCCGCCAGCCGATCCATGTGCGGGGTCTGCACATCCGCCCCCGGGCGATACGCGGACATATCCCCGTAGCCGAGATCGTCCGCCAGAATGACGACGACGTTGGGCCGGCTCCCCGCGGTCGCCGGGCTCGCCGCCAGCGCTGCGGTCGCGGTTGCGGTCGCGGTTGTCGCCGCCAAAGCCCACCTCGACAAAAAAATAAAAAAAACCACGGACGCAAAAAAGAATTTCACAGGGATAAAAAAGAGGCTTGAGCCAAAACCAAAGGATCTTGACGTCAACAGATCCGAGTAATCTGCCCAGCCGGTTTCTAGTGGCGACCCTGGTCTGGGCAGGCGCGCGCGCGGGAGTTGCGGCCCAGCGAAAAGATGCGCCGAAGGACGGGGTCTGGACACGCGCGCGCGGGAGTTGCCTGACGGCGAAACCGACTGAGGATCAAACTCCCTTGGCCGATCGAAGCGTCCGTGAGTGCAAGCCGTTTTCCGGCCTCTCCCCTGGTTCCCGAACGAGAAAATGAGTAGAAATCGCGAGCCACGATCGGTGCGAAGACGAGGCGGGCGAGCGGTCATCGAGCAGCGGCAAAAAAGTGACCTATTGGGTTACAAAAATGCGGCCCGCGCGCCGCTGAGAATGCGGCGCGGATCGCAGCTGAAATCCCAGCTCGCGCACCTCGCGAGGCCGGGTGACTTGTAACCTATTGGGTTACAAAAATGCGGCCCGCCGATTTTTAAAATCACGGGTGCACGCGCGCGATGGCGAGGCGGCGAGCGGTCATCGATTGGGACTTAGCGGATCGAGAAGAGAGCTGGACGCCGCCCGGCAAAACGACCAGACCGACGCGCGCCGCTCCCTCTCGACAATAACTGAGCCGAAGCCCAGCGCCAGAGCGCCCGCCGACGCGACCACGCCCGACGACGCGACCACGCCCGCCGATCCGGCCACGCTCGCCGACGCGACCCGCGGGACGGCGTCGAACGTCTCGCTAGATTTGTGACGCGCAAGCAGGCCCGCCAACTTGGTTGCTGTCTGGTAGGAGGTGCCCGCCGGCAAGAAGACAGCAAAATTATGAACCGTGCTCCCGACTGTTTTTCCATCGGAAACGGTGGGGAGACGAGGGCCCTCGGCACCAAACTGGCGGCGCTCATTCTTGCCGAACGGTAACGCCACGAGTGGCACGGCGGCGGCCATCGCCACAAGTGGCGGACGCGTCGATGTCATTTGAAGGTGGATACGTTTGCTGGCCAAGCGAGCCGCCAAGTCTCCGCACCGTTTTCCCCAATTGTGCGCACGTGCGCACAATTCAGGCCGAGCCTCGGATGCGCCCCGCCTCTGGGCTAAGGCCGGCGCGGCGGATGCAGCTGACCACGCCTTGGTCGCGTGGTTATGATCCGATCGTTGCTCGCTGTTTTTTCAGGGGAGCGCGATTTTGGGCAGAAGATTTTTTTCAACCGCGGGAATAGTCCCGATCTTTTTTGCTGGCGATGCGCTCCGTGTACCCGGGCGCACGGCATCCTGGATAAAGCGCCACGATGGGCGCAGCCGAAGAAGCCTCGGTTATTCTCTGAAAATCTTCCGGCCAAGCGGATCTTTCTGGTTCTAATTACAAGTGACGGTGGCGTGACTTCCGGGCGCAACGCGGGCAACCCTCGTGGCGATATCACTCGTGGCGTGAGTTCAGGCCGACTTGGCACGAGAATCCAAGCCGGAATCCGCGCGGGATTAATGCGTTGAGCGTCCAGCGAAAGGGCGCTCTCACCTGGGCAAAGACTGCTAACGTAGCGGAAATTTCCATTCGCCGACGCTCGCCGCGTTGCGAAATCCTACTGATTCGGATGCGCATGTCCGCCTTCAGCGACAATTTTATCAGCAACGGCCGCCAGGAAAAACCGGCCTTATTGCCAACTTTGGGATGCCGCCGGTCACCCGCCAGCGCTCACCCCTTGGACCTGACTGGCGACCAAGCGCGCGTCACCGCTCCCGCGATTGACTTGGGCGCCGCCGACGTCGCGCGGCGGCTTGGGCGTTTCTGGCGCAAGGCAGCCGCGCGGAGCCGGCGCGGAGCGTAAATTGTGCGCGCAGTGTGCTTGGCTTGAAACTCGCGCAGAGGTTTGCTGCCGATAGGGGTTGGCCACTAATGGCCGTGCTCGCGCCCACGGCTGGGAGTCAATTTCAGCTCGGGATTCAAGCCGACAATCCTTGCAAACACTCAGCGCCACACGAGCGTCCCCCCCATGCGCTCTTTTTTCAACCGCGTCCTCTTTTTCGCTCTCGCCGGCGGATCATTCGTGCGGGCCACGGACATCTCCGGAACGGTCACTTCAGCCCGCCCGAAGCAATCCACCGAGTTTGTCGCCGTAACCTTAAAAAAAACTGACGGCGCCGTGGTCCAAAGTACCGTCACGGACGCGCGCGGCCGCTTCACTTTGGAGAAAGTGCCGGTGGGCGACTACATCCTGGCCTACAATCTCGTCGGCGGGGATGGCCGGACGAGTCCTCCGTTTACCGTGGGGGCCGATTCCGCCCGCCTCGATTTCGGCCAGCTCAATCTCGAGGACGCTGCCGTAAAAATGGAGAAGTTTGAGGTCAATGCGAAGGCGGCCGCGCAGCTCAACTCCATCGATCGCAAGACCTACTTCGTCGGCAAGGAAATCCAGAGTGCGACCGGATCCGCGAGTGATCTCTTACAAAACATCCCGTCCATCCAAGTCGATATTGACGGCAACATCAGCCTCCGCGGGTCGGAAAATGTCATGATTCTCTTGGACGGCCGCACGTCCACGATGATGGGTCGCAGCCGGGCCGAGGTGCTGCAGCAGCTGCCCGCGGATGCCATTGAGAAGATCGAAGTCATCACGAACCCGTCGGCCAAATACAAGCCGGACGGCACCGCTGGCATCATTAATATCACACTCAAGAAGAAGTCGGCGGGCCGCTTCTCCAGCGTGGCCACCGCCAGCGCGGGTAACGGCGAGCGTTATAATGCCGGTTTTTCGGCCAACTATCATCCCGGCGGCACCAGTTTGTTTGGCAGCGCGAGCCTCCGCCAGGATGACCGCGAACGCCGAGGCAGTGACGTGCGCGTCTTCACCGATCCGATTTCCGGACTCGTCACGCGCGCCGAAAAGAAAACCGTCGAACACTCCCGCCCGCTCAGCCGCCTCCTCCGAGCCGGCCTCGACTATTCCGTCGACGAGCGAAACCAGCTGGGCGTGACCGGGAATTATAACCACCGCACGTTCAACCGGAGCGCCATCGACTATCATGTGCTGAGCGATGCCCGCTCGGTGCGCACCGCCGATTTCGACCGCAGCCGCTACGACCCAGAACTGGAGACGAGTCTCGAGGTCGTCGGAACCTACCAGCATAAATTCGCAAAGGAGGACCACGAGCTCAGTGTTGAGGTCAAGGCCTCGCGGCAACACGAAGTGGAGGACAACCGATACACGAATTTTTTTCGAACCCCTGCACAAGCACCCACCTACGACAACATCCTGATTAAAAATGATGAGCACGGCGCCGAGACCGTCGTCGGCTATACCTATCCCGTAAGCGATCAGTCCAAATTTGAGGCGGGTTACACGCATACCGAGAGCCAGCTCGAACAGGATTTTGCGGTTTCCAATCGCGACCCATTCACCGGTGGGATGATCGCGGACAAGCTGCGGTCAAATCGTTTCCGCCACGACGACACCATCGAGGCATTCTACGCGACGTTGGGGCGTACTTTCGGGAAGTTTGGCCTGCTCGCCGGACTACGCCCCGAGTGGGCGCGCGTGAATTCCCATTTGGTTAACACGGGTGCCACGATTCCGAACAACTACACCCGCATCTATCCGAGCCTCCATCTCGCCTATCAGCTCACCCCGAACCACGAACTCCAGTGGAACTACAGTCACCGCGTGCATCGCCCCGAGAGCGAAGATCTTAATCCATTTTCTGAATACGTCGATCCCTTCAATCTCCGCGCGGGCAATCCCCGTCTGCGGCCCGAAGACATCCATTCCATCGAGGCCGGCTACGCCTTCAAAAAAGATAATCACAGCGTCACTTCCACAATTTATCATCGCGCGTTGTACCATGGCTTCACCAGCGTCACCCGCAGCGTCGGCCAAGGCGTGCTGCTCACAACGAAGGAGAATCTCGCAGAAAGTCAGTCGACCGGCTGCGAAATCACCGCCACCACGGACATCGGTCAAGGGGCCTCGCTCAACTTCAGCTCAAATACGTTTTTCAACACTATCGACGCCTCCAATCTCGGTTTCAAATCGAGCCAGTCCGCGATGGCTTGGTCGGCCAAATTCGGGGCCACGCTGCACCTTCCGAGGGAAACCTTGATGCAGATTAATTCAAACTATACCGCGGCGCGATTGACGCCCCAGGGTTCACGGCTTCCGACGTTCGTCGCCAACCTCGGCATCCGCCACACCTTCCTGGCTAAAAAAGCGGCGGTGGTACTCACCATTTCCGATCTTAGCAACTCGCTGAAGGAGACTACGCGGATCGACACCCCGGCGCTGCGGCAGGAGATTATCCGGCGCCGCAGCAGTCGGATCGTTTACATCGGCTTCAGCTACACCTTCGGAAAACCGAGCAAGCAGTCGAAGGACGAGGCGCTAAAATTCGACAACGCTCTGTAACGGTTCGCATCAACATCCGTTGGAGGTTGAACTTTTCCGGCGGCGGCGGGAGAGCCAGCAGCGGGAGATCCGTCTCCTCACGGGTGCTCGCGGTTGCCCCGTCAATCAAAGTCTGAATCTTTGGGGCGAGGAGGAGCCGTCGCCGCTGCCGGAAGTTCCCCGGCCCTCGCAGAGGCCATTTTAACCGCCATGGCCGGATTCATTCCGATTCGCAACAACCTGGGGCGCACCGCCCGCCGGGCCCCCCTCTCCCCGCCGTTTCGCCGAGTTCCCCTGCCCTCGATCCCTCGCCCCGATCGACCTCCGTCCTCCTTTCACGATCGAACGGCGGCGAGGGCCCCTGCCGCGCGCAAAAGCTGACCGCTGCCCTCGCCCCTCTCAGGTGCGCTGGCACCGACCTTATTCGCCGCCGCCGCGAGCGAGCGGTTTTTTATTAAAACAGAAGGGACAACTGATGTCCGGAACGTAGCGAGGGTCTTGCTGGTCGCTCACGGTCAAGGGCATTTGACACTTGAAGCAGAGCTTGGACTGCGTCGCGCGCAGCGCGGGGTCCACCCCGACCCGGCGATCAAACACAAAACACTCACCGTCAAAGTGCGCGCCCCCGCATTCCTCAAAATACTTGAGGATGCCGCCGTCGAGTTGATGAACGTGCTTAAAACCGGCGCGCTCCATGTACGGTCCCGCTTTCTCGCAACGGATACCCCCGGTGCAAAACATCACGACGGGGCGCTCCTTCATTTCCTCGGGGAGGCGGGCGACCGCTTCGGGAAACTCGCGGAAGTGATCGATATGCGCGGGTAAAGCGCCGCGAAACGTCCCCAGCCGGATTTCGTACTCGTTGCGGGTATCGAGGAGCGTGATGGGGCGTCCTTCGTCGAGCCATTGTTTGAGCGTGCGCGCCGCGAGCTTGGCCGTCGGGCGCCTCGCCGGGTCGATCCCCGCAATACCAAAGGCGATGATCTCCTTTTTAATTTTCACCAGCATGCGGTTGAACGGTTGCTCCGCGCTGACGCTCTCCTTGGGCACCAGGTCGTTCAAGCCGGGCAGTGTGCGCAACGCCGCCAGCAGCGTGTCGATATTTTCACGGGTACCCGCGACGAAAAGATTAATGCCTTCAGGACTCAGCAGAATAGTCCCGCGGAGTTCGCCGAGCCGACACACCTGTTGCAGTTGCTCCCGCCACATCGGGAGATCTGCCATCGGCGTAAACTTGTAGGCCGAGATATTGATAAAAGCGGACATGCGTTGAATCGGAGCGAGAGGAGAGGAAGCGGGCTAATCAAAAGGGATCAAGCCAGCAGACCCGCGGGCCGATGGCCATCTTGGAGTGCTGGCGGTCCTCTCGGCGCGGGCGGGCAAGCCCGTCCGTCCGCGCTCGTCCGCGCCACGCTCGTCCGCGCTCGTCCACGCTCGTCCACACTCGTCCACACTCGTCCGGTCCGCGCCGCGCCGCGCCGCGCTCGTCCGCGCTCGTCCACGCCGCGCCACGCTCGTCCGCGCCGCGCCACGCTCGTCCACGCTCGTCCGCGCCGGTCCACGCCGCGCTCGTCCGCGCTCGTCCGCGCTCGTCCGCGCCGCGCCGCGCCGCGCCACGCTCGTCCGCGCTCGTCCGCGCCGCGCCGCGGCCGACCCGAGCCAGCCGCTACGGATGCTCCCGCGTTGGGAAACCCGCATAGGCCCGGCCGGGCAGGAGGCGTTCGTATTTCATCACCACGCTATGCGGAGCCACGCGACTCGCTGCGCCGATCTCCGCCCCGTAGAGAAGCACCGCGGAACGGCCCACGGAAGCGCCCTTGCGGATGGTCACGTAGTCCATCTTCAAAACGCGGTCCTCAAAAGTGTGCGCCTGAAACGTGCCTTCGACGGTGGCGCCATCTTCGATCAGGAGCATATCGGGATCCGCCAGCCCTTGCGCAAAGTCGCCGCTCAGCACCACCCCCCGACCGATCCTCACACCCACCGCGCGGAGCAGTCCATTCAGCCAAAAAGTGCCCGCCAGCAACTCGCCCGCGGGCGCCGCATAATACCCCCACGCCATGCAGTGAAAATCCCACCGGCTCGCCCAGCACGACCACAGCGGATGGACGCTCGGACGTACTCGGCCAATGAGACTCCACTTGATCAGCAGGGCGAGACCGGTGAGCGCGGCCAGCGCGGCCAAAGTCGCCAGCGGCGCCACGACCAGCACCATGGCGGGCCACGCCACGGTGGTGCCCGCCGCAACCAAAACAACGGACCACCCCGCCGCCACGAGCGCCGACCCAGCGGGCAAGGCCCAACGCAACGTATCCCAACACAGGCGACTCGCATACCGTACGGCGGAGGGTGCGCGGGTGAGCCCCTCATCCCAAGCGACGATCTCGCGCCGCGGCAACTCAAACGGCGGGTGCCCAAACCACCCCGCCCCGGGCCGCAGGGCCGCCAGTGCCGCCACGGTGCCGACGCCCAGCAGGGTATCATCCGGCAACTGCAGGCCCCCGCGGATAATCGCCCCGTTGCCAATAAAGTCACCCGCGCCCAAGCTCACCTTTTCGAGGGTAACAACTCCCCGGCGCACCCGCGGACCACCCAGGTAGACGCCGTCGGTGCAGAACGTCCGATCTCCGATCTCCACCAGCTCGGGAATACAGTCGATCAGGCTGCTGATTTCGCAACCGCGCCCAACCTTCATCCCGGCGGCGCGGAGCCAATGCGGCCACCAAAGGGTGCCCCACAGAAATTGCGAGGCCGAGTCGGCTATCTCGGTCTTTAAAGCCACCCGGACGTAGGCCCAGCCCCACCGGCTAATCACTCCGGGGCGAATCCGACCCAAAGCGCGACAGGCCAGGGCCTCGGTTGCGAAGGTCAGCGGGGTAACCACCGTCGCGAACGCAGCGAGGGCCAGCCAGGCGAGCACCGCTTCACCGGAGTGCGGCCACCCGACGAGGACCACCGCCGCGTCCACACCCGGCAACTGCGCCACGACCAGCGCGAGGAGCTCGGCCGGCACGGCCAGCAGAAGCAGGAGCAACCCACGGGCGGCGACCAGCTGGAAACCGGCTGTCATGGTAGATTGGATACAACCCGGGCCTTCCCCACGCGGAACCGCGGGCGTCTGACCCGCCGGGGCCGCCGGGGTCCCGGTCCAAACGGCCGACGGCGGGATTTTCTCACCGCGCATCAGCGCCGATCCGGAGGTGAGCAAGGCCTCGGCGCCGATCCGGCTGCCGGGCCCCACACCGGTGTGAACCTCCAGCGTGGCACCCGCGCCGATTTGAATGGGCCCGATCACGATCTGCCCGGCCTCAAGCTCGATCAGGCGCACGGTGGCATCCCGACCGACGCTGGCATCGTCGCCGATTTCGAGGAGATCCCAGCCGCCATGGTGCAGCTCGACGCCCCGACCAAGATGAACGCGCTGCCCCAGCCTCGCCCCGAGCGCGCGCAGGGCCATGTTTTGAAACTCCGTGCCGGCAATGAGCCACCACGGCACGGCCCGCGCGGTCCGTTCCACGATCCAATGCCGGAGGTGAAACCGACTCCACACCGGATACTGCCCCGCTGAATAACGACCGATCAGCGTCCGCTTCGTGATCACGAGCAGCAGCACCGCCAGCGGGACATAGGCCACCGCCGCAAGCAGCAAAACCGCCGGAGCCAACAAAACCAAGCCCGTGAGCCCCCACGCTTCGAGGAGCGCAGGTACACCATGAAACGTTCCGCCGTAGACGACGGCGGAGCCCACGATGAGGTCCTTCGCGATCCACGCGGTCTGCGCCACCGTGAAAATTCCCGGCCGGCCCCGGGGAGCGGGCGGGGCGAAGCCCGCCGCCGCCGGAGCGCGCGCCGCCGCGGGCCCGTGGATCCGGCCGGCGATGCCCGCGATGGTCCGGCCCTCGTAAAGATCACGCACGGTCGCGGCGGCGAGCTCGGGGATATCCCGCAACTGGGAGGTCGCGACCGCCGCGCTCAGCGAGTCACCTCCCAAGTCGCGAAAAAAATCCTCGTGGATTGAGACCGGCGTGGTGCGCTGAAACACCTCCCGGAAAACCCCTTCGAGCAATCGCTCGCGCTCCGTCCGAGGTGGCTCCGCGACAACTTCTCCTGCCGGATCGGCCGGGGCCGCGAGGACCGGTAACGCGCGGCGGTCCAGCTTGCCGCTGACCAAGCGCGGCAGCCGGTCGATACAGCCGATCCGGGCTGGCACCATGTACGAGGGCAAATGGCGCCCCAAGGCCGCAACCAAGACCCCCATATCCGGCGGGGCCCCCGGGTCTATCGGCACGATCAACCCCACCAAAACCTGCCGCGCGGCCTCGCCCTGCACCGCACAGGCCGCCTCGCGCACCCCGGCGCATTCCACCAACCGGGTCTCGATCGCCTCAAGTTCAATCCGATAGCCCCGCAACTTCACCTGGGCGTCGATCCTCCCGTAAAAATAATAGCATCCCGCCGGCGTGCGCCGCACCAGGTCGCCGGTCCGATAAATACGCCCCAGCCGCGGATGGATCGGAAACTTCGCCGCGGTCAGCTCAGGCCGCTGGTGGTAGCCTCGCGCGAGACCGATGCCGCCATGACACAGTTCACCAGCCTCACCGTCCGGCACTTCCTCCAGAGCGTCGTTCAACACCCACGCCGTCGCGCCTGGCACCGGCCGGCCAATCGGCAAATCATCGCCGCCGTTAATCGTTATCCGCATCGAGGTGACGGTGCACTCGGTTGGGCCGTAACTATTCTCCAGGCGGCGACCGGGGGCCCAACGCGCCGCCACGTCCGCGGTCAGCGCCTCGCCACCGACGTAGACCAGCTTGAGAAGAGGCAACGCGGCGACCGGATCCGCGCACCCCATCGCACGGAGCAGCGTCGGCGGCGGACAGAACGCCGTGATGCGCTCGCG
>Ga0114966_10005389_pt1 | contig 10831 bp, 13 predicted proteins | sample M_130207_XF_Meta_FD_87029 | JGI IMG/M metagenome (GOLD analysis project Ga0114966, IMG submission 87029) | Freshwater microbial communities from Lake Montjoie, Canada to study carbon cycling - M_130207_XF_MetaG | ecosystem: Environmental > Aquatic > Freshwater > Lake | place: Lake Montjoie...
GAACGGGTACGGGATTAACGGGAATGTACGTGTCGCGGTTGCGATCTGAGTTGGCTATCGACGGGATGGATATCTCACCGGAGATGTTGGCCCAAGCGAAGTTGAAGACTCGCGAAGATGGCAGCGTTGTTTATCGAGCATTGTATGAGCGGGATTTAACGCAGGCAGTACTCAATGAGAACGGGCCGTATGAGGCGTTGTTTTCATCTGGCACTTTTACGCATGGGCATTTAGGGCCAGAGTGTTTGCGTAATTTGCTCTCGCTACTGGCCGATGGTGGATGGTTAGTCGTTGGAGTTAACAACGAGCACTTTGAAGCTAGGGGATTTGCCGACGAACTTGATTCGTTAGTTGCAGCTGGCGCAGTGGAGAGCCCAGAGATTTTACGAATTGATGTGTACGAACCTGGCAGTGTGCACTACGGAGATCAAGCGCGAGTGATTGTTACCCGCGCGATTAATTAACGCCGATGAAATCCCATTTATTGCCATAAAGATCAACAAACACAACTACTTTTCCGTACTCCTCGGTACGCGGTTGGTCTATGAATTCGACGCCAGCATTTTTCATTCGTAGGTATTCTGCATCAAAACTATTCGTGTGTAAGAAAAAACCAACACGACCACCAGTTTGGTTTCCAATACGCGTTTGTTGCTCATTAGTTGCCGCACGAGCTAAAAGGATTGCCGCGCCTTTTTCACCTGGCCGCACAGTTACCCAGCGCTTTTCTGGCGACAAAACTGTGTCTTCCGTTAGCGTAAAACCAAGAGTTTTTGTGTAGTAATCGATTGCGCGGTCATAGTCATCGACAACGATCGTTGTCATGGCAAACTCGAGAGCCACTAGTTATCAGCTTTCCAGTACATACTCGAAGTATCGCGTTGCAAGATTCCGAACTCAATCATGTGACGGCGAAGGGCGGCGGTATCAGGGTGAAAAGTCGCGATAATTTCATTGAGATTCTTTTCTGGGTACATAACACCAGGCGAAAAAGAATCGGCAATTCGGTGCAATACAGCTAATTTTTTATTAGTTTTAACTGGGATCGTGATTAACGAGCCGTCAGGGCGAAAGAACTGCTCAATCTTTTCGGACATGTATTTATGGTACAGGGCAAAGGTGGACAGCTAAAGAAGACGTATCCTTGTAATGGGGTCTGTTTTGCAATATTTTTACGCAGTGAAACTCACCGACGATGGCGCAAGCAAAATAGTCGTTGGCCATTCTGCAGTACGTGCGGCAGCCAGAGATACCGAAAACTATTCATCGAATTTAATGGGTGATCGAGATGTCCGGACCTATCGCCAGATTCCATTAGAGCTTGATCCACCCAGACATCATGGGTTTCGCACGGCGCTTTCACCAATATTTATAAAGCCAACAATTGAAAAACTCATGCCACAATTTGATGAGATCGCTAATCGTTTGATCACAGATTTCATAAAAAATGGTGGGGGAGACTTGGTTAGCCGGGTCGCAATGCCGATGGTGCTTAACTGTCTGGGAGTCATTTACAACAGAGCCCAAGATGTCGAGGAATGGGCATCGTGGGGTTCAGATGTTTGGATTACAACAACAACTGGTCGAACCGGTGCGCATCTAGAGAGATACTTGACCCGAGTATTTGATGAGGCCGAAACATCTGCTGATGAAAACGTTTGGAAGTTCGTCAGCAAAATTGAAATCGATGGCCAACCAATTTCGCGCACTGAAATGTATGGAATCGCCAATGTTTTATTAGCTGGTGGACGAGACACCGTGATTAAATTGATGACAGCGATGATTTGGCATCTGGGTATAAATGCCGAGGACAGAAAGTTTCTTCAGAGTAATCCAGAGAGTTTGAAAACTGCGATTACAGAGGTTCTGCGCTTTGTTTCTCCACTTCCGGCCATGGAGCGAGCCCCGGCATCTCAGAAAAATCTGCCCGATGATCAACGCAATCCCGATGAGTACGTCAGGTTAAGTTTTGCCTCTGGCAATCATGACCCAGAGGCTTTTGAATCACCCGAAGTAATCGATATTCACCGCATACGCAATCCGCACTTGAGCTTTGGCTTTGGCCCCCACACATGTATTGGCAACCATGTGGCAGAGCTTGAGACGTTATCGCTGCTGCAGGTCTTTTTGGCGCGAATCAAGGACTGGGTGATTTCTAAGGATTCAGAAATCACCTTTACAACGGTCAATAAATCAGTGGTGCCAGATAGATTTCATACACTTGAAATCAGAGCGTTAGAAGTTTTACAGAAAAATTGATTTAGCGAACTGAACGTAAAACCGCAGTAACTTTTCCTAATATCTCGCATTGATCACCATCGATAGGTGCAAAGGAATCATTGGCCGGCAATAGCCAGATGTGGCCACCCTTGCGTGAGAAGGTTTTCACAGTTGCTTCGCCATCAATCATCGCGGCAACGATTTCTCCGTTGTTGCAATCTTTCTGCGAACGAATAACTACGTAGTCGCCATCGCAAATCGCTGCATCGATCATGGATTCACCGACGACTCTGAGCATGAATAAATCTCCGCCACCAACGATTGATTCCGGTAATGGGAAGCTCTCTTGGATCTCTTGTTCGGCCGTGATTGGCCCACCGGCTGCAATGCGACCAACCAATGGAATCATCCGCGTCTTATCTACAGGGACGTCATCGGGGGTGAGCTCAAGTGCGCGCCCCTTGCTTTCATCGCGGCGGATAAAGCCTTTGGCCTCGAGGATTTCGAGCTGATACTTCACCGATGCGGTGCTGGTGAGGCCAACGGCCGCACCGATTTCGCGCATAGACGGGGCATATCCGTGCTCGCTCATGGAGCTTTGGATAACGGTCAAAATCTCGGATTGGCGGGATGTTAAGCCTGCTGGGGTGCTCTCTTTGCTCATGGGTAAATGGTGACAGATATTTGCCAAAAATTCAAACACCTGTTCGAAAAATACTTGCCTTTTGTCAGTGGTGTGGTGTTTAATTGGATTATTCGAACACGTGTTCGGATACCTTCCCCAAGGTTTGGCAGTAAAAAGCACAAGGAGAACGACATGAGCGCAGTGGTATTTAATGCGACAGCCCCTCAAAGCAGTGTAAATCAAGGGTTTTCAGCGGTACAAAGATTGACCAATCCATCCGGTTCAACAGCTTCCTATAGCTTGTCTCGCCGTGGTCGTCTGGCTCGCACTCTCGTCGTTCTCTCGTTGGCCATTGTCATGATGGCCGGTTTCGCGGCTCGATCAGGGGCAGGGGAGCAAGTTCATTCGGCCCCGTCATATGTCAATGTGGTCGTGCCGGCAGGTGCAACGCTGTGGTCTGTTGCTGCGGCCTATAGCACTGGCGATATTCAAGCTATGGTTGAGGCGATTCGTGAGGCTAATAATTTATCTGGCTACGACATTGCAGCTGGCGCTCGCCTGAGGGTCCCACTCGCTTAAAACCTTTACCTGCTTGAATCCCAGTAAAGAGGGGTGGCCTCATAATTCTGCTCGATACTACTCATGGGTAAGTAAACCCATCTCCCTGCATTCTGTAATTCTGTAAGTACTCTTATACGCGACCCCTTGGGATTCCCCGCCCAGGCGATTTGGACATATTGACACTGTTGTCAGGTATGGATCCTCCACACCTGATTAGGGAATGGAGGTTGAAATGGCACAAAGCAATTCCTTACCCTCTGATTTTGGAGGCGGCGATAATTTTACCCGAAACTCAACGGGCTTAGTGAGAGAAGTATCTCGCTGGGATGCACTCATTATGAATACTCTGGGAATGAACGTTGCATTGGGAGCGGTTTTCCTTTTGCTGCAGGCACCAGGGAATTTCCCAGGCGGAAATATGCTGCTCGCAATTTTGATTGGCACGTTAGTCATGGCGTTCACACTCCTTTGGGTTTACGCTGAATTTTCAGCTGCTATGCCACGTTCTGGTGGCGACTATGTATTCGTGAGTCGCACACTTCACCCAATGCTTGGTTTCCTGATGTCTTGGAGCCAGGGAATGTGGTTAACGTTTTTCTGGATTGGGTTTAATGCATGGTTCGCTTTAATATTTGCTGTACCAACTGCATTTACAACTATCGGAGCTGTTACTGGCCAGACCGGCTGGATTTCTGCAGCCGCTAGCCTTTTGGGTAAGCAGACATTCTTAGGCGTTACCACTCAGTGGTGGGTTCTTGTATTTGGAACACTCATCACCGTTGCCTTTGCACTTCTTCTTATTTATGGATCGCAAGTTTACTGGCGCGTTCAAAAATGGCTCTTTGGAATTGCCGGATTGAGCATTTTAGTTATGGCATTTCTATTAGTTTTCAAGAGCGGAAATGTTGCGGATGCTTGGAATAAATTTGCGATGGCGAACAAGAGTCTGGCATTCGACGATGTCGTTACCACCGCTCAAGCAAGTGGATTTACTGGCATAGGTGCTAGTTTTAGCATCACATCCACAATATTGATGATGCCTTGGGTATTTTTTGTGGTTGGTTATGCGCAAGGATCAGCTCAAATTGGCGGAGAAGTGAAAAGGGCCTCAAAGACTCAATATTTCGCAATGGTCGGTGGTGTACTAATCAATGGTTCAGTTCTTGCCGCGATTGTTTGGGCTTATCAAAGCGCTGTGGGACAGGATTGGGCACGTTCACTTTCATTCCTTAGCAACAACGCTGCCGATAAATTAAATATGCCTGGAGGAATCCCGGCTGGAGTAAACCTCATCACTAGCTTGCTAACTGGAAGCGTTCCACTGCTGATCATTATGGGAGTTGGACTTCTACTATGGGCGGTAATGGGAACTCCATTGTCGATGTTGCAAGCTACACGGTACATGCTTGCTTGGTCGCTAGATGGGGCAGTACCTAAAAAATTAGGTCATGTCAATGAAAAAACACACACTCCAGTAAATGCAATTATTTTCTGTATTATTACCGGAGAGGTTGCATTGATGGCGCTGATTAATCTACCAAATGCAAGTTTGCTAGGTGCTCTACTTGCGCAGATTATGGCGTTCATTGTTGTCAGCATCGCTGGAATCTTCTTTCCTTACCGTCTTAAGTCAGTATGGGAGGGTGGAGGTGGTCGTCGACTTTTCGGAATTCCAACCGTTACCCTTGCAGGCATGGGCGGGGTTGTTGCACTTGGTGGGTTGATGATTATGTTTATTACCAACTCAACAATTAACGCTACCTTCGCAGTTACCAGAAGGATTTCACTCCAATTTATGATCGGAGTAATTGTTATCGGAATCATTTGGTACTTCGCAGCAGCGGCTGTTAACAAAAGCAAAGGCATAGATGTAACTCTTGCTTATAAAGAAATTCCGCCTGAGTAAAAGTTAAAAGCTAACTAACATCGGGTTTGGCCATTTGCGCCAAACCCGATGTTAGTTAATTACATTTTCGAGAATTGGAATGCGAGCATTTGCCATGAAGTCGGCCATGATTTTAGGTAACTTAACCATTGACGACGTCGTCTTGCCAGATGGCACAACTATTATGGGTTCACTGGGCGGAAACGTGATTCATGCTGCAACAGGTGCCTTCATTAACGGTGTTTCACCTGTCACCATTGCACGTATGGGAGATGATTTCCCCACAACTGCCCTTCAAAAATTCGAAGCTGCAGGTTTAACAATCGAATTTATGATTCCAATCAAAGGGCCAACTGTGAGAAATTGGGTGATTTATGAGTGGAATGGAGAGAGAACGTGGCTGTATCGGACCGATAAAAAGAGGTCTTTAGAAGTCTCGCCTGAACCAGAGGATATAACACCTCGTGCAATTGAGGGTGTGAGCGTTGCCCATATTGCAGCTATGCCGTTGCGAAATGCCGAGAGTTTAGTAGCTCGATTACGACATCTTGCACCAGAGATTAAGATTATTCTAGATACGCATGAGGACTGGATTGATGGATATCAAGAGAGAGTTATTTCTCTTGCCCAGAAAGTGAATTATTTCCTACCGAGCAAAGAGGAAGTAGTAGTGCTCATGAAAACTCCGGAGTTGGAGATCGCAATGGCCAAACTTGCCCAGGAAAACATTGAAACTGTCGTTGTAAAAGCCGGCGCCCAGGGTGCCTTTCTCTTAAATAATGATGGGTTTAGACATATTGAGGCGATAGCAACACAAGTGAAGGACACGACTGGCGCAGGGGATGCTTTCTGTGGTGGTTTTACTGCAGGAGTCACCCATGGTTTACCAACTTATGATTGTATTGTGATGGGATGCCAGACGGCTGGCCGCGCTATCCAAAATTCGGGAAGTCTAAGATTGCTTGAAGTTTAGTTTTTCATTGTGCTTATTAGAGTGAGGGAAAAATATGAGCGAGCGTAATGACGACATTCAAGTCATGTTGGCGGAGATCTTACTGATTCCAGAAGTAATGCAAAATTGTCTCAATGACGAAGGTGGACATATCCGTGGGCTAGCTCAAAGCATTGTGGATACCAATGTAAAACACATCTGGTTAACTGGTTGTGGAGATTCAGCCTTTGCAGGCTCCGCTGTTTCACTTGCCTTTGTTAAGGAAAGCAAAATAAGTACACGTGGAATTCATGCAATGGATTTAGCAAGGTATGAAGTCAGGTATCTTCCAGAAGATAGCCTTGCAATCGGTCTATCTTTTTCTGGGAAAGTTGGTCGAACTACAGAGGCGGCAATCCAGGTCAGAAAATTTGGCCATAGATTTGTGGCACTAACAAATAACCCTGATGGACCCTTAGGACTAGCTTCTAGTGAGATACTTCCAATTGACGTACCAACATTAGGATTTTCTCCTGGAACCTCATCGTATGTTGGAATGTTAACGACCTTATTCGCACTTGCTGCAGAGATATCTTTAATAAAGGGATCTAGTAAATTAAAAGATGAGTTATCTCAAATTCCATTTATTGCAGGCAAAACGCTAGATATATGTAAGAAGCCAGCGCTCGAGGCGGCGGAAATAATTGCAAAACACGAGTGGGTGGCATTTATAGGAGCTGGTCCAAATGAGGCAACCGCCAGATTTGGGGCCGCAAAGTTGTTTGAAGGACCGCAGCAAGTTGGCATCAGCACAAATCTTGAGGAGTGGGCTCACGAAGAATATTTTGTGACTAAGGAGAGTACCCCTGTTGTCGTACTTGCACCGAGTGGAGCTAGTGTGGACCGAGCTAAAGAGATCATCAGTGAGATTGATTTTCTTGGAGCTAATGCCCTTGTGGTTTCTGATCAGAACTTAGGATTTAATTCTTTACACATACCCATATTTAAGACTGTCAGTGAAGAGTTAAGCCCGCTCCTAACATGTTTGCCGATGGCTCTCATAGGTTTCTATTTAGCCGAACTTCGAGGAAAGAAAAGTTACAATTTTAAGGACGAAGAAACCAAAGTTGAACACTATGAAACGATTCATAGAGCAACTGTCGGCGAACCCGCATGAAGATAGAAACATTAGAGGACACTCAAAGCGAGGGTTTTAGAATCGTTGATTTAGCTCGGGAATCTGGACTTATTACTAAATTGATCGGTGGGTTAGGGATAGCTGCACACGATCATCGCTCTTTACCGGCGGCTCTCAAACGCGAATTTGGAGATATTGATTTAGTCATAGGGCGTAAAAATGGTGGCCAACTATCTGATTTCCTGACCGCAATGGGATACGAGGCTAATAAACGCTTTAATGCGCTCCATGGCGCAAAGCGTTTATTATTCTATGATGTTGAGAAACAACGCCAAGTCGACGTTTTTGTGGGTGAATTTAGCATGTGTCACAAACTTAATCTGGAAAACTTCCTAGAGGTTCATCCTCGGAGTTTGACTCCTGATTATCTATTGTTAACAAAACTTCAGATTTTCGAAATTAACCACAAAGATCTACTAGATATTTTAAGAATTCTTTATATGCATGCAACAGAAAGCGAACATCCGGACTGTGCTGGGATTTCGTTGACCAGAATGAATCAAATTCTTTCGACAGACTGGGGTTGGTACACAACCGCGGTTGATAATTTGAAAAAGGTAAAGGAAATTTCAGAAAAGACTCTCACCATAATGGAGTCAAATGAAGTCAAAAGTAAGATTTCAACGATGATCGAAAGAGTCGAATCCGAGCCAAAGAGTGCAAAGTGGAAGGCGCGAGCTTTGGTCGGGCGTAAGAAGATCTGGTATGAGATACCAGAAGAAGTCAACGGAGCGAGGTGATTTATGAGGGATTATAAGTTCTTTTTTGCAACCGATATCCACGGTTCAGATTTATGTTTAAAGAAATTCCTTAATTCTGGAAAGTTCTACGATGTTGACGCAATCATTATGGGCGGTGATATCACAGGAAAAATGATCGTACCGATTATAAATAATGAGGATTCGACTTATTCTGCTTCAATATTTGGTCGTAAAAGAACGGTGAACCTAGATGAATTATCCCAACTGAGAAAATTTATCTCTGACGCAGGGTTTTATCCCCACGAAATCTCACCCATCGAACTTGATTTCTTAAAATCGAACCCAGAGGCGGTGGACGTTCTATTCAAGGAGTTAATGCGTAAAACTATGGCTAATTGGCTGGATTTAGCCGAAGATCGTCTCAAGGGGACTGGAATCGAAGTTATTTTTGCTCCAGGAAATGATGATCCGTTCTTTATAGATGAAATGCTGAGCGCTAGCGATCTTGTTGTAAATCCGGATGGGCAAGTGATCGAACTACCCGGAGGATTTCCGATGATCTCAATTGGATATTCAAACATTACTCCATGGTCATCCCCAAGAGAACTAGAGGAGTCAGCACTTGCCCTCGTGATTGAAGAGCAGATATCCAAACTAGAGAACCCAGAGCGAGCAATCTTCAATCTGCATGTTCCACCAAAAGATACGAGTCTTGATCAAGCTATGTTGCTTGATGATGATTTCCGGCCGATCATTAAAAGTGGAAGCCCTGTTATTGCAGGAGTTGGCAGTACGGCCGTACGTGAGGCGATTGAGAAATACCAACCGATTTTGAGCCTTCACGGACATATCCACGAATCACGGGGTGAGGCAAAGATTGGGAAGTCTTTAGCGATCAACCCTGGAAGTGAGTACAGCGAAGGAGTGTTGCGTGGCGCAATTGTTACGCTTTCACAGAAGAAAGGCATTAAGGGTTATCAATTTGTCTCCGGATGAGAGTAAAAAATTACTTGTTGGCATTATTGGTTCAGCCCGCTTGACACAGGAGGATTTACGATGGAAACAAGCTTCAGATTTAGGTCGAGCACTCGCCGCTCAAGGGCATGTGGTTATGACTGGGGGCTATGGCGGATTGATGGCGGCTTCTGCCCAAGGCGCTATCGAGGGTGGTGGATTAACAATCGGCTTACCAATGTCGAAGTGGACTCACTTGACTCCTGACGAATCCAACACTCAACTGTTATGGTCAGAGAGTTATTTTGAGCGTTTAGAACAGTTATTAACTGCCGATTTTTTAATTGTCTTAGATGGCGGAATCGGAACTCTTTCAGAGTTGGCACTAGCTTGGGCAATAGGACAGACTGAAGAGACTTACACTCAAGTGATAATTATGGGCGAAGGGATCAAAAGGATGGTTGATAATCTTAAGAGCTCCTTGGTAATCTCAGAGTCTGATTTAGAGGTGATAAAAATTGTTGACTCAGTAGAGGCGGTAATGGCACACATAGAGGCCCTAGGTGGAACACCTCATTCATCTAGTGGAGCTCTCGGATGACTCCCGTGAGCGAAAAGAGTGAGTTTAAATTAGTAGGAGTGATTCACTTGCCCCCATTACCAGGTGCGGTTAATTTTCAAAATTTAGATGTTAGAAAAATTGCAAGGATTGCAGCCAAAGATGCTGCGAACTTAGTTAGGGCTGGCTTCACACATGTAATGATTCAGGACGGCAATGATTTTCCTCAACCGACATCTGCAAATATCGCAACGATTGCTACTCTTTCAGCAGTTGGTTTAGCGGTCAGGGAGGCCATTGAAGCTCCTTTAGGAGTGATTGCTGGACATAATGATGGAGCGGCTTCAGTCGCTATTGGCAAGGCCATTGGTGCTGACTTTATCCGAGTCAAAACTCTCACCGGGGTTGCTTCAGGGCCAAATGGCTGGATTCAAGGCTGCGCGCATGAAGTAGCCGCTATGAAGCGCCTGATTGAATCAGATATTGAAATTTGGGCAGATGCGAACGAAGTTACTAGTAAGCCGAAATTTCCAGATAAAACATGGGCGGCACGGGAGTCTCTTAATTTCGGCGGCGCAGATAAAATTATTATTACCAATGATTTGGGATCGGAGTTTGCACTGCAGGAGATTGAAATGGTGAGATCTAACATTGGAGCAAAAGTTGATTACATTGTTGGTGGTCGCGTGACCTTGGCAAAGTTACTGATGGTAATAGAGGCGGCAGAAGGTGCGATTATTGGGAGCGCCATCAATGTCTCAGGATTGTCGGAGACATTGGTAGATATTAAAACCGCCGAAGCGTTCGGGAGAGCACTAGAGCTGAGTAAATAGAGATCGTTGTTCGTAAGCTTGTATGATAGCCTTTACTTATGGCTCCTAAGGTAAAGGCTAAGAAAACTGCTAATAGGCCAGCCTTAAAACGTAAAGTTACCGTGCAACGCAAGGGTCGAACATCCACATCCCGGTTGAGTTCAAAAAATCAATTGACAGTCCCCGTAGATATTCTGCGAAGAGTGGGTCTAGATGTTGGGGATGAAGTGGAATTTATACTGAATAACGCTGGTTTTATTGAGATTCAAGCCGCAGGTATTAGAAATCCAATTTTAGATTTAGTCGGAGCTTTTCCAGGAGTCTTTGACGCCTTTGATCAAGAGAGTGAACGAGCTTCGTGGGATTAGTTCTACTCGATTCATCA
>Ga0114966_10005390_pt1 | contig 10831 bp, 20 predicted proteins | sample M_130207_XF_Meta_FD_87029 | JGI IMG/M metagenome (GOLD analysis project Ga0114966, IMG submission 87029) | Freshwater microbial communities from Lake Montjoie, Canada to study carbon cycling - M_130207_XF_MetaG | ecosystem: Environmental > Aquatic > Freshwater > Lake | place: Lake Montjoie...
AGCGAAGTTGCAGATGGTTGCGGATTACACTACGTGGATTGGGCAGTATGAAAAGGCGATGGCGACTCTGCCGCCTGCTGGGCCGTTTTTGACCCTCGCAGAACGCGAGTCGCAGGCGATTGCCCTTGCGGATATTGCGGTGCGTGAAACGCAGGGGACAGGATTCCCAATCGACCTCGCAAAAGTACAACGTGGCGGCCCCGCCGTAAAAATCTGGTTGCAGTTTTATAACTATATGAACACGATGTACCAGCAAAGTTATAGCTCGTGGAAGCAACTAGATGTAAAAAAACCGGAGAGCATTGGCGTGTTCGCGGCAGACCTCCTCTTGCTCTATGTCGCCCCGCAAGCGATTGAACTTGCGTGGCGCGGTGCCGTGGGCGGTGGGGGTGGCGATGATAAGGACGCCTTCTGGCTGAAGCTGTCGAAGCGCATTGGAGCCTTTGCCGTAGGACAGGTGATTGTGCTTCGTGAGATTGCCTCGGCAATGCAGTCCTATCGTGGCTACGAAGGGCCAGCGTCTGTTCGATGGATTTCCGCGCTGGCAGATCTCGAAAAACAGATCGCACAGGGGATGGCAGATACGGCATTCTGGCGTTCTCTCAACCTGTCAATGGGCATCCTCTTGCACTATCCTGCGGCTCAGTTGGATAGATTTGTCCGAGGGGTGAATGCGCTCAGAGAAGGGCGTACTACGAATCCGTTGGCTCCTATCTTTGGCCCACCGTCTACTTCACGGAACTTGCGATGACAATCACTACAACTACGGCGCGGAACGATTACATCGGCACGGGGTCTGCTGGCTACTACGCCTATACCTTCCGCATTTTTGCGGCGACTGACCTGCTCGTAGTCATTCGCAATACCACGACAGGCCTCGAGACGCCCCTTGCCTATGTGACGGACTACAGCGTCACAGGCGTAGGCGAGGGCGCAGGCGGCACTATTTTTCTGATTAGTGCGCTTCAGGTAGGCTACACGATGGCAATCACTCGCGTGGTGCCAATCGTGCAGGATACGGATCTCCGGAATCAGGGGACATTTTATCCTCAGACCTACGAAGATGCGCTCGATTATCTGACCGCCATCGACCAGCAACAAGAAGATGCGATTGAGCGAAGCTTGAAACTGGGCGATGCTATCAACCCCGCCAACTTTGACACCGCGATTTCGACGGTGCCTGCTGGTGCATACCTGCGTGTCAATGCCACAGGCGATGCCTTTGAAGCGGCGGTCGGTGATCCGAGCAGTGCCAGCTTTACACAGTCTGGCGTGGGAGCTGTTGCTCGAACGGTCACAAGTAAGCTCGGCGACATTGTCAGCGTCAAGGATTACGGGGCAGTCGGCAACGGGGTCGCGGACGATACCGCCGCATTCCAAGCCTGCGCGACTTACCTCAAGTCCGTGGGCGGGACGATGTATATCCCTCGCGGCATATATTTGCTGACCGCTCCCATCGACTTTACCTGCAATGTGGGTGTTACCAATCGCGGGATTGCGGTGCTTGGCGAAGGCACGGGAACCGAAGATGGGCTATCGACTATTGCCCCGTTGGTGATTGGACAGCACACCGGACACGTATTCGATTGTGCGGGACGCCGCGATATGACTTGGCAGAACTTGTGCGTCTTTGGACACGCTAGCACCATTCCGCAGACAGGGTGGTTCTTTGCGCGGAATACCGCAGGCAGTGGTGCAGGACGGCATCGGTTTATCAATGTCCGCGCCGAAGGGTCATTCACGAAGGCGGCAGTCTACCAGTATGCGTCAGAAGAGAATGATTATATCGCTTGTTTTATGGTCAACAACAGACGTAATACTGCCGTGTTTATTACGACAGGAACAAACATTCTGGGGTTGACCTCCACGTTTATGAGTATTGCCACGGGAAGTCAGTCGAACATTGTGTTGAATATCAATGGCGGCTCGTGGTTCGCCGCTGGTGGCACCTCGACCGTATTTCAGCTTGAAGCCACTGGAGATGTCACTATTGATAAAGCGTGGATCGCGTGTTTCGATGCGACCTCTGGTGGACGATCGTTGGTGCTTATTGATGGTACGAACTCGGACAACGCCAACATTGCTATCACGCGATGCAAAGGCGAAAACAATACGAATAATGTGACGTATGGCGTAATGTTTGCCAACGGAACGCGCAATCACTCCGGGATCTATATTGAAAATAACTTTTTCTATGCAACGAACTCGGCGATTTACGCAGACGCAGGGCAATCATTGTATCAATGCACAATCAAGGGATTGCTTATAGATACCACTCCCACGGGAGTGCGTTTGCAAAATACGTGGAAATGTTATTTTCAGTTAGGATACACCGGCATTATTATTGCGGGGACTAGCACTGGCGATGTAATCTTCGCGGACAATGCCAATGTTTCTATCGGGACTCGCGTTGATACGCTGGTGCTGGACAATGGAACAGGCAATGTCATCCCGACCAGCACCCGTGGCGTTGATTACCGATACGCCGTTCATACCACACAGACGTTGCCGTCGAGCGTTCTCGCGGATTATTACACCGCGACTTTTACGCCCACGCTTGCAATCGGCGCAGGCGCACCCACATCATACACCCTTCAGCAAGGCAGTTTCACAAAGATTGGCAATCGTGTCTTCTTTGATTTGGCGTTGACCATCAACGTGGTGGGCGCGGCAACGGGCAACTTGCAAATCAACGGTTTGCCCTATGCGTGTGCCACGGCCAGCGGATCGTATCCCGTAATGGCGGTTGACGTTGTCGGTATCAATCTTGCCGCTGGCATTCCTGCGGTCGATATCGTAAATGGAAGCTCAACGCTTGAGTTGACGATTACGACAAATGGAACTCCCACCGGAAAGTCATCGATGACGGAAGCCAACTTGAGGGCGGCGTGTCGATTTACCATTAGCGGACAGTACCGTGTCTAACCTCACGGGACACTTGCGATGACCCCGTGGCACGGACACTATATCGTCGGCGTAGCCGGGCTGATGGGCGTGACGCTCAACGTACTGGGTGAGGCAACTCCTCACCCATACTCCGCGCTGTCTGATCCCACGACGATTGGTCTTGCAGTCGCGGCGGTTGTCGCGTTCGTTGTGGTGCGAGAACGGGGCTTGAAGAACGAAGCGGAAATCATTGTGTTGCGGAATGAGCATCAAGAAGTGATGCGGCGACTGGAGCGTGGGATGAGCGAGATACGCCAAGAGATTCGGGAGTCGCTCGCCGTCCCCCTCCTCACGGTGACAAAGTTAGAGACTGAGGTGGCACTTGCACATCAGCGTATAGCTTCGCTGGAATATCTTGAACGGGAGTAATACCGATGAAACATTTATTGGCGGGATTGGTGGCGGTCGTAATGTTTGGACTCGCCCTTTTCGTGATCTGGACGAACCGCACTCATATCGGGCTGGCTGAGATGTGCTTTGCAGGTGGCTTCGTGATGGTCGGCGGTGGCATCCTCGCTCCGCTGGATCTGAAGGAAGCATTGGGGCCGCTCGGTATTGTGGCGAAGATTGCGCGGGGAAAGGATGTCAGCTAATCCGGTCGATGTGGCGCGGTTGTTTCTGCACATTCGCGAGGCAGGGCCGAACACCGGACAGCGCGTTGAGGGCATTCAGAAGTGGTGTGGCGGGGTGGCAGGGCAGTCGTGGTGCTGTTACTTCGTAACGATGGTGCTGGATCTCTGCTACGGGGGGCAGTCTCCCATCCCACGGCAGGGCGCGTGTCAGGGCGTCTACGACCTCGCCAAGCGGAAGGGCTGGGTGACGGCGACCCCAAGCGTTGGAGACATCTATCTGTATGTCACCGCCGCTGATGACCACGCGCACCATATTGGCATTGTGACCCAAGTCAACCCGCTGGCAGGCATTAGCGGCAACACATCTGAGGATGGCACCTCGAGCAACGGTGACCGTGTTGCAGAACACGGCATTTCTGCAAAAGTGTTTGTCGCGTACCCCCGCTAACACCGCACTGGGGATTCTCTCGTCGGAGGACATATGACGGTTGTGTTGGCGATTGTTAGCGATCTCCACGCAGGAAGCACGGTAGCGTTGTGTCCACCCACCATCGTCCTTGATGACGGCGGGGAGTATGTGGCGAGCAAGGCCCAACAATGGCTGTGGCACAACTGGCTCACCTACTGGAAACGTGTGGATGCCGTCCGGAAGGCGAAGAAGGCGCACCTGTACACGGTGTTCAATGGGGATGCCACCGAGGGGTCGCACCACGGCACTACGCAGATCCTGTCCGGAAACCCGACCGCGCAAGCCGCCGTCCTCAATGCGGTACTTGAAATCCCTTTGGCCCTGCACCCTGACCGCATTGCGATTATCCGTGGGACAGAAGCGCACGTAGGCGCATCGGCGTGTTACGAAGAGCGCATTGCCATCGGGCTAAAGAAGGACAAGCGTCCCGTGATTATGGAAACGCAAACAGGCAACGGGTCGCATTGGCACCTGCGGCTTGAGGTCGAGGGCATCCGGTTGGATTTCGCGCATCACGGACGGGTAGGCAGTCGCCCGTGGACAAAGCCAAACGTCACCGCCAACCTTGCCGCTGAGATTTTCTACTCTCACGCACGATCCGGAATCCCCCATCCGCACTTGGCGATTCGGTCGCATATGCACCAACTGGTGGATACGCACGACCAGCATCCGACACGGGTGATTCAGACCCCTGCGTGGCAGTTAGCTACGGCCTATATCCACCGCATTGCCCCCGGCGCGTTGTCAGACATCGGCGGGTTGATTGTGACAATCGACAACGGCGTAATGGACGTTGAGAAGGTGATGTTTACTCCTGACCCCAGCCCCCTGTATCGATTATGACCATTACCACCGCTGAGATTATTCAAGCGTTGCACGATGCGCGGAGCCGATTGCCGTCTCGTCCTGAGGGAGCGCATACGGTCACCGAGATTGCTCGTGCCACGGGATGGTCACGCAACGCCGTGCTTCAGCGTCTGTATGTGTTGCGTGATGCGGGAGTGTTGGAGGCCACCCACGTGTCGTTGCCCTCGATTGATGGGCGTGTCTCGACGGTGCCTGCGTATCGCACGATTGTTCGTTCGCGCAAAACCAAACGGTAACGCCTTATGACACGATGGCCTGCGATTCCCCGCACGGTGCGCGGGGCGGGTGGCCCGATTCGGGTGCGACAGATCCAGCGCGTCCGCACGGATGACAACGAAGCGGCGTGGGGAACGTGGGAACTCGGGACGCGCATCATTCGTTTAGACCGGAACGCCCCGCCTGAAATGAAGTGGCGCACGTTTTATCACGAGTTGGCACACGCCGCGCTGGATGATGCGGGGATCAGCAATCTGTTTTCTGCCGATGGCAACGAAACACTCTGCGATGCAATGGCATCGGCTCGGATGCAGGAACTCCGAGGTCACCTCAAGCTGACCGACTGATGCGTACTCTGGGGACGCGCTTCGCCGTTGGTTGTGTTGTCCTTGGCATCAGTGGTCTTCTGCTGTGGCACGACACCTCCACTCACGCACTGCTCGAGACCGTGACGGCTCAACACCAGACCGATTCCATTGTCGCTCGAAAGGCCAGCCAAACTGCCGATAGCGTACTGCTCGTTGCGGACAGTCTGCGGCACCACTACCGCACCGCGCCGGCGGTCGCTCCTTTGCTAGCCCAGAACCTTGCTCTTCAGGACTCCCTCGCCAAATCGCGTCAGGTGGCCCTAGAAAGCCTTGTTGACTCGACGGCAGGGCTTGATAGCCTTCGGGTGGTGATACGCCGTCTGGTGGCCTCTGGGGCGCACGGCGACAGTGTCAGTCACGCCCTCATTGAGGAACTCGGACGGCAGGTGGTCGAGGCGGGGCAGGTCATTACACAGGACAGCCTGAGCCTGACCGCGATGGTACGGGCTCGGGACGCCGAGCGGACACGGGCGGTCAGTGCCGAACGGTTGGCGGCGGCGTGGCGGCAGGAAGCCGCTCGCGTGGGATCGGAACGACGAATGTGGCAGATCCTGTCAGGGGGTCTTGCCGTAATGGCGTTCCTGCGACCCTAACGCAGAACGCTCCCGTGGGCCTACACGGGTGATCCACTGGTTTGGGGTGCGTTGCTCAACAGGTCGACCGCATCGAGAACAGATTCGAACACACAAACCTCGCCACAGGGTATGCTGGCGAGGTTTGTCGTTAGTCGTGCTGAGTGGAACGAATCCGTCGACGGGCGATGCGTTCGTCAGTCAGTACGGTTTTCTTGTAAGCGCGGAGTGCGGCGATGGGCGATGCGTGATGCACAGATCCGGTGTGCGCGGATTCCGGTTGCCAGCCAGCCCACCAATGCTGTCCGTTACACACAAGGTCAGCGGGGTGTTCCGCAAGGAACCCGAGCAAGTGCTTGAGTTCCCCCAATGCTTTGAGTTCCATTGCGGCTTCGCGCATTACCCGCTCACGTTCACCAGTCCCCTCGAGTGACCATTGCACAAGGCGGTTGATAAGAGGCGTACTCATTGCGCTCTCTGCGGGAACACACCACGGCGCAAGCGCGGCTTGAGTTTCGGAAGCGCGGCGTTAGCCACTTCTACCGCAGTCGGCGGTAGGAAACGGCGACCTAACGCACGACCATACGAGCGTTGCCCATCGAGGGCGCATTCCAGATTGTGAGCGCGGGTCGCGGCGGTGTTGTATCGCCAGTAGCGGACAGTCAGCATTACTTGGCCTTCTTGGGTTTAGGTTCGCCACGGAAGCCACGGTCGGCCCAGTTGGTCACCGTGATGATGGGATGAAAGCGACCAGCCAGTACCGCCGTAAAATCCTCGAGCGTTCCACAGCCTACGCGATGTCCGCAAGCGTTGAGCGCACACAGCAACTCATACTGCGCTCGCGTTAGTTGCCCTCCTGCGCGTTTCACTTCCCACCAGAGCGCGGTCTTGTGCTGGGCGTTGACGTACAACCGATCCGGAATGCCCTCGGTTTGCATTGTTGCTCGCGCTTGCGAGAACCGCACGACCTGCCAGCCACACTTCTTGGCGAGTATATCGCATAGCTTTTCTTCGTCCTTCTCGGAACGAATGTGCGGAGTTGTGGCAATCTGCAACACGGTCTTTGAAATCTTTGGGCGGGGCATTAGGGGGTCTCTCGTGGGATAACGGTGCCACGCATCCGGAGCGCACGGCGCACCATCGCGGGGGTCACGCCGCCGAACTGCTTGGCGGTCGCCTGTAATCCCTGCGCTCGGACAGCGTGATAGAGCTGGTCGTGCTGAGCGAGCCACAACACTTTCTCGCGCATCGACATTGTCTCGCTGAAAACAGGCCGCTCGTCGCGCTCGTCGGGATCATCTCGATAGGGCGAATCATCGGTCACGGTGCCACCGCCCAGATTGCCATCCCATCGCGGCGTCCCGCCTTGACCAGCTCACCTGCGTGGTACAGCTCGGACACGCGCTTGCGGATACTACTGGGTGCGAACCCCGCGAACTCGCCGCGGGTCTCCAGTTCTCGAGCAGTCTGCGGCCCTTCGCTGTCAAGGATGGCGAGCAGTCGTGCGCTGACCTGCGCTCGGGTCGGCAGTTGCCGCACGGCGGCGTATTGGCTCTCGACGCTATCGTCGCCGCGCACCATTCCCCGCAGTGTGTGGGTGGGGGTGGCGGCAACGGCGGCTTCGACGGGATTGAACAGATCGAGACTATCAAGCGGCACCTGCTTGGCTCGCGGCTTGGTACCAATGATATCCCAGTCGGGGTTATGGGTTCTCATTTCGGCTCCGTCTGCAGGTAATACAGCCACTGCCCATCGCGCCGAATCACTTCAGAGATGGATTCAATGGCGTCATTCAACACGATGTACCGCGCACGGTCGAGGTTGCTCTGCTCGATGAACGCTTTGTACTCGGCTCGCACGTGAGACAGGGCATCGACTTTCCCTTCCGTCAGTTTGACTTCAGCCTGCGCGGCCTCGTCACGGACGCGCAGTTCAGCCACCGACAACATAATCTTGCGGGTCGCATCCCAGCCGCCGAACGGCCCATAGAGGCTCGCCAGCGGGGCCACCTCGGCGACCAGCGCGGATCGCGTGGCGTGGAGGGCATCGAGGCTCTGCAGTCCTGCTCGCGCCTCGAGTTCAGCGCGAGCGTCCAGCGGCGACACGGGGAGTTTCAGGACAGGCGCAGACATTAGCGGCCTCCCTTGTTCAACGAAATCCAGATGGTCGCCGTAGCGGACTGCACCACAGGCTCCGTGACGGCACAGCCTAGTTGCTCGGCGACCTGCGCCATCAGGCTGGTGTACTGCTGGACGATGCCGTACACGGCAGAGGTCGCGACCGCAGGAGATGCAACATTTGCGCCGTATGGGAAGTCGGTGCGCTTGGTCTTAGGAAGCGATTCTGGGGCATCGAGATCTGTGGGCCACGGGTTCTCGTCGTCCTCAGGCGGCAAGCCTGTCCGTGCCTTGGCCTCGGCGGCAGAGGGCGGGGCCACGCGCTTGCTCGACGGCACCTGCGCCTTCGCCTCAGCACCGCTCGAGACGGACAAGTTCCAGAACGGCTTGCCGTTTGCGCCCAGCTTCTCGGAGCGGCTGACGGTGATGTAGGAGCCGATGAGATCTTCCATCGCCCCAGCTTTTAGGTTGGGGAGCTGACGGTCGAGCGCGGCCTTTGGGCCTGTGATGATGTCGCCGTTCGCGGCGTGAAGCTTGTAGTCGGGCCAGTTCCCCTTGGTGTCGAGTTCCACCTGCTGGAGAAGGAAGGTCTCGGAGGAGCCAGCTTCGGTCAGTTTGATAAAGGGCATTGTCAGATCTCAGGAAAAAAGGGAAAGGTCAGTTCGACTACGCCATCGCCATTGCAACGGTCGCAGGTCATCGTGGATGGGCGCACTTCGCAGTCACAGCCGTTCCCGTGGCGCGAACAGGAGCGGTCAACGCTTCCCTCGCCATCGCAATCGGGGCAGGTCATCATCCCCTCGCTCATTGGCTCAGTCATACGGCCTCCGCTGGCTCAGGGGTATCGCGCATCATCGCGGCATCAATCAACGCGCATTCGCGCTCAATACGGCACTCGTCGCAGAGGCTATCAAAATCTGTCCAGTCGCCCTCGCACGGGGCCTCGACGTTCGGGCAGTCGCCGCGCATTAGAACGCCTCCTGCTGGCTCGCGGCGTAGCGGTCAGCCATCTCGTCGAGGGCCGCGCATCCTTCGCACGGCGCGGCGGTCTGGTCGGGGCATCCGCAGTGGATGCACTCTGCGCCCACGACCTGCACACGGGGCGCGGTCAGCGGGGTGAAGTGGGCCGCAATGATGGCGGCGAACAGCGGGTGAAGCGTGGACGGTGCGTTCTGCGTGGAACTGGTAACGGTCTGCATCGCGGTGTACTCCTGCGAAGGGTGAACGACAACCTGCGTGGAACGGAATATGGCGAGCGGTCAGCGGCGTGTCAAGAGGGAACTAGAAATGGGCAATCACCGACCACGCGATTTCCCACGCGACAATGCTGGCGAGGCCAACCAGCAGGTACGCCACCAGCACACTACTGATGTGGTCTGACAGTTCACGCCGTGCGCCGAACGCATCCTCAACGGCCCACTCAGCGGTCGCGTGTTCGGCTTGCAGGGTCGCGGCCTGATTGGCGAGCCGCTGGTGGGCATCGGCAAGCGAGAGCTGGGCGGCATCGTACCGCTCGTAGAGATCGGCAAGCAAGTCGCGGTCGTGCTGGGCATTCTCACGGAGGGCGGCGTTGTCCTGCTCGAGCCGCTCGAGCGCGGCCCAGTTGTGGGGACGGCGCGTGGTCATACGCCGCACATCCCTTCGCACTCGTTGCCGAAGAGGTCGGGGTCTTGCATTCGCGGCCTGAACTCAATGGTCGCGAGCGGCTGGCGAGCGGCGTGTAGGTATGGTGTTGAATGGAGCGCAGTGCTTGCGGCATAGGTGCGTTGCAACTCCCCCTCGAACGCAACGGCGCGTTCAAACTCGTCCGGTTCTTCTGTCTTGAGCCGCACCCACTCGGTATCGTTGTGAAACGGGCAGTAGGTACAGGCACTTCGTGGCGGCGTAGGATGTCCAGCGGCCTCCATCCATCGAAGGCAATCCGTGCGCGTCATCCCTCGGTCTATGAGTGGCCACACGTTCTCGCACCACTTATCGCGGGACGGCTTCATTCGGACAACCTCGTCTCGACTAATGCCGATCCACTGTTGCACGTTCTGCCCACGCGCCAGAACTTTCAGCTTTCTGCGAATGGGGTCAATCTTGAACGTCCGTGTACATTGACGCATCCCCATCCCCTTACTACCATCGTCTCCAATCGTGTAAACCGGAAGTCCGATAGGGATGTAGGTGTTGCCGCTCTTGGCACTGAGTTTCAGTCGTGTCGCCTCCTCGCTCAACCGTCCCTTGCCAGCGGTGACGCGATACACGGGAAACGGAAGTTGCCGCTCAAGCCAATCCAACCAGCGATAGACGCTCTCTGGCTCGTCGCCAGTATCCGCGAAGATCGCGGCTTCGGGCATCTGGTCGAACTCGCCCGCCGCCGCCATCAGAGCGAGCGTGGACGACTGAACGCCAGCACCGAGAGAGAGGAACTGGCGCGTGGCGGCGGGAACGTGGGGTGCGGTCACTTGGCGGCTCCGGAAGCGGCACACGGAGTGCCAGTGAATGGGGCGGTGGTCACGCACGGGATGGGACGGAAGGGGCGTAGCGGCGTCTGCCTGCCTCGAGGCGCGTGTATCGTCACGGTCGGGCTATCAGGAGGCAGGGTGGCAGGGGATGGGGCGCACAGGGCCGACCAGAGGCCATAGCCTGCGCACAGCAGGATGGTGGTATGCCCCACGGCTGAGGCTACCCAGCGGTAGCAGGTGGACGGGCGGGGGAG
>Ga0114966_10005394_pt1 | contig 10828 bp, 9 predicted proteins | sample M_130207_XF_Meta_FD_87029 | JGI IMG/M metagenome (GOLD analysis project Ga0114966, IMG submission 87029) | Freshwater microbial communities from Lake Montjoie, Canada to study carbon cycling - M_130207_XF_MetaG | ecosystem: Environmental > Aquatic > Freshwater > Lake | place: Lake Montjoie...
CGCTGTGGTACTCCGGACTCTTGTAGTTGATGAAGGGTAAAGGTTACCCGCTTAGGCTCGAAGCCTCAAATCAGGCAGTAATGACGCCCGATGATGAGGCACGGCGGCGCTTTCGCCCCACTGACTTCGGCTGTGCTGGCTCTGCCTCTACTTGCTTCGCGGCATCTGCGTTGAGAGATTCATGGAACTCGTGTTCAGTGGCGTCTTTTTCATCGGCATCTTCATGTTGAGACGATGGGACATCGAGCTGAGGCATTGGTGCCTTCATCTTGACCGGCTCCATGTGAATATGGATTCCACGTCCACTGCATGAATCACAGGTAGTGGAGAAGGCTTCAATCAATCCCTGTCCAACGCGCTTGCGCGTCATCTGAACAAGTCCAAGAGAAGTTACTTCTGCAACCTGGTGTTTTGTACGATCGCGACCAAGAGATTCAACTAAGCGACGCAAAACCATCTCACGGTTAGACTCCAAAATCATATCGATAAAGTCGATGACAACAATTCCACCTAAGTCTCGAAGACGAAGTTGACGCGCAATCTCTTCAGCGGCCTCTAAGTTGTTCTTTGTAACAGTCTCTTCAAGGTTGCCACCCTTACCGATGAACTTACCGGTGTTAACATCGATGACAATCATCGCCTCGGTGCGATCGATGACAAGGGATCCACCTGATGGAAGATAAACCTTGCGATCAAACGCCTTTGCTAACTGCTCTTCAACACGGAAGTCTGCGAATAAATCCCCCGTCCCCGTGTATTTTTCAATCTTTGTCGTGAGCTCTGGTGCTATAAATCCAAGGTAGCTTGTCACTTCATCCCACGCGCTTGGCCCTTGCACAGTTAGCTTGCGGAAATCCTCATTGAAGATATCGCGAATAACGCGGACTGCAAGATCTGGCTCTTGATACAGCGCGGCAGGTGGATGAAAGTTGGGGTTCTCACTCTTTGCATAGATGTCATCCCACTGAGCTTTAAGACGCGCAACATCACTAGTGAGATCTTCTTCGCTCACACCTTCGGCCGCGGTACGAACAATCACACCAGCGGTTTCAGGGATTAAGTTCTTAAGAATCGCTTTCAAGCGTGTGCGCTCGGTCTCTGGAAGTCGCTTTGAAATTCCCGACATTCCTCCGCCGGGAACATATACAACATAGCGTCCTGGCAAAGAGATCTGACTTGTGAGGCGAGCGCCTTTTTGCCCGATTGGATCTTTAGTTACTTGGACTAAAACACTCTGTCCGCTCTTTAAAACTGTTTCAATCTTGCGTGGCTCAGATTCGGATATTCCTGCAGCGTCCCAGTTAACTTCACCGGCATATAAAACAGCGTTACGTCCCTTGCCGATATCAACGAATGCTGCCTCCATTGATGGAAGAACATTTTGGACGCGACCTAAATAAACATTGCCAACATAAGAGACATTACTATTGCGGTTGACATAGTGCTCGACCATGACACCATCTTCGATAACTGCGATCTGCGTGCGATCTGCAATCTGTCGAACAAGCATTTCACGATCAACGTTTTCTCTCCGAGCTAGAAATTCGCCATCGGTAATAATTGTTCCGCGCTTGCGATACGGCTCGCGATAATCGCTACGCCCCCCGCGGTCACTGCGATCTGTGCGAGATGCCCGGCCTCCACGACTGGCTGTTCGTTCGGCGCGTTCGCTCCGCGCGGGTCGAGCTGGACGCTCACGAACTTCGCGGACCTTAACAACTGTTACTACGCCATCTTCTTCAACGCTCTCGCCAGGGGTTACTCCATCGACACCTGCCACGCGACGCCGGCGGCGGCGATGTGTTGAGCCTTCAGCAGAGTCCTCAGTTCTCTCATCGGGAGTCTCTGTAACGCCTTCAGCACCTGGCTTTCGCCGGCCACGTCCACCACGGCGGCGGCGGCGGTTACGGTCTGCGCGATTGTCATCATCATCGCCGCTCGCAGCTTTTGGCGCATCACTGTGAGAACTCTCCGTTGCTGGAGCCTCTGCGACTTTCTTACGCACCACTTTGGCGGCGGGCTTATCAGGTGCGGCTTGAAAAATTGGAACTGGGACAGCTGCCGATTTCTTGCGGACAGCCTTCTTGCCCTCTTCAACTACCGCTTCGGTAACGCTCGCCTCAATTTTTTCAACCTTTGCATCCTTTGCAACTGGGCTCGCTTTTGTCTTCTTGACCGCACGCTTGCGCGGTGTTTTAGGCTCAATCGCCATGGCACCAAATCCTCTATGCGCTTATTTAAAAACGCTTCTCTGTAAAAAAAATCCCGATTAGGTTTTTTCTGACCTGTCCGCGCTGGGCTTTTGCCGCGATGGATTCGCGAGCCGCGCTGAACTGTTGGCCTAAGTATGGCAGAGGAGGACGAAATCTCCTACTTAGGCGCGGATTTAGCCACGAGATCGAGCGTGGACGTTCTGGAGGAGGCCAAATCCAATCAAAGTAGCGAACATCGAGGAGCCACCGTATGAGATGAAGGGTAGTGGTACTCCCGTCATCGGCATGAGTCCCAACGCCATTCCAATATTTTCAAATAGTTGAAAGGCAAACCAGGCGATCACGCCCGTGGTCACTAAGCGACCAAATGGATCGTCGGTGCGTCGGGCGATTGAAAAGCCTCGCATCAAAATTAAAAGGTAGAGAAAAAGGATTAGACCACTTCCTAAGAATCCGAGCTCTTCTCCCGCGACGGTAAATATAAAGTCGGTCTGCTGCTCGGGGACGAATCGGCCATTTGTTTGTGGACCATTAAATAACCCAGTGCCAAAAAAACCTCCAGAGCCAACTGTGATGCGAGCTTGTCGCAGTTGATATCCGGCACCTTGAATATCAGCTGTGGGATCAACGAAAGTCTGTAAGCGATTGATTTGGTATTGACTGATAACTCCCGCTTTCACGGCAACGGTTGCACCCAGAATAGCAAGGATTAATAACGCCACGACCCAACGCGAAGGTGCACCTGAAACTGCAATAATCGTCACAACTGATGCACTAATAATTAAAACTGTTCCCATGTCCGGCTGAAAAATAATCAGTAAGACTGGAATCCCCGCAACTATCAGCGCTTGAAGTACATCACGTGATGTCGGTTCATCGCTATCGTGCGTACGCTCTGACAACAACATCGACATTCCAATGATTATTGCGATCTTTGCTAGCTCTGCTGGTTGTATTTGAAAACCTCCAGGCAAAGCAATCCATGCACGCGCACCGTTGACTGTGCTTCCGAGGCCTGGAATTAAAACGATCAACAATCCCAACACACCTAGACCCCAGAAAATCGGCGTATATGCTCGCAATAAACGATAGTCGATAAGAGTTGTGCCGTAAGCCAACAACCCACCGATTATTATGTTGATGACGTGACGCTTTAAGTAGTACTGCGGATCTAAACCATTTCTTGCATACCAATCGCGGGTTGCGGCGTATACCAATAATGTTCCAATGAGTAGCAGTAGTGCAACGGCAATCGTAAGCACTGGATCAAAGCCATGAAAAACCGATGAGCGGCTTCGGCGATACAAACGTTGACGTGCTTGTATCTGACTCATGGTGCCACCTTAGGCTTTGTTGCTGGAGATATCTTCGGTAGCTTTGTTGGTGGTTTTCCATCTGGGAAAATCGCGGCTCCTGGAATAACTTTATCTCCCTTAACACCAAAGAGTGCCTCATAAATCTTTCGCACTCCCACCCCCGATGTAGATGCACCAAAACCACCCTGGCTCACCATCATCACAACTGCGAAGCGTGGATTATTGCTGGGGGCATACGATGCAAACCAAGATGTGTTGTCTTTGAGTGAACCATTGAGATTTCGACCAAAGACTTCGGCAGTTCCTGTCTTTCCACTCACTGGGACTGGGAATCCCGAAAAAGCGCCTGCGCCAGTACCAGATATAACTACCTCACGAAGTGCCCCATGGAGAAAATCTAAAGTTGCCTTAGATGCAGTTAGCGTTCCAAGTTTTTTCGGAACCATTCGCTTAACAAGCGTTCCATCGGTTTTTACAATCGCCTTGCCGACTAGCAACTGCCAAATTGTTCCACCGTTGCCAATTGCGGCATACATCTGCGCTAATTTTAATGGCGTCACAACGGTATCGCCCTGTCCGATTGAGAAGTTCACCGCATCACCGGCTCGAATCTTGTCACCATCAACACAGTTCTCTTTAGCAAGTAATACCAAAAACGGTGTCTGCTGGGCCTTGCTCGCCCGCTCTTTATAGTTACAGTAGAAATCCTTATTCTGTTGATACCAACTCTTCTTATATGCACGATCGGCAAGGCGCGATGATGACTCAGAGGGTAGATCAATGCCAGTCTTTTGCGTGATATTAAAGCTCTGTGCGGCTTCAAAGAAGTAGTCGTGAGGGTTAGTTTTTGGACGCAAGCCACCATCACGAAGCCATTCATCAAATGCAATTCGATACCAGATCGTGTCACAAGAAACGGCGATGGCTTTCTTTAAACTCATAGTTCCCTGAGACCTGCTCTCAAAGTTTTGAAAAGCGCGATCTCCCACTTGAACCTCTGCAGGGCAGTTATATGATCCGTTTAAGTTATATCCCGCTGATGCGGCAGCTATCACTGATACTGATTTGAATGTAGATGCCGGAGCAAATAAACCCTGTAAGGCGCGTGAGAGAGCTGGAACAGCTTTCTTCTCACTAAATAGATCTGATGCCTGCTCAACGGTTAACCCTTTTTCAAATGCATTGGGGTCATACGTTGGATACGAAGCAATCGCTAGAATCTGGCCGGTCTTAATATCCATGACGACGGCCGCTCCCGAATCAGATGTATTCCCATTAGCACGGCCGCGTTTGACTGCATCGGCAAGTGCCACTTCGACTGCAGCTTGAAGGCGTGCATCTAAAGAGGTGACTAAGTGATCACCTGGAGTAGACGCGGTATTTTGACCTTGCGCAGTTATCGCCTCTTTACGATCAACTATCAACGTACGAATACCAGGATTTCCCCGAAGGTATGAGTCGTACATAATCTCGAGTCCTGATTTTCCAATCGCCTCACTTCGAAAATACTTCTTTCCATCGCCCTTTGAAAGATCACTATCGGTCAATGGGCCGACGTAACCCAGAACGTGAGCTCCATTGACTCCAGCAACTCCTGGATAGTTTCTTATTGCGATTGGTTGAGCATCGACACCTGGAAATTGATCTGAGCGCTCAACTATCTGTAGCGCAATATCGGGATCTGCCTCTTTGGTGATAGGTATGGGTTGGTATCTAGAACCCGTCCAACAGCCAGCTCGTTGACCTTTAGGCAGCTCACCACACAAACGTGTATTGCGATAAACATCGCTATATTTCAACTTTAATAAAGTGCTAAGTCGCTTCATGACGGCAACACCTTTATCTGGCTGTTTATCGATGGCGATTCGATCAATAGTAACTGCCAGCCCTACTTTGTTAAGAGCCAATGGCACCCCTGATGAGTCAACAATTAATCCACGCGTGGCAGGAGATACGACATCTCGGCTTTGAATACTCAGGGCAGCATCCCGATACTTTGGACCCGCAGCGACTTGCAGATAAAACAACCGTCCAAATAGTGCAACCATGAGAGAAAAAATTAAGATCTGTACGACAAGTAAATTAAGGCGCGAACGTTGGTTCATAACACCGACCGCGTATTGAACGTTAATGCATGTAAATAAGAAAACAGAGGCAAGAAGATTGGAGTGGCAACTAAGCTCCAAATTGAAACTCCCAATAGCGTAATGAGAACCTGCCCAAAGCTGCCAGTGGCGACACCGAGTAATGCACTTGTGGCAACAAAAGAGAGCTCAACGAAAAAGACTGCGCTCATCGTTAGGAATGTGAAACCTAATGGATTTCCAGACAAACTCTCATTTCCGGATCCTAAATATGCAACGGCATAACACGCTGCAATCATCAGTAATGTCCATTGACCAATAGGTCCGCTTGAACTCTGAGAAAGATCCATAAATATGCCTGAGATAAATCCAATGAGAGCGGCAATTTCCGGCAGAGTTAAAATGGCCCAGACGAGGGAGAAAATGAGAAGAAGTGAAAAGCCACCACCAGGTAGACGGAATTGATTTACAATCGCTTCCTGCACAATAAAAACTATAAACAACTGTATAAAAGTAAGTGAAATCTGGCGCATTATCATTATGAGTTAATTCGTCGGCGTAGGTGTTGGCGTGGCGTAAATCGTAACTGTTGGTACAGGAGTAGGTCGTGGTTTGGAAGGCACAAGAGCATCGCCTGGATTGCTGGCATCTGCACCAACAACAACTGCAACGACTCCGAGCGATGAAAAATCGGTATACATGTGCACAGTTGCACTCTGGGCGATAGCGCCAGCTGAGTTATCGACTGCAGTTACATAGCCCACTGGCACACCCGGTACATATGGTCGATTAGCGATGCTTCCGCGCGAGAGCAAGATATCTCCGACCTTAACGCTCGTTAAATTATCGATTAACTGCAGACTGGCAGAGCGATTTCCACGCCCAGAGAGAATGCCTATCTGTTGGCTTCCAGCAATCCGGACTCCGATTCGAAACGATGGATCCGTTGCTAAAGCTATTAAAGCCGAATGAGGGAACACCTCTTTTACGACTCCAGCAAGACCAGACTCTGACAAAACTGTCATGTTCGTCTTAATTCCAGCAGTTGATCCAGAGTCAATAGTTATTGTCTGCGAAAAAGATTGGCTAGAGCCTTGAGAGATTACTCGTGCATTTACGATCTTGAATCCAGCGGTTCCTGCTAAATCTAAAATCGATTTAAGTTGGTCCAACTGCGCATCAGCATTCTTGCGCTGTAAAAGTCGGGACCTCAACTTGGCATTATCTGCACGGAGTTTTTCAATTTGATGTCGGGTTCGACCTAAATGTGTGACTTCAGAGAAAAAGCCCTTGAAGGGTGTCAGTACAACTGCCCCTGCTCGTTGAAAGGGTGAGAGCACGGTCTGTGTTCCTTGACGCGCACCCTCAAGAAGTCCAACTCCGCGAAGATCTAATGTAATCAAAAAGAGTGCGGTAACGATAAGAATGATTAAAAGCAGTCGACTACGACCCTCACCACCCCTACGCATCTCTTTTAACTAATCTATCGACGTGGTTCGGAGATTAAGACCTTCTCTAGGGCCTCAAACTCTTCGATGCACTTGCCAGAGCCCTCAACCACTGCATCCAATGGACGCTCTGCAATGTGAATTGGCATTCCAGTCTCTTTGCGTAGACGCTCATCGAGACCCTTCAACAATGCACCGCCGCCAGTTAAAACAATTCCACGGTCCATGAGATCAGATGCTAACTCTGGCGGAGTCTTATCGAGAGTACTTTTAACGGCGTTAACAATCGCATTTACTGGCTCTTCAATCGCTTTGCGAATCTCAGCAGCTGATACAACAATCGTCTTTGGTAAGCCTGTCGCTAAATCACGGCCGCGAACTTCAGCATCGTTTTCACCTGCTAGCGGGTAGGCCGACCCAATCGCCATTTTGATCTCTTCAGCCGTGCGCTCTCCCAAAAGCAGTGAGAATTCACGCTTAACCCAGTTAATAATCGATTGGTCGAGCTCGTCACCACCCACTCGAATTGATAAAGATGTGACGATTCCACCCAGGGAGATAACGGCAACTTCAGTTGTGCCACCACCGATATCAACGACCATATTTCCAGTTGGCTCGTGGATAGGAAGTCCAGCACCAATCGCTGCCGCCATTGGCTCTTCAATAATATAAACCTTGCGCGCACCGGCTGCATAGGCAGCATCCTTGACTGCACGTTGTTCTACACCTGTAATTCCCGATGGAACACAGACGACAATGCGTGGCTTGGCTAAATAACGGCGACGGTGAACTTTTTGTATGAAGTAGCGCAACATACGTTCAGTTGTTTCAAAGTCTGCAATAACACCATCTTTGAGTGGGCGAATTGCGACGATATTTCCAGGAGTACGGCCGATCATCTTCTTTGCTTCAAGACCAACGGCTAAAATTCCACCAGTATCTTGGTTCACGGCTACGACAGAGGGTTCATTCAAAACGATGCCACGTCCACGCACATACACAAGCGTGTTTGCAGTTCCAAGGTCGACGGCCATATCGCGACCGATAAATGACAATTTATTTTGTATGCCCATGCTCTTATGCTCCTTGATTATTTCTTGATGATCTATTAATTAATGGGGAAGAAAATTTGAATCTCGCGCGCAGCAGACTCTAGTGAATCCGATCCATGCACAATATTTTGAACAACCTTGCTGCCTTGATCTCGAGCTAAATCACCTCGAATAGTTCCGGGTGCTGCAACGGTCGGATCTGTCGCCCCTGCAAGTGAACGAAAACCCTCGATGACGCGATTACCCGATGCGATAATCGCAACAATTGGACCTGACATCATGAACTCAACAAGTGGCTCGTAAAAAACTTTTCCAACATGTTCGGCGTAGTGCGCTTCTAGCAGCCCGCGATCTGCGTTCAACATTCGCAAGGCATCGATGGCATAGCCTTTTGCCTCAATACGAGAGATGACTTCGCCCACTAAAGCACGACGGACTCCATCGGGCTTTACTAGGATTAGTGTTTTCTCAGTGTTCACCTGCGTAGTCTATTCGCCCTTTTCGGCCTGTGATGCCATCAACTCTGCGCGAGCGGCCTCGCCCTTTCGCCCCACGATAATGGCCGCGGCCCAGAGTCCGACAAACACTGCCCCCACTATGAAAAATGATGGGACGAAGAAGCCATAGGCGATTACGAAGATCTGCAGTATCGAGCCTCCATAGAAAGCTGAACGGCGCTTGAGGAGGCCGGCCGTTACAAATAAGAGGAGCGCAATAACTGATCCGTAGATAATGCCGACCGTGGACTGGTCTTTTATTGCCAGGAGAATTGCAAAGCCAACAGTCAAAGACTCCATGACTAAGACCGATGCACCTAAGACTCTCATTGAGAAAACTTTCTGCGCAGATAACTGCGGGCTTCTCCCACGGTTACAACCGAACCAGTCACGATGATTCCAATGGTGTCCTCACTTAAGGGACGAGTTGCATCTGTGACTGCGCGATCTAGTGCGGTTGAAAGATCTCTCACTTCAAAGACGCGATCAACGCCAAAAATCGAGGAGGCAATCTTTTCTAACTCGCTAGATGTCATCGCCCGATCAGAAGAACTCTGTGTCACGATGATGTGATCCACGATTGGCTCTAGGGCCTTCAAAATCCCTATGGCATCTTTATCACTAAAGACTGCAACGACTGCAACGATTTCATCAAAGTTGAACTCACTAGCCAATGTATCTGCTAGCGCATGAGCACCATGGGGATTATGGGCGGCATCAAGAATTATTGTCGGATCGCGATGAACTACTTCGCATCTACCAGGTGATGTGACTGCCGCGAATCCTGCACGCACAGCTTCAATATCTAAGGGCTGATCTCCAAAGAAAGCTTCAACTGCCACAAGCGCACTGGCAGCATTGGCTGCTTGATGCTTGCCATGAAGAGGCAAGAAGATATCACCATAGGTATCGTGCAGACCTGCGATTGTTATCAACTGTCCCCCTACTGCAACGGCGCGGGAAGAAACTGAGTATTCGATTCCCTCACGAACTACATCGGCTCCAACTTCGGCCGCCTTGCGAATCAACTCTTTTGCCGCCTCAGGCTCCTGCTGGGCTAGAACAATAAAGCCGCCCTCTTTAATTATTCCAGCTTTAGTTGCAGCAATCTCATGGAGCGTATGACCCAAATACTCCATGTGATCAAAGCCAATTGGCATAAGCACAGAGACATCTGCATCAACGACATTTGTCGCATCCCATTCCCCGCCCATTCCGACTTCAATAACCGCCACATCAACTGGGTGCTCAGAAAAAGCTACAAAACCTAGCGCCGTCATCGCCTCGAAGAAAGAGATCGGATGCTCAAACTTTGTATCCATTAAATCTAAATATGCAGCGATATCGTTGTAAGCAAAGATCAAATCTTTCGGATCAATAGGTTGGCCATTAATTGCAATGCGCTCACGGTATGTTTCAAGATGCGGGCTAGTAAAACGGCCTGTGCGCAGTCCATGAGCAAAGAGGAGTGAATCAATCATGCGAGAGGTTGTGGTTTTACCATTAGTGCCACCAACATGAATAGTTGGGTAGGTTAATTGCGGTGAGCCGAGAATATCAACGAGGGCTGCAATACGCTGGGTGGTTGGCGCGATTCGAGTTTCAGGCCAACGAGCAAGCAGCGCTTTCTCGATTGCATCTACTCTCTCTTGATCATCGGGAGAGGTAATCATAATTTTGAAAACTTCGACAGCTGCAAGGTAAGGCGCTCAATCTCTGCCGATGTTTTCGCTAATCGTTCACGGATTTCAATGACCACGTCTTCGGGTGCTTTTGCCATAAAACCTTGATTGTTGAGTTTTACTTCGGCAGTTGCTTTATCTTTTTGAGCCGTGGCCAAATCTTTCTCAAGTCGAGCGCGTTCGGCGGCAACATCGACTGAGCCCGTTAAATCAAACTCAACTCGTACATTCCCAATTTCACAGTGCGCACTTGGAGTTATTTCTGCTAACTGCAGACGCAGGACAAAGGCCATAGCTTCTGCATATTCACTGATTTGAGCCGGGGCGATAAATCGCGCCGGAATCTTCTGCGACGTTTTAATACCTTGATCATTTCGGAATCTACGGACATCGGTAATAATCTCTTGAAGCTGCGCAATGAGTTTCTCGGATTTCTTATCAATATGCTCAGATTGAGCCGTTGGCCACTGCGCAATAACGAGGGATTCTCCCCCAGTTAGCGCAGTCCACATAGACTCCGTAATAAATGGCATGAC
>Ga0114966_10005397_pt1 | contig 10827 bp, 8 predicted proteins | sample M_130207_XF_Meta_FD_87029 | JGI IMG/M metagenome (GOLD analysis project Ga0114966, IMG submission 87029) | Freshwater microbial communities from Lake Montjoie, Canada to study carbon cycling - M_130207_XF_MetaG | ecosystem: Environmental > Aquatic > Freshwater > Lake | place: Lake Montjoie...
GCCCAAGCGCTCCCAAAAAAAAGGCGTCCAATTCGACGCCTTTTGATCAATCGTTGTTAAGCACCGTGATGCTCATGCGTCGATTTCTGGGATCTTTTTTGTCTTTCATATTGAACGGATCGGTATCGGCCACACCCTCAATTCGGTTAAAGCGAGACTCGGGAATGCCTTGCTTTTCTAACATTTTGCGCGTCGCCTCAGCCCTTTGGGCAGACAACTCCCAGTTGTTTGAAATATCTGGGTTTTGAAAGGGCACGCTGTCGGTATGACCTCGAATGGCAATCTTATTTGGCATGCTCGCCAAAGAGGCTGCAACCTCAGCGATCAAGGCCTGCGCTTTGCCTTGCATACTCACCGTACCCGATGGAAACATCGCAAAGTCTGCCTTGTCAATGATCTCGATCCTCAAGCCTTGCTTGTCTCTGGTGATGGAGACTTGATCTTTCAAGCCACCAATTTTCTTGTTCTCAGACAATTTTTGTTTGATTTCAGACTCGAGTTTTTTGAAATTTTTCTCATCTTGTTGAGCAGCAATTTCCTTTTTCTCCTCGTCCGTCAATTCATCGGCCGTGCCTTTGCCGTTTTTACCCGTGCCTTCGCTGCCCTGGCCTTCTTTGCCTGGGTTTGAAGGATCTCTCTCGTTTTCTGGGCCGGGTTCGGTGTCTGGATTGGGACCCCCTTCAGATTTGGGTGTCAGTCTTTCAAGAAGACCGGTTTGCTTGGCCGTAAAGGGAAACCCGTCGGGGTCAATGATCGAGCGTCCACCCAGAACACCATTGGAGCCCGCCAAGGAGCCAAAGGGCACCATGCTGTGAGAGCTGGGCTTGAAGTAGTCGGCAATGCTTTTGCGTTGATCGGAGTTTGACGCCCCAAGAAGCCACATCAACAAAAAGAAGGCCATCATGGCCGTCATCATGTCAGCCAAAGCAATCTTCCAAGCACCACCATGAGCACCACCATGCCCCTCATCAATGATTTTCTTGATGATAATAACCGGTGCTAAAGCCTCGCCTTCCGCAGGCGCAGCAGGCTTGTCGCTTGCTGGCGGCTCAGGAGGGGCCTCGACCGCTCCTGATTGTGGGGCTTGATCGTCAGGCATCTTTACTTGCCTCTTAAGCCGTCAAAGATTTCACCAAAGGAGGGTTGGTTGTGGTGACTGATACAGACCCTTGCAGCCTCAATCACCAAGGGCACTGGGTGACCGTGCATGGTTCCAATCAAGATTTGCTGGACCACTTTGTACATCTCGCCCTCTTCGTCCACGATTTGTTGCAAACGCACACCCAAAGGTTCAATCAAACCGTAAGCCAAGAACACGCCCATGAACGTACCCACCAAGGCAGAACCAATCAAGGCGCCCAAAACAGGTGGAGGTTGATCGATCGCACCCATGGTTTTGACCACACCCAACACGCACGCCACAATGCCCAAAGCGGGAAGCGCACCGGACATTCCAGCCAAGGCGGCGGCTGGCTTTAATTCATTGTGGTGATGCAATTTGATCGATGCGGTCATCACGTCTTCCACCGCATAGGGACTTAAATTGCCCGAAGACACCACCAACAAGCGCATGGTGTTGCAAATCAAGTCCAAGACGCCATGGTCGGCCAAAAGTGGCGGATGTTCGGCAAAAATGGCGGAAGACTCTGGGTTCTCAATGTGCGCCTCAAGTGCCACAGCACCTTCAGACTTCAACGTCTTCATGATCTTAGAGACCACAAAAATCACACCCATGAAATCTTCTTTTTTATATTTGGGACCCTTTAAGGCTTTGCCCATGCCAGCAAAGGCACCCTTCACGGTATCCATGCTTTGACCAATCAACATGGCAGACACAGCAGCACCCGCAATGGTGGCAAACTCAGACGGCGCCGCGTGAATAACTGGCTCTAAATCTCCACCGTGAATGACAAACACTCCGAAGATGAAGAAGAATAACAATCCAATGCCGACAAATCCCATTTCGTGCTCCAATCAAAGATATGAGGAGCACTCGGCTCCATCCATCCCACTGTATCAAATTTTGAGAAGTTCTCAAACCCTATGCAAACCAGTGGGTTTTTGAAGCCGTTCTCAATTCATTCTCATGACACCTGTATTTGCAGGTGGCACCAAAGATGGCACGGTATCCCATGCCTCTCTGATTTCGCTCATCAAACCAAAAATTTCTTCCAACGCTTTCAAATCATTGTGCAAATTCACATGAATCAAACGACGCGTCACATAAGAATACAACTCATTCAAATTGGAGGCCAAATCGCCTCCCTTTTCAAAATCCAAAGCGCCCTGAAGACCTAAAACAATGCGACTTGCGCGAGCAATTGCTTTGGATTTCTCAGAAATCGAACCCCGTTGAATATGGCCCTTGGCCGTACTCAAGCTCTCAATCAAACCATCAAACAACATCTGAATCAACTCCACGTTGTTCGCCGTTGCTACGCCTGTGGAGTGCTTTACATCTCCGTAACTCTCAATGCCTTTTAGATTTGCTCGCATGATGTTTAATTCCTGAGTGTTGATCTGACTCTCTAGGAATCGTCCCTATCTGCCGTAACTTGAGTAATCAATCTCAAAAAAACAAAATCTCCATCAAAATCAATCGCTTATGAGCTTTAAACGGGCTGTGCTTGGGGTAAATTCAAATTCGTTACAGGTACAGCGTTGCTGCTTTCAGCCAAAACTGCCTCTTGGACCTCCCCCTCATTGGAGGAAGAAGCCTCAGCTGCTGGTGCGGGCTCTGTGTCGCCCAAAGAGCCAAAACCTGACAAAGAGTTTGAAAGTTCTTGCATTTTGGCTTGTTGTCCTTCTTGGGCCATGTCTGTCACCGTGACCTCTTGGGCCTGCGAGTTTTGCTCCAGCGTCAACTGTTCTGGCACCGTTTGTGACACCAACTCAGGGTCTGGCATCAAGCCCTCTTGGATCGGTAACTTTAAAAGCGTCTCTGAATAAGGGTCTTTGAGTTCAAAATTGGTTCTTGCATAAAGCATGGCCGTGACTTGATCCAAGCTTTGTTGAAGTCTCAAATGCTCCTCCGGGTTGCCGATGGCAAATTCAGAACCCGCTTGATAAATACTGGCCAAGTGGTGAAGGGGAAGCCAAGACTCCACCGACCCTCTGGGCGTTGGGATTTGCCGGTTATTGGGAGGCACGCCCGCTCTTTGAGCTTGTCCATCTCTAAAACCTTCCATGAAGGTGTGCTCAATGTGTTGGCGCAAAATGGGTTCGTAATGGGGTTTTAAGTTTTCAACCAATTTTGGATCAATCCCTTGAACGGGCAAGCCGCTCATAGCATCCCATAAATTTTTACCCACCAACTCGCCAAACAAACCATCGGAATAGGTCTTTGGAATTTCAGCCGGCACAGAGAAGCGATACATGGTGTTGACTTTATCAATCAAATAAAAGCTCAAGACCACAACGAGCAAAATGCCCCAGGCCAAGAACAATTGGTAAAAGTTACTCATGATCAACCTCGCTCTTCAAGGGCCACAGGCTCAATGGCCCCTTTTAAATTGACTCTGAGTTTTTTGACCACCACCGACAAGATTTGGCTCACGCGGGATTCGCTCACACCCAGCACTTCACCAATTTCCTTTAAATTGAGTTCTTCGACATAGTAGAGTTGCATGACCAATTGCTCACGCTCAGGCAACTCCTCGATCGCTGTGGTCACCGCATCCATCAGTTGAGCGTGCTCCACAATGGCTTCTGGCTGCTGATCTCGCGTGTCAGCGATGTTCATCACCTCTTCGGTCACAACTTCCATCGAATACGTTTCAAACTGCCAGGCTTTGCCTCTGTCTTTGTGAAACTCTTCGATGTCTTTGCCCATGAACTCGGCCACTTCAACCTGGGTGGGCGCGCGACCCAATTCTGAGGCCAAGGCGTGCACCGTTTCATTGTGTGACTTGTTAAAAGCCACGGCTGAACGGGGTAAAAATGACAAGCGCCTGACTTCGTCGAGCATGGCACCTCGTACACGGCTATGCGCGTAATTCTCAAACTCCACACCTTTGCTCAAGTCAAAGGATCTCGCCGCCTCTAAGAGGCCAATCATTCCCACTTGAATCAATTCATCAAGCTCCATGAAGGCTGGAACCCTCGCTCGCAAATGAATGGCCACTCGCTTGACCAGCCCCAAATGGGCCATGACAAGTTCTTCTCCAGGCGAGCTTTGCTGCTGGTATTGTTTGACAGGGGATAGTGCTCTCATAGTGTTGCATGGCTGGGATTAATCAGCCTCTCCATAAAAAACTGCAATCCGCCCGAGGCGTGATCAATGGCTCTTAAATCATGGCATATTTGTGCCAAACGTCTGAAGTCTCTTGTCGCCGCCGCACCCGGGGCAAAATCAAGAACGCTCTGGTACTTGCGAAGTGCACTCAAAACATGCTCATCGTTTTCAATGGCGGTCAAATAATGCAGGTTCAGTCCCAAGAACTTCACACAGACATCGTTGAGCCTTTGGTACAACTTCCAGCCCTCAGCTTGGGAGTGAACCATATTGGGTAACAAATAAATTTCGTCCAAATTCATCTCCTTGGTGAGCACTTTGATCGTGCCGTAAGCGTCGGCAATGGAGGACGGATCGTCCTTCACGACAATAAAGCGCCTTTGGCAAGCACTTAGAAATGCCAAGACGGACGGGGAAATCCCTGCGGCCACGTCCACAATCAAATAATCTATTTCCCCAGACAAGCTGCTAAAGGACTGCACGATGCTGGCCGCTTGGATTTGATTCAAGCCGGCCAATTCTTGCACGCCAGACGCGCCCGGAATGAGTTTGATGCCTTGCTTGGTGGTCATGACAATTTCCGCCAAGGTCTTTTCGCCCGATAAAACATGGCTCAAGTTGTAGGTTGAACGAGCACCCAAGGCAATTTGCGCATTGGCCAGGCCCAAGTCTGCATCAAAAAGCATCACCTGGTGACCTTGCATCACCAAAGCCGCTGCCAAATTGATGGAGCATGTCGTTTTGCCCACACCCCCTTTGCCACTTGCGATCCCAATGATTTGTGTTTGTTTGGTGCTCATGAATGGATACCTGCTGGTTGTCTGGCACCCATGGCACCCTGAATAGAGCCGTCGTTGGCCAATTGTGCAATTTTTGCTGTTGCCCTGGCAACGGCTGAATGCAGTTGCGAGGCTCCTGGTGGAACGGTGGCCAGGCTCAATTGAGAAAGGCCCACATCGACAAATTCACTGGCATCCATCTTGGCACTCCAATCGGCCATGCGCTCGCCGCGGCTGATCATGCTGACACCCAAAGGCTGCTCGATGAAGAACTGTAAAAGCGCCCAGGGCTGCGTAGACTCGTCAAGCTTACTCACCACCATGGAGGTCCAAGAAATTTGCGTCATTTGATTCAATTTTGCAATGGTAGCTTGTGAGGCGTCCGCAGGCAAGACCGCATGCATGCTCATCTCCATGTCGAGTTGCTGTGCGACCGCTTGAATTTCTTGCAGTCGCTCGCCAATTTGAACGCCCGAGGTGTCTATCAAAATCAATCTTCTGGCTTGTAATTCTTCCAGCAACAGTTGGAGAGCTGCTGCGTTCGTGGCTCTAAAGCAGTCGGCACCCGACTGGGCGCACAAGAGTTGCGTCTGGTTCCAAGCACCCGGCTTGATGTCTTGGTAGCTGATCACCGCCACTTGCTCGGCACCGTACTTGGAGCTTGCATGTTGCGCCAAACGGGCCACCGCCATGGATTTGCCTGAGCCCGAAAAACCTGAGAACACATGCACACCACTGTCTGGCAGCGCTCTTTGCGCGTCTCCAATGGAGTGGAGCAAGTGTGTTCGAATCTCTTGCAAAGCACTCTCTGGCGTGTCCTTTTGGTGAATGCTGTCGACGAGCAAGGCCTTCAAAGCCGCAGGGATGGGCGCCTCTTGCAAGGCTTGCCTTAAAGGCACCAAAGAGGGATGAATTTGTGTGCCCATTTGCCACAAATTCATTTGTTGCGTCATTCTGAATTCTTTTCTAAGTTGAGCAAGCTCTCCTCGAACCAATTCCACGATGTCACGTCCACGCATGAGTTCGTGCTCTTCAATGTGGGCTTGGCGCTCTGACTGGTCGGTGTTTTTTGCAAGCTCTTCAAGGTGTTCGTCTTGTGCTGTCTTGCCCTCAAGTGCAGCTTGGGCTTTTTTACCCCGATGGCCCAACATCTTTTCTTCAAAGGCTTGAACATCGTCCATGGTGCTCGCACTCTGGGTGAGCAGTTTGTTCTTTTTGATGGATTTGACGGGGGTGATGTTGCTGTGTTTGACAATCTCGGCCTTTGAGCTTGCGTTTTGATTCAACTCTTCGCTCAACACATCTTCAAAGCGCAAGGAATTGTCTTTGAAGTCTTTGCCATTGGTGGGCAAGCTTTGCCTTTTTGAGTTGGTCTCTTCTTTGACGGCGCCCAATTGCACCACGGGCAAATGACTTGTGCCTGATGCATCGTGAACCGCTTCTTCTGACCCCAATGGCGCCATGTCCACCGCCACGATCAGCTCGGTCTGTCCCCTGACTTGGCAGCTGGATATCACCAACACATCTTGACCATAAAGTGCAACGGCTTTTTCGTTGGCTTGACGTGCATCTTTGGCTAATATTCTTTTGAGTTCCATGGCTGATCTCGTGTTTTAAGTCAATTGAATCTGGGTTTATCTTGTGGGCTATTGATCACTGGTCTTTGATTTTCGCATCCACCGTGTGAATCACTTTGACCGCTTGGTCATCTGGAATCTCACTGTAGGACAGCACAGTCAAATCATTGACACGGTGTCTGACGGCCTTTGAAAGCCAAGTCCGAATCAAGGGAGATACCACGAGCACGGCAGGATTTCCGTCATCTTCCATGGTTCTTGCGCCCTCTCTTAATGCGGCAAATAAGTTTTCTGATAAACCTGGCTCCATCACAACGGGTTGACCAGGTTGGGTTTGTTGCAGCACATTGTGCAACAGCTGTTCAAAGCTTGGCTCCAAGGTCATGACAGACAGGGTGTTCTTCTCGTCCACCAAGCTTTGCATGATCATGCGGCCCAATTTGGGTCTCACCAAGGCGGCCAATTGCTCTGGGTCGTTGGTCTTGCCAGCGACCTCTGTGAGCGTTTCTGCAATGCTTCTCATGTCCCTGATTGAAACCGATTCAATCAACAAGTACTGCAGAACTCGCGTCAAGACGCCTAAAGTAATCTTGCCAGGCACCAAGTCCTCGGCCAATTTAGGAGACCTTGCAGCTAACTTTTCTAAAAGTTGTTGTGTCTCGTCTTGGCTGATCAAGTCAGAGGCGTTTTCTCTGAGCACTTTATTCAAATGTGTTGAGATCGCTGTACTTGCATCCACCACGGTGTAACCAAGCGCACGGGCTTGATCACGGTCAGACGGTTCAATCCAAATTGCTTTCAATCCAAATGCGGGCTCCAAAGTTTCAATGCCTTTGAGCTCTCCAAAGACTTGCCCTGGGTTGATCGCCAGCTCACGACCCACTTTGATTTCACCCTTGCCACGCACAACGCCTTTAAGCACGATGCGGTAGGAATCGGGGTCAATGTTCAAGTCATCTCGGATTCTGACAGGCTGCACCAAAAAACCCAGCTCTGCAGACAATTTCTTTCTCACGCCCTTGACACGCGTCATGAGCTCTCCACCCATTTCAGGGTTGACCAAGGGAATCAAACCGTAACCAATATCTAGACCGATCAAGTCCACTTGATCGATATCGTCCCAGTCCAATTCTTTGGGGCCTTGTACTTTAGGCGCATCTTGCGCAGCTTGAACCTCAGCCTCGACCTGAACCTCTTGGCGAATGACCATGAGCCCAAGTCCAGCCGTGGCAGATGCCAAAGCCACAAAAATCATATGTGGCATTCCAGGCACCAAGCCCAAAACGATCAAAATACCTGAAGCAATGAACAAAGCAGACGGATTGGAGAACTGGCTCTTGGCCTGCTCGGTCATCGACTCTGACGTTGTCACACGGGTCACAATGATGGCCGTTGACAAAGACAACAAGAGAGAAGGAATTTGAGCAACCAAACCGTCACCAATGGTCAAGAGCACGTACAACTTACCCGCATCGGCCACTGACATATTGTGCTGGGCCACACCAATGACCAAACCACCAATGAGGGCGATGAGCAAAATCAACAAACCCGCAATGGCGTCTCCACTCACAAATTTAGACGCTCCGTCCATGGATCCAAAGAAGTCAGACTCTTGAGACAACTCCTCGCGTCGTTTCTTCGCAGTTTGTTGATCAATCACGCCCGCATTCAAATCTGCGTCGATGGACATTTGTTTACCTGGCATGGCATCCAACGTAAAGCGTGCATTCACTTCTGAAACACGTCCTGCACCTTTGGTGACCACAATAAAGTTGATGATCATCAAGATCGAGAAGATGATGAAACCCACCACATAGTTGCCACTGATCACGAACTCACCGAAGGCCGAAATCACTTTGCCAGCTGAGTCATGCCCCTCATGGCCGTGAACCAAAATCACACGGGTGGATGCCACGTTCAAAGCCAAACGAAGCATCGTTGCAAAAAGCAAGACCGAAGGAAAGGCAGAAAAATCCAAAGGTGAACGCGTCCCAATGGCAATCATGATGATCACCAAGCTTGCCACAATATTGAATGTGAACAAGAAATCCAACAACAAAGGCGGCAAAGGCACAACCAACATGCCCATGATCATCAACACCAGCGCAGGGATACCCAGACCGGAATAGTCAAATTTCATCAAATTCTGTCGAATGGTTGACAGTGTTAAGGTGCTCATGGTGATTTTTAAATCATTTTTTAATGTTTAAGTTCTCTTTTCAAGGTCTTTTATTCGACCGTCCATTAATCTAAGCAATCGATGTGCCAATTAGTGCGCTCACCTCACTAGAACAAGATTGCATACATAGAGGGTCTGGATCAAACCCAATGACTGCATGCTTTTGTGACATCGCTTAATTTAGATGAGCAAACTGTGGGCCAACCCCAAATCAAATTTATTTTTTCATATATGAATAAAAATACGTTCAAACCAGATCCATGCGATTTGCAAGCGGCGATCTTAAGTTGCGGTATTGGCATGCTTTTAGATAGGACTTCATCTAGCATGGATTGATGCACCAACTGGCAAACTTTAACCAGTCACGATTTTTGCTTAACATGTATACCTGGCAAATGCTTTATAACGGTTTGCCGGTACAAATCCTTACAAAAGACTACCAAAGTACACAAAATGAGCATGAACTCTTTCAATCCGCTTCCTTCCATCAAGCCCAATGGCTCGGCAGAGTCCCTAGGCGGCTCAAAAGCGGCAACATCGAGCACGACGTCGACACCCAGTGGCGACAACTTCTCTGTTTACTTTGAACGGATGATGCATCCGGCATTCTCAGCAGCTTTGAGCCCAAAAGCTTCAAGCGCTGGGCCAGCAAACCCCGCCCCCTTTAATGCCTTGGCCTCTCACCCAGGTCCCAATGCACTTTCTTCAAGTCTTTTAGACCCCAAATCCAGCACCTTGGCTTTTAGCCATGACTATTTAAAAGCAAAAGCGGGTGTGGCTGATCTAAAGCTCAAGATCCCAAATTCGAGCGCGAATGTATCCGATAGAACGCATGGGTCCTCCAACCCGCGCTCAATCAAAGATCGCACAAGCTCAACTACAACCGCAACGAAGGCTTCGACGAATTCTGCCGCTCAAGACAGTCCCCCAGCGCACAGCACACTGTCTCGTCTGCGAAACCGAAGCGACGCCAACTCAGCAACCCAAGACGATTCGAACGAAGATGCGCAGGCCAATGGGGGAAAAGACACGGACTCAAACGCACAGGCTCAAAGCTCCCCGTCTGGCGCAGACCCACAACAAAAATTGGATCTCGCAACTCTGGCCCTCAACGGGCAACGTCTACCCTCCATGCAAGACCTCAAAATCAACGATACCGCAAGTTTGGACACGCAGGCCAATGCCAACCCAGAATCTTCAGCACCTGGGGACATGAATATTCTTAAAACCGTGACCTTGAGTGAGCAAACTCAACTCATCACCCCACAAGATGCGCCCAATGAGAAAAGTCTCGCCGACTTCGCCAGAGCCATGGGCTTTGATGAAACTCAACTCGCAACCCTCTTTGGCCCCCAAGCTGCTCAGACCATGATACCAACTGTGCAAGTCCCAGCCAGTGGTGTGTCTGCACCCATCAATGCGTCAAACTTAAATGCCTCTGGAACCTTGAGCAATTCGACCTCAACCCTGACATCTACACTGGGCAATGCCTCTTTGTTTTCGCTCAGCACCACAGGCGATCAATCTGGAAGCACCTCCTTGAATCCCTTGTCAAAACTGCCAAGCACAACCACAGATTTGGCAACGACTACACAAATGCCTCATACTGACAAGGCCAAAGTTGATTTGAATGCCTTGTCGGTTCAAATCAACAGCAGCCCAGTATCTGTCACGAACACGATGGTCCCCTCTCAAGTGGCCTTGGCTGGTCTTGCGGCCAACACCCAGCATGAAAGTGCGCCCTCGACCACCAGGGACCTAGCCCAGCTCTTATTAAGTGAGGACATTGAGGCACAAGGCGTTCAAGTCAGCCTCAACACCATGGGTAAAGCAGCAAGCGCTCCTTTCAGTGCATCGGCGATCTCGTCTGTGCCCACCAGTACCTTGGCCATTTTGAACATGACCGGCTCCAAACTGTCTGGTCAAGCCATTGACGCATTGCAAAAAGAATTCAACAAGCTCAAAGGCCCCGGTGAAAAAGGCTCTGAATCAAGTGCCTTTGCGGTGTTCTCATCCAGTGACTCGGGCTTGGCTTCAAGTGCGCAACTCAATGCTCAA